>CAJIBC010000443.1_pt1 | contig 17351 bp, 18 predicted proteins | sample 9199231 | NCBI WGS metagenome assembly CAJIBC01 (sample SAMEA7708282, study PRJEB35096) | sediment metagenome | biome: marine neritic benthic zone biome [ENVO:01000025]; feature: sediment [ENVO:00002007]; material: shallow marine sediment [ENVO:03000034] sea grass bed [ENVO_01000059] ...
AAAAGGAGGACAAAATGAATTTTAAGAGATTAAAAATAGCAGTGGCAATTATGGCGTTCGGCCTTTGTTTGACACTCACCACGGTAGCTGTTGCCGCAGATACCGTCAAACTTGGTGTCATGTATTCGCTTACAGGGCCTGGCTCCGTTTTGGGTGTCCTGCAGATGGAGGGCGCCAAGCTGGCGGTCAAAGAGATCAATGATGCCGGCGGTGTGACCATCGGTGGAAAGAAGATGAAACTTGAAGGTATTTATCGGGATGATGAGACCAATCCCCAGGTTGCCATCCGCAGGCTCAAAGAGATGGCCCATGATCAGGGTGTTCAGGCGCTAGTGGGGGGAACCTTCGGTCATGTTTCCATGGCGCTGAATGGCGAATCCCGCAAAACAAAAGTATTTCTGATGACGACCAACGGGGTCCCTGAAAAATTCTTTATGAAAGGCCAAAAATCTGCCACTGCCCTCAATATCATGGCCACCAGCGAATCGGCCGGCAGGGGCGCGGCCGCCTATATTGCCGGCCCTATGAGCGCCAAAAAAGTGGCCTGTTTCATGCCGGATTACGTCATTGGAAAAACCACCTTTAAAGGGTATGAAGCGGTTATGGCTGGAAACGGCAGCATTACCTCCGAAGCCTTCTGGGTTCCGGTCAAAACAGCGGATATGACGCCTTACCTGATCAAGGTTAAAGAATACGCCCCGGATGTTTTATTCATGGGCTCATGGGGGGGAGATGCCATTAACGCGCTGAAAGCTGCCAATGAGATGGGTCTATCCAAAAAACTGAAGATTTTTCATTTCTGGCTGGCCAACGTGTTCGCAGTGGGTATTCCGGCTGAAGCAATGGAGGGAATCTGGAGCCAGATGTTCTGGTATTGGAATATGGCAGGTTTCAAGGATGCCGAAGTCGTGATCGCTACCAAGGCTTTCAGTGATAAATATATTGCCGCATACGGCAATCCACCGGACCCCTACGCCATGGCCGCTTATGCCGGTGTTATTGAAACCGCCCGGGCCATGAACCTTTCCGGATCCACTGGTCCCGCGAAGATGTACGCATCGCTGATGGCCAAGCCTGATTGGGCTGGACCCAAGGGGCCGGCGACCTGGAGAAAAGACGGGCGACCCATGTATAAATATGCCACCTACATTGTGGAAGGCAAAGGACCGGCTCAGCGCAGCGGTCAGCATAGCAAGTACGATTACGCTAAAATTGTCGACGCCTATGCCGGCAAAGCTTTTTTACCGCCGCTTAAGGAACTAGGATACTAAAGCCCCATCGCCCCTCCGCAAACGGCATTGACGATCCACCATTTGCGGAGGGACGCAAACCAATCGGCAACTATCCGACGGGTAAATTATTTGGTGTTTTTTAACTGACAGGCTTCAGCAATGAATGCGGTAATTGAAACAAAACGGTTGAAAAAAAGCTTCGGCGATCTGGCGGCTGTGGACGGCGTGAATTATACAATCCGGGAAGGGGGAACCTATGGTATCATCGGCCCCAACGGATCGGGCAAAACAACCTTCTTCAACCTGTTGTCCGGCTATTTTCCGCCCTCCGAGGGCCAAATTTTATTTCACGGCAGTGATGTTACGCGTATACCGGCCCATAAACGCGTTCGCTTGGGAATCGTGCGAACGTTCCAGCTGGTTTCCGTGTTTGCATCCCTCACGGTATGGGAAAATATGGTCTTGCCCATTGTGCGCTTCAGAAAACCATGTACACGCCGGAAGTTTATGCTAACTTCGGCGATGGATGCAGCCATCGTAGGAATGTGCGCAGAAGTCCTTGATACGGTTGGATTAAACGACAAAGCCGGGCACCCGGTTACGTCCCTTTCTTACGGGGACAGGCGGATGCTTGAGATCGGTATGGCCCTGGCTTTGGATCCCAAACTGCTTCTGCTGGACGAGCCGCTGGCCGGTTTGAGCGATCACGAGATTCAACGGATCGTGTCGTTAATTCACGGATTTGAAAACCGATTTACCATCGTCATCATCGAACATAAAATCAGCAAGATTTCAGGTCTGGTCAAACGGTTGGGTGTCATGAACGATGGAGAGATGATCTGTGAAGGTCCCCCCGAACAGGTTCTTGCCGACGAGCAGGTTCGGGCCTGCTACTGGGGCAAGGAGGATGCATGCTAGCGGTAAAATCGGTTGATGTGGCCTATGGGCAGGCACTGGCGCTTCACGGGATCAACATGTCGGTGAGGCAGGGTGAGATGGTGTTCGTCGTGGGCCGAAATGGCGCCGGAAAAACCACCCTGTTGAAAACCATCTGTGGACTTCTCAAGCCCCAAAGCGGAAACATACTCTTTGATGGAAAGTCCATTGCCGGTCAGACGGCCCAAACACTGGCCAGACAGGGGATCGGGTTTGTGGCCCAGGACAAAAAAGTATTCAGTGAGTTGACTGTGGCCTCGAACATTGAGTTGGCCGCCCATGCCAGCAGGAGGAATACCCAAAGCGCCATCGATACGGTGATGCGCCTTTATCCCAAAATGGAGCAGTTTCTGCACAAAAAAGCCGGTGGGTTGTCCGGCGGCCAGCGGGAAATTCTCCTGATCGGGAGAGCACTGGTGGGTGAACCGCGGTTATTGCTGATCGATGAACCCACCGAGGGCCTTGCAGCGGTGGTCATAAAGGATATTTTCAGGATTCTCAGCGAAATGAAAGAGGATCGGGCCTCCGTTATCGTGGAGCAGAACCTGTCTGTAGTGGCCAGTCTGGCCGATCGTGTATTCATTATGAAAGAGGGGAAGATCGTACGGGAGATGCGAGACAGGGAAGAGATCGCAGACATCACCAAAATAGAAGACCAACTTTAACCGATTATATTATGCTACCCAACGTTTTTTCAAAATCCGCCACTTTAAACAGTCGACATCTGTGGATTGAAGTGCTCGCTGTAGCAGTTGTTTTTGGCCTGCTGTCCACATTTATGTCATCCTATTGGATCGTCGATTTTATGATATTCTGCATTTTCGTGCTATCCTTCGATCTGCTGTATGGCTATATGGGACATCTGTCTTTCGGTGTCATGCTCTACTATGGCACCGGGGCTTACACCACTGCTTTGTGGCTCTCATATGGCACCCATAATGCCATTTTGGCCGTAACCGTCGCGCTTCTTGTGACGACGCTGCTCGCGGCTTTACTGGGAGCGATTGTCATACAAACCCGACATGCCTCCTTTGCGCTAATCAACATGGCCTTCAACGAAATCGGCTTCTTCTTTGTAAGATCGTTTCTCAAAGATGTTACTCTCGGTGATGACGGCTTAAGCTGCAGCGCTGATCCCCTTTTTGGGTTCATCGATTTCTACAACAACTACCACGCGTTTTTTCTGTTGCTGTTTGTCCTGCTATCAGTATATACCGGATTGAAGTTGATCACGGACTCCCCTTATGGCATCACCATCCGCTGTATCAGTGAAGATGAGGAGAGGGTCCGCTTTTTGGGATACAACACCACCTTCTACAAGTGGCTCACATTTGTTATTTCCTCTGTCCTGGCGGCTCTGGCCGGATGCCTGTTTACCCTGATTCAAGGATTTGTCAGTCCGGAGGTCATGAGCCCTTTCGGCAATGTGAATGTAATTTTCGCTGTTCTCATCGGCGGCGCCGGATATTTGTATGGCGGTCTGGCCGGAGCATTGATTTTTATGCTCATTAAAAATTATCTGCCCCTATGGACATCGAATATCGGCCAATTGATACCTTTTGAAATACCCCAGTGGGAAATGTGGTTGGGAATCGTTTTGCTGATCATCGTATTTGCATGGCGGCAGGGTGTCGTGGGCATCGTCCGCGAGAAAATCCTGGTACACTTAAATCGGCGCATAATTGCACTCAAGAGGTGACACGATGCTGGAAACAATCCTATACGGTTTTACAATTGGCGCCATACTCTACTTTTTCAGCATCGGCCTGTCGCTGACCTTCGGTACCATGCATATCATTAACTTTGCCCACGGGATGGTTTACGCACTGGGCGTGTATGTTTTCATTGCCACACTTAAACTGGTCGATTCGTTTGTATTGAGCCTGGTGGTTGCAGTGCTGGCCCTTGTTCCGGTAGCCTGGCTCATTGAGCGATTCATCATACGTCGGTTGTATGGCGCCAGCCTTGACTATGCCATGATTGCAACCTATGCCCTGCTGCTCATGGGTACCGACCTGATCAAACTGATCTGGGGAGGAACGCCACAACCCGTCAGCGATCCTATCGGACGCACCATGGATATTTTCGGCTTGGCGATACCGATGTACCGGATAGTCATCGTTTGCAGCGCCGTGGCGCTTTTCGGCGGGTTGCGTATTTTCTTCAGCCGTTCAATCATCGGACGTATTGTGGTGGCTGCTCTCGAAGACCCGGACGGCCTGCGCTGCCTGGGGCTTGATGTGAACCGCTATTTCTCCATCGTCTTTGTTCTCGGCAGCGTATTGGCTGTCCTGGGTGGCGTGCTTTACGCTCCAGTGGCCACGGCAGAGCCGTATATGGGATTTCACATTCTGCTACTGGCCTTCGCCGTTGTTATCGTCGGCGGAATGGGTAACCTGACCGGAACCTTTTGGGCGGCCATTATACTGGGCCTTGTTATCGCGGTGACAGGACGCTATTATTCTTCGGCCGCCGAAGCGATGGTGTTTGTGGTAATGGCGGTTGTTCTTGTCAAAGACAGCCTGTTGAAAGGCTTTAGAGCGGTATTTAAAAAAAGAACCGCATGAGGAAAGAAAAATGATCCAGGGGATAGGGCACATCGGTATTGCTGTGAAAGATATCGAACAGGTTCTCGACCAATTTTGTAAAAGCCTGGCACTGGAAAGACCGGAGGTAAAAGAGGTGCCGGAACGTCGGATGAAGGTGGCCATATTGAAACTCGGCGCTGTTCAGCTGGAATTGCTGGAAGAAACCGAATCCGGCGGCATACTGTCCGGGTCGGTGAAGGAAAGAGGAGATTTCATTCACCATTTGTGTTTGATAACCGACAATATTGATAAAGACATTTTGAAACTTGAATCAAGAGGGGTGAAGATGGCTCAGGACGAACCCTCCACCGGACTGCGGGGAAAGCGCGTATCGTTTGCCGCATCCGGTATTCTGGGGGATATACCCATTGAGCTCTCGGAACCCTGATACAAGGGAGGATCTATCATGGTAAAAGGTGTATGGCATAAAGTTCTGAAGGTAGATTTGTCTGAGGGTGAATCCAATATCGAGGAAGTGCCGGATAAAATTTACAGGTATTTTATGGGTGGCAGCGGTATGATCGCCTACTATCTCTGGAAGGAGTGTCCTGCGGGAACAGGTGCCTTCGACCCGCAAAACCGTCTGATCATGGCCGGTGGCCCCATGACGGGAACCAAACAAAGTGGCGCTGCCAAATGGTCCGCGGGTGCCATCAGCCCCTCCCTCAATATGAACGCCGAGTCGGCTGCCACAGCCTCCTGGGGCATCGAGATGAAAGCCTGCGGTTGTGATGCGCTGATTATTTACGGCAAAGCGGATCACCCCGTGTATATCAAAGTGACCGACCAGGGCGCTGAAATTAAAGATGCTTCCCATATTTGGGGAAAAGACGCCTATGAGGCGGAGGATATTATCCAGGCAGCCGAAGGCGGCAAATTTCAAGTCGCCAGCATCGGTATTGCCGGCGAGCGTCTTATGCGATTTGCCAATGTTCAGACCGCGAAGAAGTCATTTTTAGGCCGTTGCGGACTGGGAGCCGTGATGGGATCGAAAAATCTCAAGGCGGTAGCGGTTCACGGTACCCAGACCTGTGAAACCGCCCATCCGGGTACTCTGAAATCGCTAAACAAGGCCCTCCACAAACGCATGCTGGAGCAGCAGTCACTAAAACCTCAGGAATTCCAGATCTCCTGGCTGGGGACTGCCATGGCAACAGATCTGTTTGCACCCCAGGGCAACCTGCCGGTTAAAAACTACAGTTTGGGAGAATTTCCCGCAGGTGTTGCCAGCCTGGGAGGCAGGCCTTACGTGGAGAAACTCAACGCCAAACCTTGGCCCTGCCGGTATTGTGTAATCAAATGCCATAACAAATGCGAGGTCAGCGACGGTCCCTATGCCTATACCGGCAAGGGGCCGGAGTACGAATCGTTTGCCATGATGGGTTTCAACCTGATGATCTCCGACCAGGAGGCCGTGGCCTATGCCGGGGAATTGGCCAATTTCTACTCCATGGACACCATCAGCCTGGGATCGGTGCTGGCGTGGGCCATGGAGTCTTATGAAAAAGGCGTACTCACTAAGGAAGACACCTACGGTATCGATCTCACATGGGGCAATGCCGATGCCATGGTGGAGATGGTCAAAAAGATCGGTGAACGGACCGATGGCCTTGGCTGGTGGCTCGGAGAGGGCAGTCAGGCCGCTGCCGCGCACTACGGAAAGAGATCGGAAGACTGGGCCGTGGCCATGAAAGGCCAGGAGATTGCCGCTCATAACTGGCGCGCCCAGTACATCAGTGCGCTTAACTACTGCACCGGCGTTGCCGCCGGCCCAAACCACGAGCGTGGCAACAGCCAGCACATTTGGGTGGGGCATATCTTGCTGCCGGAATGGGGCATAGATCATGTGGAAAATGAAGAGCGATGGTCCTGGGCAAAGGCTGCTGACAGGAATGCCAAATTTCATGATTTTTGCAATGTGATCAATTCTGCCGTTCACTGCAAGTTTCAGGAGTTTGCCTCCTACAACCTTACGGATCTTTTAGACACCCTCAATGCTGTCACCGGACAGGAATGGACCCAGGAGGAATTGCGGCAATGCGGGGAGAGAATCACCACGCTTCAGAAAATCCTGAACATTCGGTATGGCTGGAAAAAGGAGGATGATTTCAGCTATCCCAAGCGTTTCATGGAAACGGTGGATACAGGCCCTGCGGCTGGAAAGATTCCCACTGGACTGGACCAGGCGATCCTGGACTATTACACCCACCGGCAGTGGGACGGTGAAGGCCTACCCACAGAAGATTTGATCGCCCGACTGGGTATGGAAGAATTCAACGAATAGAATGTTAACATCTAAAGAAGAAAAGAAACGTCAGGAGGATACTGTGGCAAAGAAGAAAAAGATGGTTCACGACTTTCACCAGATGAAGAATGCCGGAGAGAAAATATGCTGGCTGACATCCTACGATTATCCAACCGCACAGTTTGCCGAATCGGCGGGCATGGACATGATCCTCGTCGGCGATTCCTTGGGAATGTGTGTCTATGGCTATGCGAGCACCGTGCCGGTAACCATGGACCAGTGTATTGTGCACAGTGAAGCCGTTCGCCGGGGTGCACCCCACTGCTTCGTAGTGGGCGACATGCCTCTGGGCTCCTATCAGGCTTCCGATGAGGATGCGGTATTCAACGCCGTACGTTTTCTTAAAGAAGCCGATATGGATGCCATCAAGCTGGAAGGCGGTGTGCGCATCGCCTCCCGTATCCGTGCCATCACGGATGCGGGTGTCAATGTCATCGGCCATATCGGCCTCACCCCACAGTCAAGTGGCCAGCTTGGTGGGCACAAGGCCCAGGGCAGAACTGCGGAAAGTGCGGAAATGGTTGTGGCGGATGCGCTTGCCGTTGAAAAAGCCGGAGCCAAAATGCTGCTGGTGGAGGCCGTGCCGCCGGAGGTCACGGCATATATCTGGCAAACACTTTCTATTCCCGTGCTGTCCATCGGAGCCGGCCTGGAGTGCGACGGGCAGCTGCTGATTGTCAGCGATCTCATCGGCCAGTTCCAGGCATTTACGCCTAAGTTTGTTAAAAAATACTGCAATGTGGCTGAAATCATCACCGATGCGATGAAGGCCTATTGCAAAGATGTCCGTGCCGGAAGATTTCCCGGTGATGAACATTGTTATAAGATGATCGAGGGAGAACACAGCAAGTTCCTCGAACGCATGAAACAATAAAGGATTTATTGATGTCTATCAGAATCATTCATCTGAAACCTATTGGAGACCATAGATGAAAGAATTAAGAAACTTGTTACTTATCGATAAAGACCGCTTGGATGAAGTCAACAAACTGCTCACAGACCCTGAAAACGAATCGGTCAATAAACTGCTGCAAATAGTGGAACGCCACGGTGGACCGGAAACCATCAACCGGAAAGCGGCGGATGCCGGAGATCCGGAAAACCTTCTGGCCCGCCTAAAAGAGATAAATTCTCCCTACGTGGCCGATCTTGAGTGGCTCGCCGGTCAGTGCGACGCCGGCGCCTTCATATCCATGGCTGACTTTTTGGATGGCCAGGGAGTCGACCCGGTCGCTGTTAACATGGAAAACGCAGTGACGCTTGAGATCAGCGCCCTACAGTATTTTCCATGGCTCATCAGCCAGGCCCGGCAGGCCATCGAAAGCAAGGAGTTGATGCCGGCACGCTACATCCGGGTCCGAAACATGGCCGAACAGCGGGAAGACAACGGCGACATTCTGGCGACCGCCTTGGCCATGAGGATGATCGGGGCCACCTACGTGGAGACACTTGACACCAAGGGGACTGATGGCAGCAACATCCATCTGGGCGGACCGGAAACCATTACCGGCTATTTCGGTGGTGTCGGTCAACCCAACGATCACCCATATAAATGGGCAGATGAGTTTCTGCACCATTATACGACCTACGGCGTGCGCCAGGTTCTCAACATTAATCCGGGGACCGTGTTGGCAGGTTATATGCTTCACAAATTGGGTGTGGACATCGAATTCAAGATTTCCGTCTTCATGGGGAACGACAATCCCCTGTCGGTGCTTTGGACGCTAATGACAGCCAAGCTGTTCTCACGGGAAGACGGAACGACGAGCCTCATCGGATTCAATCTGTCCAATTCGGTGAACAACGACACCATTATTCAGTCGTCCAAATTAAGGCGCATGCTGGGCATGGAAGACAAGGTGCGTTTCGAACATCACATCACCGAAACGTGGAAAAGCATCGTGGTACAACCCTACAACCGCCGGGAAGAACTTGTTGATCTGGCCAAGGTCGTGCCCAATATTGCCGCCAAGCATGAAGGTGGCGAAATCGAGGTGGAAAAAAGCAGGGAACATCCTTCCGATATTCTGGATTATTTCATGAGCAAAGCGGATGTAGAGACCAAAGGGTTGATGCCCGACCTGTTGCGCAACTATATGGACAAGCACGACGCTGTGAACCTGACAGCCCAAGCCTTAGTCCAGTCCGGAACGGGAGTGATTGCCGCGTCGAATCTACACCAATAGCCAGCAAACTAAACCGGGTGCGCCCGCTACCTCAGGTAGCGGACGCACCCGGCAGCTAAATAGAATTATGGTGCAATCTATGGTAATGTGACAGGCGTATCGGATTTTACTTTCATGAAAGGAAAGGCACACATGAGAGCTTTGATCGGTGCAAAAGGCTGTGCGGTGGAAGCCGGCAGTTTACTCTCAGAACTAGTAGACTTGTATGAGGAGAAACTCGCCAGCGACCCCATGATCAAGACGATCAAGAAAAAGACCGGACACAGTTTTCTGATTTTTATTGTTAACGGAAAGGTGGTCCAGCCTGAACAATATGCTGAATTGCGCTTGAAAGAGGGTGATGATGTGCGCATTCACCACCCGTATTTTGGAGGGTGACAGGAGCAACCAATTACATGGTTTAAAGCTATGTGCAAGCTATGGATAGTCGATACGCCAAGCAGGTCGCATTTTTCGGGTTGGATGTGAGAGGGCAATTGATCTCAGAAATTTAGAATTAAGGATTGATTGCTAAGAAAATTGGAGGATTTTTAGAGTTTTTTGGCTACTTTTTGCAAGTAAACTCAGAAAATTACAGGTAGAACGATAGAGTAACCGGGCTAAAAAAGCTTCGTTTCACTCCGCTTTTTCAGGCCGGTTGACTGATTGTTTCGCCATGAGCTAGTTGAATCCATCATGTTTTTTGAAGAGATACCCTAATGAAAAATCAGCGATTTTCTTCTCAAGTTCAATGATTATTGTGTTGTGGTACTGCCCTGGTATCACGGTGCAAATCTCGGAATATGGCTCGTATCCTTTTGCAATTAAGGTCAGTTTGTATTCCCCGGCCGGCAGTCCAAAAAAGAAAAAAGTCCCTTCGGACGAGAAATCCCTAGCCGATATAAAGTACTTAGAATAGCTGCCCTCTTTTTGGAGAGGGATCAGGGTGCGATGGACCTCTCCCCCGCTTAATGCTATGGATTGTATCTTTATTTCATTATCTGGTTTTGGAGATTCACCGAGTTGAATATCGCGTTGTCCTTGTTTGACAACATAGCCACGAAGATAACCGACAGGCTTAAAACTAAATGCAACCCTGGGAACCGTGCCCGCTTCAATGCGGATGGACCTGCTGGAAGGCTCTGATACAAATGCAGGGGCGACCAAACTCACCTCATAATCCCCTGGTGGAAATGGACCGTGTTCTCGCCCTGTATCTTCAGGGCTAATGTAGAACAAGGTCTCAGTCTTTTTTTTGTCGGCAGGACGAAGAACTAGTGTCAGCATGGGCTTGGGTAGCTCTTTGGGAAAATCATACGTAAAATCGACTCGCAATCGGTTGCCCGATATTTTGTCCGTCGCTTTTGCTTTTTGATATCTGTCGGCAAGTATGGCGTTAAATTGAGACAGAACCTGTTGGCTCGAGAGGATACTGACATGGTCTTCATTATAGCCATAAATCATTTTAGCATCCCTTTGAGCGCGCTGATCAAGCTGACTTGCCAGGGTGACCACTTTGTCGTTATTGGGTCGCAGTATATTTCGATTGCCCTTGTGTCCAAAGAACAGGTAATGATTTACTGCAGGCGGCATCTTTTTTCTATATATCGATTTGATAAATTCGCTTCCCGGTTGCATATCTCTCCAGGCCGGAACGACGGCAGGGGAGTATTTCACACCCGTTTCCGCAAGCGCCTCCCCGCCCCATGGTGTTGAAATTGAGATAAAGCAGCTAATAGATGGGAAGAATCGGCCATAATTTACCATAAACGACCGAACAACAAGTCCGCCCATACTGTGGGCCGTAATGCACAGTTGATTGAAGTTATATTTGGCCTGCAAGTTTTGTATTTTCCATAACAGTAAATGAGACATCGAATCAATGGATGACCCTGACGGATAATAATAAATCCACGGCTGATATTTGTTGCGGTCTATACCTTCAAAAAAAGCCCGCCAATTCTGCGGAGACCCCGCAGCGCCGTGAACAAAAAGGATCGGTATTTTTGCTGGATCGTAGGCTTCAAGAAAATAGACATTGCCGCCAATTTCCTCAAAAAACTCTAAGCCAGTCCAAAATCCTTTTTTTCCATATTCATCCGAGAACAAAATATCATCCATATTTGCGATTGCACCCGGGCATGTGCTATGAAATTTATTGTGGGCTTTGGGCTGGATCCGGAACCCGACCGGAAAGTCAATTTTAGGATTATTTTGTTCCGACAGGACAATATCCAAATCCCCAACCACGCCCCTGGCAGGTGAAGAGAGTCTTTCAGGAGCGAGAATCTGTCCTGCCGGCTCCCCTTTGTCATAAATCAAATTTTTGTTCTTATCACCAAACGCAACAATATTGTGAATCCCCACGGGAACCATTAATTCATAAGGTCCGGGCTCATGTAGCATCGCATAGTGAACGACCGTTCTCTTGCTATCCTTTGTAGAATAGGCGGCCACAACGACCGGCATTTTGCCGAGAGAAAGAGTGCTTGAGACTGTACCTACTAAAACTATTGATTTTTTAGCTATTTTAGTCTCTTCTCTAAGCTGCATCAGCGTACAACCGACCAACAAAGAAGAGAGCACAGAAAAGAAGAGCAAGCTACATATGGTTTTCCGAGGTGTAAATGCCATATTCATTTCATTGCGTTAGTGATAAATATTTCATAACTATCTTAAGCGGTTCATCCGCAGCATTTTTTTTGAGGAAATTTTTGGCCCATAATTTTTTTTAAAGGAGATGCCATAAGTTGTGTCGCTATTTTATCACAAGTTTTTGTCACAGGATGTCGCAAGTTTTATATTTTAAGAATATGGCATACCACCGCTTCAATACAGCACGAAGCGGCTTTTCGTTCAGCAGACCAATGTCTGTCATATAAAAACTCTTTTTTGTTATCCTGGTTTAGGTTTTCCATCTGATTTAAAAGAAAAAATAAACACCTGTATTAAACTGAAGTGCTTTTTCAAACTGGGTTGCAATTTCCGGTAATATATCGTCGTGGGGATTTATGCGAACCAAGTGGTTTACAATTTTTAATCCTTTTGCAAGCGCCTCTTTGTCACGTATTTTTTCATCCTCAAAATCATCAATAAGCACATTGCAAGCAGTATTCAGCTCCTGGAACAAGCCTGTTTTCCAAAGCGCATCTAGTTCTTCTTTAGACAGGTTCAATTCCGATAACTTTTCATCCGGGCACTCATCTGTATCAAGCAGCATTTCAGCTTCCCTATCAACTGGTACCGTAATCCATTTCATCTATATAATGACTCTTTATTTTTTCAACAGATCTTTTAGGTTGGGAATAAGGCTTTTAACATCATTTGCAAAGCTGGCAATGTTGCCGCACATGTTACCTCCATTTCTACTGCCGCAATGATAAATTTGTCCAGAAAATATTTCACTTTTTTCATCTCTACATGAAATTCTTTCAGATGTTCCGCCTGTGCAGCCCTCTCTTTCCCGTAGTGAACAGTTTCTTATCTGATTTCTTTTAAAAGAACTGATGATATTAACAAACTGTTCGTTCGTTATATCATACGCCTCGTCTGATATTATTGTTCCATAACTGTCTACAACGATCCTGACATCGTCAGCAGCAACCCTAACAGAAAAACTCCTGTGATATTCAGGCGGAATTGAAGCATCGTCATAGGAATATTTAATTTCTTTTATCATATCAAATTTCATAACGCCTTTTTCCTTGTTTCCGTTGCCCTCGTCAATAAAGCCAACAGTTACTAAAGCGAAAAGCACATACAGTAATAACCTTGATAACTTCTTCATTTTCATCATTCCCAGTGTTCATGGCAATTGATTTTCTTTGATTCATAGTGATAGATTCAGATGCGCGAATCACAGCGTCTCCTGGAGCGCGTGGTATTCTAAAAGAGTTTTAAAGTTCTATATAGATTTTGAAAATGGTTATTGCCTCACCTTGGTACCCTAAAAATGAGAATGTATCAAGTTTCGTATCTACCAATCCACTGTGGACCAGATATACGCCTGGTGGTCCATTTGCATCTGATCTTCTGATAAACCGTCAGCATTTACAAAAACACCATCTGGGTTGCTTTTGAACTTTGATTTAGTAAAAGCATTTATTTGGTAAACTGTGTATTCCTTAACCTTATGTTTGAGCTAAGCCGATGCCGGGCCAACAAAACCAACTCAATTATCAACCAACTCCACAAGCAAACAACCTTCAAAAAACGCAGCTTTAGGCATTCGGCTTGAGCGATTTGTTAGCTGGACCTTTGGTTTTAAAGACAGTAAAACTTCTGCAATTAGCTTGATGACTTAGGCCGATAAAAGATGGAATCAAATCATGCTTCCTGTTTAGGCCACTTCCACGCATACCCGACAATTAGTAAAAGAAGCAGAACTTGTACAATATTACCAGATATATAAAAAACCCAAGACTCTCCTATTACGTTTTGTATCGCAACAATAATATATAATATACCCACGATGATGTTTGTCCAGCGATTCGTTTTAGCTGGCAATGCTAGGGGCAGGAAAACCATTAGAGTCGGAATCGTCATTAATATCATCGCTGTCAATAACGATGCTTGAGTCGTTGGGAACGGCCCCATATTGCCCGCTATGATATGCTCCATTTCCCCCGGCCTATATAAATCGAAAATATCGTTATATACATATGAAAACATCACAGCAACCCACAATGCTGCAAGTTTTATCTTCACATCTATCTTTACATCTTTCAAGATTGTTGAGGCCTTTTTTTCTGAATTCATTTTTTATCTCCCTTTTTTGGAAAAGTTATGAACCGATAGACGATTGTTTCGCTTATTACTTACTGACGGTACAGTTTGTATCAATCAAGCTAACGGCATTTTCACAGGCGCCCGCTGTTTGGTGTTCTGTGAAAAAAATGTTCGATTTGCTTAAATTCAATCTCCAACCATTTTAACGACCTGCCACATTGCGGTAGGCTTAAAAGCAAGTATTTGAGAGACCTCGACGCAATTAGCGTAACCGCAATTTTCACATACAGCGGGATTGTCAATATCACGGCAACATGTAAATATTCTGTCCTTGGTTCCTAGTTCGATTTGAGGAATAGGGCGTTTCCAATCGTTATTCTTTAAGGCTCTGTATGCAGCTTTCGAAAGAACAATCGGGTATCCTTTCTTTTTTAGCGTCCAGATGTCGTCCAAGAGTTGTTTTCTTTCGTCTTGAGAAACACCATGTTCTTTTACTATTTCAGGCCAGTGGGTTAATAAATTGAATGAAATCCCCCGAAAAAGGTTGGTGGCTGTCACCTCTCTTACAAATTGATCCAAGTAGAGAAAATTTGACTTGCCGAAAGTAATGGATGCAAAGACGGCTTTAGTAACTGCATTCTCAACATTCTTAAGAATAAAATCGTAAGTGTTTTGCCTGATTTGATTGTGGATATCCTTGGGGCCGTCGACGGTGACGATATAATTACATTGTTTGATAGTCAGAGGCATGGTCCCATTGGTGAAAATGAACACTTCTAAAAATCCGATTTTGCGGGCATAATGTATCAACTCTTCAAGCGTATGGCCATTATCTTCCCAAATCATGGGCTCTCCACCTGTAAAATAGAGTGATCGATGCCCTCGTTGGTAAGCGTTTTTTAAAGTGGTCATCGCGTGTTCATAAGAAAAATGATATCGACCAGAATTCTTGCTCTCACAATAAAAACAATTCAAGTTGCACTTATCTGTAATGACTAAGCCAAATAGATAGGGCAACTCTTTTTTTAAGATAAATGTCTTGAATCCATAGGTAAACCAATTTATCAACTTTGATGCCATTAGAGGTAAACCTCCTCCGGCCAGGATGCCTTTCTGCATGAACCCCAAAGCCTATTAATATAATTAAGGCTATATTCGTTTTGTAGTCGATGTATCCAATATGCTCCCGAATCCGTGACTTGGTAGCCACCATTCCTTTTTTCCAGCATACCGGCAAGTTGAAGTGGTTTTACAATATTGCTAAAACTTGATTCGATAGAGTATTCTTCACCAAACAGATCTTTGAAGTCATCTTGTTGTATTTTTAATTCGTATACTCGCCAATATAGCCAATAAGCCATTTCAAGTCGCAGATCCACAGGCATAGATAGGGCAATTGGCCTCTTGTTCGGTAGGGCTTTTGCATAAGAAACGACATCAAATGTGTTAACATAAAAATCATTGCCGGTCATTGATGCCGCACTGGGGCCAAACCCCACATAATGATGTCTGGTTATTGAGCTAAATTTCTTTTTCGAAGGTTTTAGCCAACTCCAAACAGCACAACGCTTGTAACCTTGAGCGGTTGATAGGGAATCCGTGATGTTTAACATCGAGCGGATAAGGCGACTTTCAGGTCTTTTCACTTGACGAATTTTTTGTGACTGGCCAAGGTCAGAATAAGGGAAAGAAAAAAGGGGATAAGTGCTTATTTGATCAACTCCCTCTTTCATAACCGCATTCAAATCATTTTTCCAGTCATTAAGATGTTGACCGGGCAAGGCAAACATCAAATCTGCATTTACAGCATCAAAACCGATGGCAACAGCTCTGCGAAGTGAACTTATTGCTGTTGCGCCATCATGATTCCTGCCAATGTTTTTTAAAACACGGTCAGAAGTCGACTCTATGCCAACCGAAAGCATCGTTACACCAAGATTTTTTAATTCTTCAAGGCACTCGCTATCCATGTTACCTGGATGGAGTTCGATGCAGATATCACAAGACAAGGAAAAGTTTTTTTTCAAATGCTCAAGTATTCGAAGTAATCCTGGCAGATTGACAGTTGGCGTTCCTCCGCCAATATATAGAGAAACGAATTCACTACCTTTAAGGTATGGGGTGTATAGCTCTATTTCTGTATGCACAGCGTTTTCGTATAGATCAAACAATGTATCCGTATACTCAACCCTGTTGTATGGGCAGAACGGGCAAAGATTTTTGCAAAATGGGATATGAAGATAAAGGCCGATTCGTTTGAGATTGATAGGAAAGGCTGGTTCATCAGGAATCAGTCGGAATCTTTCCCAATGCCCAGTCACCATTTTTTGAACTAACGGTTTCCAAATAAATTTTGCTGGTAACATATTTCTCTTTATGAAGCGAACGTTGTTAATCAGCCGAGCTGTTTTTTGCAGTTGAATTAGCCTTGTTAGATGATTTGATTCTCAACATTTCATTGCCCCCTTTCTGGAACTCATAAGGCACCTTTTCAATAATACAATTGTAGCCGCTTTCAGAGAGATGACCAATCACCATATCAAGGTGTCTGGATTTTTTTGAGCCAAGTTCAAGGAGGGGAAACACTCTAACTTCAATTGCAACCCGTGATAGTTCTTTCAGCGATTGTATGTGAAATTCAGCAGAAAATTGCTCGCTATAAAGGAATAAGAAATGAGAACATAGTGCCAAATCAAATTCAGAGTCATTAAACGCCAGGATTGGCAGTTCTTCCGACAAATATCTATCGCTGCTATTTTGGTAATCAACTAAAAAACTGTTCATGGCGTCTATCCGGATACGCCCAAGTTCTTCAACTGATTTTATATTATTCCAGATGAACTCGTTTGCATTTCTTTTGGTCTGATCGATTACCTGATCATATGTTTCACTTATTCGCTTTTTGATTTCACTTGCATCAAATTTGTAGATAGGATCAATGGATATGATACGGCCGCCTCGCTCTGTTAACTCGCTATTAAAGCTTGCAGGACCATCTCCGCATCCAAGGATGTATTTGTTCAAATCCTCGTTGGATAACGAAAACATGGATACGTATTCATTAAAATTACGTCCCCATGGAACAACATTTTCAAGAGTAAAGCTCACAATTTTCTCAACCATCTAACGCGCCGACTTCCTTTGGAGCCGATTGTTATGTGATATTTCTTCACTCAACTAATTGAGATAGCCTGTATCTCACCATTTTGATTACAAGCTCTTTCGGAATAGGTTTGTTTAAGGCAAACTGCACTGAACCTTTTGCAAATTTATATTCAAATAGCTGATCGGAAAATGCCTCTATGGTTTCAGGATGTGGATATAATCCGACATGCTTTGAATAACCGGCAATCATAATTTGCTTATCACGTTTTCCGCCTTCAACCAAAGCAAAGGC
>CAJIBC010000551.1_pt1 | contig 17063 bp, 16 predicted proteins | sample 9199231 | NCBI WGS metagenome assembly CAJIBC01 (sample SAMEA7708282, study PRJEB35096) | sediment metagenome | biome: marine neritic benthic zone biome [ENVO:01000025]; feature: sediment [ENVO:00002007]; material: shallow marine sediment [ENVO:03000034] sea grass bed [ENVO_01000059] ...
TCCTGAAAATTTGCTCGATCAGTTGTTTGAGCTTTTCTTTCGCGCAGAGGCTTCCCGGGACCGGGATACCGGTGGTGTGGGTTTAGGATTGGCCATTGTGAAAACCTGCGCTGAGGCGTGCAAAGGCGCTGTGGTGGCTCGCAATAGCAAACCCACTGGATTTGCTGTGACAATCTCTATACCCGCATGAAATAAAAGTGCTGGCAATGGGATCCAATGGACTATCACCTGCATCTTTTTTTTGGTACGCCCGGCAGGAATCGAAGTTCCGAATGCTACTTTCTGCTTCATCCCGGTGACGGCCGGTAGAACTTTTTACGGGGCCATCAATTGGTATGCTTGCTGTAATATTTCGATGGGGTGAAACACTTCGTAGGGTGTCAGCTGCCTGAACTGAAGCTGACAGCTGAGACAGTCGGTCACAATCCCGTCGGGTTTAAGCTGATGAACCTTTTCCATCAGCTGTCGCCCCAGTATGACAGAGTCGTCGTGGAAGTCGCGTTTGAAGCCCATGATGCCTGCCATGCCGCAACAATACAGATTGCCGTCTATGGGTTCGATGACAAGGCCGGGGATCTTGCGCAGCAGCGCCAGGTAGGGCCGGCCGATCTCTTGCTCCCGCATATGGCAGGGCGCAAAGTAAACCATGCGCCTGGATATGGTGCCGAAATTGGTGACCAGCGCTCCTTCCTCACCGAGTTTGAGCAGGTATTGTCCGAGATCGACCGTATGTATGGCCGTCTGGATTCGTTTCATTGGTGAAAGAGTTGCAAAGTAACCGTCATCCTTCAGAATCTTGTGGTAAATTGACTTCTTCAGCCGACGCGGTTTCTGCTCGCCCTGGTGGTCTGCCGTGGCGTCTTCGGGAACAACGATGACATCTTCGTCGCTGCCCGCCGCTTCCTGGTATTGGCTGCTGTAATAGGCGCCTTCCTTGAGCAGGTTTTTGAGCATGAAACCACAGGTGGGGCACGAGCAGACGATGTCGTAGCCCTCGTCCACAGCCTCGCACAGATTGGAAAGGTTGTGTTGGGCAAATTTCAAGGTCCGCTTGCGGTCCCCTTCCAAATATGTGGGCATGCCGCAGCACTGCTGAGGGGGGTACCAGACAGCCACGCCGTTTGATTGCAACAGCGAAACCACTGCTTTGGCCACTTGGGGAAATAGATAGTTGGCCGTACATCCGGCGAAATAGGCCACTTTACGCTGGGAAGTCGTTTCCGGTTTGCGGTGGAGATGGTGCTGTTTTGCCCACGCGGGAAACCCTTTTTTCGGAAATTCCGGGAGTTGGCGTTGGGGGTGGATGCCCATGGCCTTTTTGACGACACCGCCAATTTTCGGATTTCGAAAAAGGGCGTTGGTCACCTGGGGCAGGCACCCGCAGATCTTGCTGAGCAGCGCGATATCTTCCACAATGCGAATTTCCGGTTTCAATCCGTGTTTTTCGATATATCCGGTTTTGGCTGCCATGATATCGGCTCGGATGTTGGGGCAGGGGCACAATGCGCAAAAGTTGCAAAGATCAACCAGGTTTCGAAGCTCCTGGGAAGAGATCTTTTCGCCGGTCTCCGACGCCTTGTCCCAGAGACGATATATTTCCGGGAAAACCAGGCAGGAAGTATCCATGAGATAACGGCAGATATCGCAGTCAGTACAGGCATCGACCACAGATCGGATTACTATTTCAGGTTCGTCCAGTGTTAATTTAGTTTCCATGTCAGTTAGCCGGTAGATTTTTATTACAAACTATCTCAAAATAATCTTTTGGCCCAAACTCGGTGTTGGCCCCTTCTTTCAAGTGATCGACATACCATAGTATGCCTGCGGGTTGAAACCCGGGTCCGCCTTGATGTTGAACCAAAATCTTTATTTCGGGATGGCTTGTAGATCCAAAGTTCATTTTGGAACAGTATCTACCCCCTCCGGCAAGCGCATTCAACACTTTTTGCCCACGGGGGTCGCAAGATTACGGTCTCGATTTAAACATTGCCATAGTTACCGCATAATGGTATCGATTTTGCTAAGCCCGGAATGTGATGGTACCTGACCGTGCCATCAGCAATCCCTGATACTTGCATCCTGCATATCGATAATGAGCTAAGATCAATTCTTGAACCCGGCTTTGAATTAGGAAGGCATCCCATGGGATACGGCAATGACGACCTATTGAAATTTGATATTCCTGAAATCATTTATGGCTTGGGTGCCTTGAGCTGCATCGGAGACTGTGCTGAGCGGTTGGGCGGAGAGAAGATCTTGCTGGTCACCGACCCAGGCATCATCGAGGCCGGGTGGGTGGATCAGGCCCTGCAGCACCTGAAGAAGACCCATCTCAATGTCGTGGTTTATGATAATGTGGTCAGCAATCCCCGCGATTTTCAGATCGACCAGGGGGCTCAATTATATCTTCAGAAAAAATGTGACGTGATCGTGGCCTTAGGTGGCGGCAGCGCCATCGATACGGCTAAAGGGATCGCTTTGTTGGCGACCAACCACGGGAGTATCAAGGAGTTTGTCGGCTGTAATCTGATTTCCCACCCGATTCCGCCGTTGATCTGTGCACCGACAACAGCGGGTACCGGGGCGGATGTCAGCCAGTTCGCCGTGGTGCTGGACAGTCGCAGCAAAATGAAGATGTGTATTTTGAGCCGGGTCATCATGCCGGACATCTCTATCATCGACCCCACCATGCTACAGACCAAATCCCAGGAACTCATCGCCGCGACGGGTATGGACGCGCTGACCCACGCCATTGAGGCGTATGTCTCCTCTTTGTCCTGGCCCATGACAGATCCCCATGCCATTCATGCCATTGAACTTGTCGGCGAGCACCTGGTGAAGGCAGCCGAAACCAAGGATATGGCTGCTTTCGAGGGCATGTCGGTGGCCTGCCTGGAGGCCGGTATGGCCTTTTCAAATGCCATTCTCGGCGCGGTACATGCCCTGGCCCATCCATTGGGGGGCTTGTATGATCTGCACCATGGCCTTGTTAATTCGGTGATGCTGCCGGTGGTGGTTCGCCGGAATATCGATCATACCCACGAAAAATATGTTAGAATGGCCAGAGCGCTGGGGGTGGAGACCCGCGGGATGAGCAACGCCCAGGCAGTTTCGCATATACCTGAAAAAATTGAAGTATTGATCGACCGATTGGGGCTTCCCAAGCATCTTTCCCAATTGGGTGTATCCCTTGACGACATCCCCGTGATGGCCGAGATGGCAAGTGAGGATATCTGCATGCTGACCAACCCATGTACCTATTCGACACAGGACATCGAAGCCATGTATCGCGAAGTATGGTAGGTGAGGCAATCGAGATGGACGATCATCAAAAAACCGCCACGCCGGATTTCAAGGGGTTGGGTCACTCCAAGATCGGCTATTTCAAAGAGGTCCGCGGGAAGATCAGGGAACTCGAAAAGCTCAATATTCAGCTTGCCCGGCGGCACAACCGGTTGGATGGGATTTTCAACAGCATGAGTGACGGCGTCACGATCATGGACGGAAACATGAACATCGCCTATGCGAACCGTGTGCAGAAAGAGATGTTTCCGGAGATTTCAGAAGCGGTCATGAGTTGCCACCAAATTTTTTATCAGCGCGATGACCGTTGCCCCGACTGCCCGGTATTGAAAACCCTCGCCACCGGAGAGACGCTCCGCGGCGAGATCATGTTTAAAAAGGGGCGGTTGGCCGGCCGATATTATGAATGGACCACATCGCCCATCTTGGGTGCCTTGGACAAGGTGGATGAAATCATTTTGATCATGCGAGATGTGTCGGAAAGAAAAGATTATGAATTCAGGTTGATGCAGACTGATCGAATGGCTTCGGTGGGTTTTTTGGCGACCAGTCTCGCTCACGAAATTAATAACCCATTAACATCCATCACGGGTTTTTCCGAGGGGCTGCTCAAACGGATGAAAACCAACGGCCTGTTTCGGGATGATAAGGTGTTGGCCTCTTTCAAGGATTACGTGGAGATCATCAACAGTGAGGCCTATCGGTGCAAGGATATCATTCAGAATCTGCGGGAATTCAGCAGCAGCGCTTCCAATGAATTTGTACCTGTCGATATCGACGGGATCATTGCGGATACCATCTCCCTCATTCGTCAGCATGCCAAGGACCACCGCATTCAAATCATCTTTGAAAACAAATTGGCCGCCGGTTTCAATCGAATAATGGGGAAAAGCGACCAACTGAAACATCTTTTCCTAAACCTGTTCAAACTGCTGTTCAATGCCCTGAAAACCGGCGGTGCGTTGAAGGTCGTGGCCCGCAATGATGCAGAGAAAATCGACATCACGGTGTCCGACCCGGACGGCACGCTTTCGAAAGATTTTGTAGGGTGCATGACCTGCCAGCCACTGGGTGGCCCCGTCATCAACGGGCAGGATAGAATTGACTTGTCGATCTGCTGTAACATCATCCGTCAACAACGGGGGGATATCAGATCCATGTCGGCAAATGATGGCAGCCGTCTGCTGAGGCTGCGCTTTCCGGTTGTGATGACTTAGCTGCCGCATCCATCAATGGGTTGTTCACTATCTTTTTGGAATGACGCCGGTTGAATGGTGTACCATCAAAAATCGCCAAGGTATTTAAGGGGATTGTAGAGCAATGGCCTACGGAAAAATTCTTGCTATCGATGATGAAAAAAACATCCGCCACCTGATCCAAAGCGAATTTGCTCTCGAAGGGATTGACGTCATAACGGCCGGGAGCGGTGAGGAGGGCTTGGAGCGCTTTGACCGAGAAAAATTCGATATGGTTTTTCTGGACATTAAACTGCCGAATATGGACGGCATCGAAACCCTCAAGAGGTTGAAGCAGAAATTTGCAGGCACGGATGTCATTATGATCACCGGGCATGGTGAAGTCGATACGGCCGTGAAATGCATGAAGCTCGGTGCCAGTGATTATGTCACCAAACCCTTCAAGCTGGATGAACTCCTTATTCTGGCCAAGCAGACGCTTCGGGACAAGCAGGTATCCGGGGATGACCATAAGTCGATGGCCGGCGCAGTCTATGGCAGTAACGCCAAATTCATCAGATGCCCCAGTCCGGCCATGGCAAAGGTTTACAGTGCCGTCGATCGAGTTGCTCTCAAGAATATCTCCGTATTGATTCAAGGCGAAACCGGCGTAGGCAAAGACGTCTTGGCGACCCAAATCCACAGAGGCAGCACTCGCAAAGATGAGCCTTTTGTAGTTCTCGACTGCGGTATGCTCAGCCAAAACCTGGCCGAGAGTGAACTATACGGGCACCGAAAAGGATCGTTTTCAGGGGCCAGCGAAAAAAAACAAGGATTGGTTGAAAAAAGCGATAAAGGCACCCTCTTCTTAGATGAGATTGGGAACATCGATCTCGATCTCCAAAAAAAATTCTTGCGGTTTCTTGAAACCGGCCGCTTTCGACCTGTGGGCGCTACCAACGAAATCAAGGTGGATACCCGCATCATTCTTGCCACCAACGTAGATTTGTATGACGCTGTCAGGCAAGGCCAATTGCGTAAGGATCTTTTATACCGGATGGATGTCTTTTCGATTACGATACCTCCCCTGCGCGAACGCTGCGAGGATATCCCGCTTCTCGTCGAAAAGATGATCGACTTATACGATGAGAGCGACAGGGAGATGAAGATGTCCACCGATGCCATGAATATCCTGACCAGCTACAATTGGCCAGGGAATATTCGTGAATTGAAGTCGGTGATCACCAAGGCGCTGATTTTTGCTGACGCCGATGTCATTACACCTTATGACCTGCCTCGGCACTTAACCGTCAATCAACAATTGCCGACAAGGCAATCCAAAACCCTTGAAGAGATGGAGAAGAATCACATCATTGCGGTATTGTCTGAAACCGGGGGTAACCAATCCAAGGCTGCCGAGATTCTGGGAATCAACCGCAAAACACTTTACAAAAAAATACATAAGTTCAAGATTTTTTCCTGAACAGAGATGTCTCGAACCCCTTTGGGTTCCTTTCCCCTCTACTGACAAGCGCATGTGGTTGGGTGTCCCTTTTGGCCCCATCCGTGGATGCTCCCATTAAATAATCCTGATAACAATAAGTTGCCCCATAATATTTGCAAATTACCGCTCACCAATCACCTCAACGCCCATCCGTAGGCCGTTTCGCATCCGTCTTCTCTTTGGTGGTTGTGTACGGTTGGGATCACAGTCAATTTTAGACATACTTGACTGAAATCATATGAAATATCATAAATATTAGATCCTCGCCCATTCAACCATGCCGACCGAGTGAAAGAATACGGTACGGTATTTGCTCTTATCCTTAAATGCGTAGGTGCGGTTTGTCTCTTAATCTCACAATTCTAATTCTTGATCCAGATGGGAAGGGAGGTGATTTTTAACATCGCTGCAGGTTTTCCCCCTAGTCGAGGAGTCCAAAGAGACAACGCAATTGCCGTTAACATTCAAACTGCAAGGAGGAGGCATCAATGACTGAATACAAATGCGATCCGACCAAATGGACCGAGATGAAAGGTCCGGTGGAAGGAGGCCGCGATACGTATCAGGCTAAAAGCTGGAATCCACCAAAAGAGAAATGGGGCCCGTTTACCGAAAAAGGAGATCCCAAGGTCTGGTTTGCGGAGGCCAACGCCACCAACTGGACAGAATCCATGATCTGTAAGGCCAAAGATCTCTTTTACGAATCCAAAATGAATGAATGCTTTGACAAGGGTGACGAGGTTGCCATCAAGATCCATTATGGCGAATATAACCGGACGGCCATTTTGCGGCCGGAGTATATCGCCGCCATCGTGGAGGAGGTAAGGGCGTGCGGTGGTCATCCGTATGTTGTTAACGATACCACGCTTTCGTACCACACGCACAACAGTATGGCGATTTCCCAATACCAGATGGAAGGTGCAATTCGGCATGGGTATACGGATGCCACCTTCGGCTGCCCCGTGTTGATCGCGGACGGCTATGCCGGTGAGGATGATTACCGCGTCGACCTCCCCGAAGGCCTAATTCTAAAAGAGACATATATCGGACGGGCCATCGCCGAAGCGGATGCCATGATCGTGCTGGCACACGCCCGCGGCCATTCCATCACCATGTACGGCGGTATATTGAAACAATTGGGCATCGGCTGTCAGTCCAAGCGTGGCAAGTATATCACCCATCTGGCTCACTGGGGAGATCCCCATGACGCCATCGGCTGGCCTAAATTTACCGATCAATGCCCGGGCAAAGCCTGCAAGTTTCATCAAATGTGCGACGACTCCTGTCCACGAGAAGCGCATAAGGTGACGGCCAATGGTAAGCAGTGGTTCCCCGAAAGGTGTCGACTGTGTTACTCTTGCCAGGTGACCTGTATCTTTTCCGGCATGACCGGTGTCACCTTCGAGGAAAGTTACTTCCCCAACGCCATGATCGCCCATGCCGACGCGGCCCTGGGCGCATTGAAGTGCTTCGAGAAAGGCAAAGTGGGCTACATCAACCACGCCATCGACGTGGTTCCGGAATGCGACTGTTTCCCGTGGGCCGGTCTGGCGGTCTGCCCGGATGTGGGACTTTTTGCCAGCAAGGACTTGATCGCCTGTGAAATGGCAACTCTGGATGCCATTGACAGCGCACCGATCAGCCCGGGTTCGGTGGCTGATGAAAAAGGACTCAAACCCGGCGACGATAAGTTCCGCGAAATCAATGGATTCAGCCCGCGTATCACAATGGCGGCGGGTGAAAAAATCGGCCTGGGATCTCAAAAATACAACCTGATCAATTACGAACCGGTGCTGACCCCGGAAAATGCCGCCAAGTGGCAGATCCGCAGCGGTGACCATAAACCGACCACCGTTCGTTTGCGGGACACTTTCAAGAGACATGATCTCGCAACGGAAGTCATGCCCTTCAGACGGACCGAGTATAACAAGGAGTGGGTGTTCAACGAATGGAAAAAATATGATCCATTCAAAGGTGAAACCCCTGAATAATGGTTGACTTGGGGAGGGCTTGTCGGGCCTCCCCATTTACCCCTTGAAAATTACCGAAGAACCTTAAACGTCGCGGGAAAAGGTAACGGATATGAGTGAAGTGGTGTGGGTAGACAGCCATAATATGTTCTTTGACAACACGGTGGCGCACAAGATCCATCGGCTGGTCGATACGGCGGACGCCACCCGCTCCCTAACCGAAGGCATGCGGGTCGCCCTTAAAGTGAACACCTCCGAAGAGGGCTATGAATACGGGTTGCGCCCCGGCTTCATCCGCACGCTGTCCGAGAAAGCCCAGCAGGCCACCCGAAAACGGCCTGTGGTTTGCGATGGCCAGCGCCTGGTAGACTTTTGGAAGCGTGCCGGAGGCAACGCCTTTCTGGAGGTTAGCAGCCGTACGGGCTACTCCAGCGAGACCCTGGGAGGCCATTTTGTCATCAATGGCGGATTTAGCGGCAATGAGGGAGATCTTTTCCCATGCGGCGAAGCATCAGAACTGGGTGGCGTCGAGGTGGGAACGGCTGTCTGCCGAAGCGACGCCCTGTGGGTGCTCTCCCATGTGACCCTTCACCCACTGTTCGGCTTGGGCGGTGCCCTTTACAACGGTGGCTTCGACTGTCTCTCGGCCCGCGCCAAGACCCGTGTGTTGGCAGGTACCAACCCCTATTTGTTCAATGGGCAAGGTCCTTCCAAGGAGGATCTGAGAAAATTCCGGCGGCGAGCGCTGGAGAGCCATACGGCGGTCAGAGCCGCCATGGAAGAGCAGTTATTTTATATCAATTTCCTTTGGGATGTCACCCCTCAACCGGAGTATTACCCTTTCAGCGAACCACCGTTGCTGGAAAATCTTGGGTTCATGGCATCCCGTGATCCGGTGGCCCTGGATGCGGCCACCTTTGCCCTTATAAAAGAGAGCGCCTCTGACACCGCCCCGCGCATCGACGAGACAGCCTTTGCGGAGGTCATCGAATACGCCGAGGGGATCGGATTAGGGACAAAGGGCGAAAATCTTATTCATTTGTCATAAATTGGAGATAACCTGGGAGGGTTGTATGGAGATAAAACAAAAGGAATTCGTAGAAAAACAAAAGCAGCAATTGACCATGAAAGGCTCGATTGCCGACGCATTGAAATACGTGAAGTACAAAATCGCCATTTTGTCCGGCAAGGGCGGGGTTGGAAAAACAGCGGCCACCGTGAACCTGGCGGCTGCTCTGAAAAATGCCGGACACCGGGTGGGCGTGTTTGATGCGGATCTCCACGGTCCCAGCGTCCCCAAGATGCTGGGAATTAAACAAGAAGCCAAACTCAACGGTGGTTTCTGGCTCGATCCGGTGATCACCCAATCCGGGATCAAGGCGTTGTCCGTGGCCCTCTTCTGGCCGGGGGAGATGACACCGGTCATGTGGCGGGGCCAAACCAAAAGCCGGACCATTCGCCAACTGCTCTCCGCAGCCAAATGGGGAGGGCTCGATTATCTTCTAATTGACCTTCCTCCGGGCACAGGGGACGAACCCATCGCCATCCTCAAATCGATACCCGACTTGGATGGGGCCATCATCGTCACCACCCCCCAGGAAGTCTCCACGCTGGTCTGTTCCAAGGCGATCAATGCGACCCGGACCCTTGGGGCCAAGGCGCTCGGACTCATTGAAAACATGAGTGCCTATACCTGCGGGTGCGGAGACATCGTCCATCTTTTCGGAAAAGACAAAGGCAAACAACTGGCCAAGATGATGGAAATTCCTTTTCTGGGGTCCATTCCCATCGACCCGCTTTTTTCAGAGGCGGCCGACAGTGGGGTGCCGGTGGTTAACCTCCACCCGGAGAGCCTCACAGCCAAGGCGTTTGTTGAGATCGCAAACACCCTGGACCTTCAGCTTCCGCCCAAAGAGGTAGCCGAAGCGCCCCCTGAAGAGGAGAGCCAACCTTGCCCCGGGGCGGGGTGCCATCACGCCCATCACAAGCGTCACGGCGATGAAGCATCCCATGACCACCACCATGATCACTTGGGGCATGACCATCATCACGGGTAAACGAACGGCCGGCGTATCCGCCCAACAACAATGGAATCATCGGATCCAAAATAATCTGAGTGAAATGGTCGAGGATTCGTTACGATAAGCCAAATCGGTTAAAAGGAGAATGAACATTGAGCGAACAAAAAATGGGGACCCATTACGTTAGAGAGATTTGTGAAAACTTCAGAGGAATCGCCGAAAAGACATCGGTGGATGCCCTGAAAGAGAAGTTAACGGGACTGGCCGGCCAATTGGAACCTCTGGCGACCAAACTTTACTTTAAGACCCAAAAGGGCAACGAAGAGATGGAAAAAGCGGCCAAAGAAGTGGAAGAGATGAAGGATAAACTTGCCGCCGCTCAGGATCAGGCGGCAGCCGAAGCCATGATCGGACCCCTTGCCGATATGCTCGAGAAGACCATCAAGCATGTCAAGACAATGAAGGTTCGAATGACCTAAGGAGAAGGCGATGGACTTGAATCACACGGATCATGAGATGGTTAAAGATGTTACACGTCTGGGCGTTCATGCCGGTGTGCTGCTCAGAGGGGTTATGTTAAAAAAGGTAGACGAAGAGACCCTTCGATGGGGATTGCAGGAGCTGGCCTCCGGCGATCTGATGGCCAGGTATCTGCCGGTGCTGCTGAATCGGCCGAAGTATGTGCAGTTGTTGAACATTCTTCACTTGATTGTCAGCCTCGACGGACAGCTGGATTTCCAGATAGAGGAGTATGGGTTGGATTCCCTGAAAGACGACTTACATGAAATCAATTTCAGCCTTCAACAAATCGGCGAACAATTCGACCTGCAGGAATTGGCCCAGGCCGTCTGATACCCTTATTGACGGCGGTCTTACATTTATAAATGGTCAATACTTGTTGGGCTAAAGAAAAGAAAGGAATGGACTAATGAATTTGGACGGAAAGGCTGCTATCATTACCGGCGGCGCGCGTGGCAACGGCTTTGCCACTGCAAAATGCCTGGCGCAAGAAGGTGCAGATATTGCTATTGCTGATATTTGCGAAGATATGAACACCCTGCCCTATCAATTGTCCACGCCCGAAACCATGGCACAAGCGGTTGAAGCCATCCAAGGGATGGGCCGCAAGGCAGTGGGCATCAAATGCGATGTGCGCAAGGCAGCTGATGTTTCTGCGATGGTGGATCAGGTTTTAAACACCTTCGGCAAGATAGACATTTTGGTCAACAATGCCGGCAATACATCCATGGTGGCCATTGCGGAGATGGAGGAAGAGGTGTGGGATGAAGTCCTCGACACCCACCTCAAAGGCATGTACCTGTGTTGTCGCTATGTGCTTCCCCATATGATCGACCAGCACAGCGGTAAGGTGGTCAGTATTTCATCTGTGGGCGGCCAGCGCGGATTCGGCATGGGCGGCCACTATTGTGCCGCCAAACACGGTATTATCGGGTTGAACAAATCCATCGCCATGGAGGTGGCCGATCATAACATCAATGCCAACGTGGTCTGTCCGGGAACCGTCTGGACCCCCATGATGAAAGGCATCGCCGAAAGTTTCGGCATGGAAGATGAAGAGGGCAAAGAGCAGTTTTTTGCCGGACATATCCTCAAAGAGAGCGAACTCACACCCGAGGATATCGGCAGGGCCGTGCTGTGGCTGTGCACCGATGCCTCGGCCAATATCACCGGCAATATGATCACCGTTGATCAGGGGTGGACGTGCCAGGCGCCTTAAGCGTCTGCCCAGGGATACCCCCCTGTCCCAGCGCGACCCACCCGGTGAGCCGCACTTTACTTGACTAATAGACAAAATGAAGGGAATAAACGACAATGCAATTACAAGATAAAGATGTCAAAGAGACGTTGGAGCAGAAAAAAGAGACCGACACCGCCAAACAACAGGCCGTCATTGTACCCATCCTCGAAGAAATTACCATCGAGGAGCTGGCCGTGGATGGGATTTGCGGAATCTACTAATCAAAAACGCTTGGTGATATCATGGATTTGGATTCGGTATACCATTTGGCGGAGGGCGTTCAGGTTCGCAAAGAGCTCTTTGGGCTCTTGTTTTACGATTATCGTGGCCCCCGGCTCTATTTCGTACCGTCCAGGAATCTGATCACCGATGGGTTTTTCGAAGGTAAAGAGCGGGTGGCGGATTTGCTGGACCGTCTCTGCGACGAAATGCCATGGCCCCGGGAAAAGATATACGATCTTGTGGGACACGTGCTGGAAAAACTGAACGAAAGGGGCCTCATCCATGGGCAATAAATTTGTTGAGATGGGCCTCTCAGCGCCCGTCAATGTTACCTGGGAGGTTACATACGCCTGTAATCTCAGCTGTATCCACTGCCTGTCGGATTCAGGGAAAAAGCGGACAGCGGAGCTGACCACTGAACAATGCCGACAGGTCATCGACGAGCTCTGCGCCATGAAGGTCTTTCAGTTCAATATCGGCGGCGGTGAGCCGTTCATGCGACCTGATTTCCTGGACCTCATGGATTACGCCCACGGCAAGGGCATGGTGACCTGCATCAGTACCAACGGCACCTTGATCGACAGGGATATCGCGCGAAGACTCGACCACCGGCTGGTATATATCCAGGTCAGCCTGGACGGGGCCACCCCCGAATCCAATGACCCCATCCGGGGCGAGGGCAGTTTTCAAAAAGTGCTGCATGCCCTGGAATGTCTCAGGCAAAGGGATATCGAGGTCAGCATCAACACTGTGCTGACACGCCTGAGCTTTCCTGAACTTGACCGCATGAGTGCGCTGGCGGCCGACTACGGTGCCAAGCTTCGGGTATCCCGGTTCAGGCCGTCGGGCAGGGGCAAGCAATCCTGGTCGCAACTCAATGTATCGGCGGACCAAATGCTGGCTTTTTCCCACTGGCTGAGCCGTCACCTGGGGGTATCCACCGGTGACTCTTTCTTTTCGGTCTCCACTGAAGAGCGACGCTCTCTGGGGCTGAATATGTGTGGGGCATGCAAACTGACCTGTTGTATTTCTCCTGAGGGTGGCGTCTATCCGTGCGCCTTTCTCCAGGAAGACGACTTTCGGGCCGGGTCGGTGCCCGGAGCGTCGTTCGGCGACATCTGGCGCCACTCCCCCGTTTTTCAATCTTTCCGGGAGCTGGAGATCAAATCGTGTGAGTCCTGCCATCGGTTTGATCTGTGCCACGGCGGATGTCCGGCCATTGCCTACCATACCCAGCGCAAGCTGGGGGTGGCGGATCCCGGATGCCTGGAAAATTGCGTACGGGTGAAGATACCGGCCACGGTGACGGCATGATGAATGAGATGGCAGAAATTACGGCACAGACGTGGGCCAGGCACGAACACCTGCAGAGGATTCTGCGGAAGATGCAAAAGGTGCTGGTGGCCTTTTCCGGCGGGGTGGACAGCACCCTGCTCTTGAAAGTTGCGAGGGAACTTTTGGGAGACGGGGTGCTCGCCGTGACGGCTCTGTCGGCAACCACACCAGACCATGAAAAGCAAGATGCCGCCGAATTCGCCCGATCCATGGGGGTTCGCCACATTGAAATCGCTTCCCATGAACTTGAGATCCCGGCATTTGTCGAAAATCCGCCGGAAAAGTGCTATATTTGCAAACAAAGCCGTTTCGGCGAACTCGTGCGGATGGCATCCGAACAGGGGATTCCATGGGTGGTGGACGGCTCAAACCTGGACGATGACGACGACTATCGCCCGGGGAGTCTTGCCGCCCGGGAACTGGGGGTTCGCAGCCCGCTTCGCGAGGCGGGGTTGACCAAGGCGGATATCCGTCAATTGTCCCGATGGCTGGGGTTGCCCACCTGGGACAAGCCATCTTATGCGTGCCTGGCCTCGCGGATTCCTTACGGACATTCGATTACGCCCGGAAAATTGAGACAGGTGGATGCGGCAGAGGCTTTCATCCGGGGATTGGGCATTACACGGCAGGTGAGAGTCCGGCATGAGGGAGATACGGCCCGTATCGAAGTCGAGACCGGCGCCATAGATCGTTTCATGGACGAAGCCGTTCGCAGGCAAGTTGGATCCCGGCTCAGGGCACTGGGGTTTAAATTCGTTGCCCTGGATCTGGAAGGGTACAGCACCGGAAGCTTGAATCGCGTAATTGGCACACAGACCAGCCAACAAGCGGACACACAGGAAAAAGGAGTTGCCAATGGATAACCAACACCTCATGGAATTTTTAAAAGGGGTCCAAAGCGGGCAAACGGATCTGGACACCGCCATGAACCAGCTCAAGGATCTTCCGTTCGAGAATCTGGGATATGCCAGAGTCGACCATCACCGCTGTACGCGCACGGGGGTGTCGGAAGTGATCTATTGCGAGGGCAAAACCGTCGAACAGACCCAGGGCATCGTTGGCCATATGGTGCATCACCACAACAATATTCTGGCGACCCGGGCGAGCAGAGCGGTCTATGAGGGCATCCGGGAAGTGACCGAGGATTGCGAATACCACCCCATGGCCCGCATTGTGGTCATCAACCCGCGGGAGATAGACCAGGTGGGCAATATCGCCGTCGTCACCGCGGGCACTTCGGATATCCCCGTGGCCGAAGAGGCGGCGATCACCGCGGAAACCCTCGGAAACCGGGTCAATCGCATCTATGACGCCGGAGTGGCCGGTATTCACCGGATCTTGAATGTCCGCAAAGATCTGTTCCAGGCCAATGTCGCTGTGGTGGTGGCGGGCATGGAAGGCGCACTGACCAGCGTCGTGGGAGGATTGGTATCCTGTCCGGTGGTGGGCGTGCCTACCAGTATAGGCTATGGGGCCAGTTTCGGCGGCGTGGCCGCACTGCTCTGCATGCTCAACAGTTGCGCTTCGGGCGTGTCGGTGGTCAATATCGACAATGGGTTCGGCGCGGGTTACCAGGCCAGTCTGATCAACAAGCTTGGCACAAGGCACGCAGAAAAAAGTACCACTGAAACGGATGCGGATGGTCAACCTGAAAAAAAGGATGGCACCACCGACGCTGACATCTCCCTGGTGAAGGCATCCTGAGGCTTTCGCGTGTAACGGCCGAACACCAAGTTGATGAGAGATAACTGAAAAAATATGGCCACGATTCGGAGGACCAGTTGAAGATCGCTTACTTTGATTGCTTTGCCGGCGCCAGCGGGGATATGATCCTCGGCGCCTTGCTGGACGCGGGATTGACCATCGAGCGCCTCCGGGAGGAGATCGCCAAACTGCATCTATCCCATTACGAGCTGGATGTCGAAAAGGTCGTCAAGAAAGGGATCGGCGGCAGCCAGGCCCATGTTATCATCGATCAGGGCCACCATGGCCATCACCATCGACATCTCTCCCATATCAGGGATATCATCGAAAACAGCGACCTGGATGCCTCGGTCAAAGAGAAAAGCACGGCCATCTTTGTCCGGCTGGCCGAGGCCGAAGCCCAGGTCCACCGATCGAGTGTGGAATCGGTTCATTTCCACGAAGTGGGGGCCATGGATGCCATCATCGACGTGGTGGGTGGTGTTATCGGGTTAACGAGCCTGGGCATCGATAACGTCTTCTGTTCGCCACTGCACGTGGGCAGCGGCACCATCGAATGCGCCCACGGCACCCTTCCGGTACCGGCGCCGGCCACGGCCGAGTTGGTCAAGGGCAAACCGGTCTATTCCACAGGCGTTGCGGGTGAACTGCTCACCCCCACCGGCGCCGCCATCCTAACCACTCTGTCGTCGGGATTTGGCCCCATGCCGGCCATGACCGTGGAACACCTCGGTTACGGGGCCGGCACCGCCGATCCGGGTATTCCAAACCTGCTGAGGGTATCCATTGGAGAGGCCAGGGATGATACGGGCGATTACCAAGTCGAACAGACCGTTGTGATCGAAACCAACATCGACGACATGAATCCCCAGATGTATGATTACCTGATAGGTCTGCTGCTGGATCAAGGGGCCTTGGATGTTTATCTCACACAAGTGCAGATGAAGAAAAATCGCCCGGGTACCTTGCTGTCGGTGATCTGCCTGCCCGATGCGGTGGGCAGGTTTTCGGACATCCTCATGAAGGAGACGACCACCATCGGGTTGCGCTGGCGGGTGGACAATCGCATCAAGTCCAGGCGCCTTATAAAGGAGATCAATACCAGCTACGGCCCCATTCACATCAAACTGGCACAAAACAATGGCCGGATCATCAATCTGACCCCTGAGTATGATGATTGCAAGCGAGTGGCACTGGAGAAGAAAATCCCACTCAAAAAGGTGATGGATGATGTCAGGGTTGAGGCGCTGAGCAAATTATGAGGGTCTGTGCAACAATGGGAAGACATCGGTATTGTAATCATATTGTTTTAGGCTATAATTGGCTAGCTCAAACAAACCACTGATCCACTAAAACCGGGAGGAAAACAATGGACAAAATTTTGAGAATCAACATGGGCGCCGCCGACGGCCCAACCTTCACCCAAGAACCAGTAGGCGACTATGCCGGCATGGGTGGCCGGGCATTGACATCAATGATCGTGGGTACGGAGGTGCCACCGTCGTGCCATCCGTTGGGCAAGGACAATAAGCTGGTGATTGCACCTGGGCTGCTGAGTGGAAGTGCCGCAGCCATGTCAGGTCGAATTTCCGTTGGCTGCAAAAGCCCTCTGACCGGAGGCATCAAGGAGTCCAATTCAGGCGGCCAGGGTGCCCAGGTACTGGCCCGCTTGGGTTACGCAGCGATTGTTTTGGAGGGCAAGCCGGAAAACGACAGCCTGTACAAGGTGTTTATCAATAAGGACGGGGTAACCATTAAAGAGGATAACAGTTTGAAGATGCTCGGCAATTATGCAACAGTGGCTAAATTGCGGGAGCAATACGGTGAGAAAGTCGCCTGCATATCCATCGGCCAGGCCGGCGAAATGAAATTGGGGGCGGCGTCGGTGGCCTTTTCCGATATGGAACAACGCCCCACCCGCCATGCCGGCCGTGGCGGTGTCGGTGCCGTGATGGGATCCAAGGGCGTCAAGGCGATCGTTCTGGACGATGCGGATATGAAGATGCGGCAGCCCAAAGATCCGGAAAAATTCAAGGCGGCCAACAAGGAATTTGTTGCCGGCCTGAGAAA
>CAJIBC010000610.1_pt1 | contig 17062 bp, 17 predicted proteins | sample 9199231 | NCBI WGS metagenome assembly CAJIBC01 (sample SAMEA7708282, study PRJEB35096) | sediment metagenome | biome: marine neritic benthic zone biome [ENVO:01000025]; feature: sediment [ENVO:00002007]; material: shallow marine sediment [ENVO:03000034] sea grass bed [ENVO_01000059] ...
CTCTGCAGGTTTTCCAGCATTGATGAATTGTTATCCAAAAACGTCGTCTCTTTCATCTCAATTTCCTTGCCTATCCATGGATTGTGACATCATCACTTTTAAACCAGTCTTGTTTATAACGCCAAAGCATTCATTGTGCAAGTTGGATGCCATGACCAGTCGCCATCAGAAGGGAGGTAATTCCAACGAATCCGCGGCCATATCATGTGGATCGGACCCGCAACGGAATCGTTTTGCGTGCACATGACCAGACAATCGATTTTCATAATATTAGACATATCAGGCGAAAAGTCTACCTACACTGGCTGATTGCCCAAAGCAGGAGATTCGTCGTAGTACACCTCAACCAGGAACAAACCGTTGGCGGGTGCTGTGGCCGCAGCCAGGGATCGGTCTCTGGCATCAAGGATCTCTTTGACCTGGACCGGGGATTTTTTGTGCAGTCCAACATCGACAAGGGTACCTACGATGTTGCGCACCATGTACCGCAAAAATCCGTTTGCTTGGATATCGAAGGTGATCCTCCGGCCTTTGGGTCCACTGGTGAAGTGGGCTTTGACGACTTCGCGAATTGTATGTGAGCGCGGGCTTCCGGCACCCTCAAAGGCCTTGAAATCATGTTCCCCGATGATGTGGCTCCCGGCTTCTGCCATGGCCGTCAAATCCAGGGGCGAGCGGATCCACCAGGTATAACGACGGTCGATGGCCGAGGGAACGGTTTGGTTGAGAATGTGGTAGCGGTAGAGTTTGCCTGTGGCATCATAGCGGGCATGGAATCGTGGCCGCACCTCTGTGGCATGCCGGATCACGATATCGTCTGGTAAAATGCTGTTCAGTCCCTTTTGAAGCTCAGCCGGTGTTATTGCGCTGTTGCAGCTAAAGTTGGCCACTTGACCCAGTGCGTGTACACCGGCATCGGTGCGGCCGGATGCCAACAGCCGGATTTTTTCCCGGGTCATGGTCTCGATGGCAGCTTCAATCTCTTGCTGTATTGACCGCAAGTTGGGCTGCACCTGCCATCCATGGTAGTGGGTACCGTCATACTCAATGGTCAACCTAAAATTTTTGCCTGCATCATCCATGGAAAAACCATAGCACCACTGACATTGTGAAAAAAGAGAGCCCTGTTGAAAGCACAATTGCGGCCGAGGCCAACTCGGTATCGCTGTTTAACTGGGCTGATAAGACATAGATAATGGTGGAGGTGGGCAGGGTGAAAAAAAGCATGCCCACAGGATAGTATTGTGGCGCAACTCTGAATTGCTGCATAAAAAACCAGCCGATGACCGGCAGGAGCATCAGTTTGAATACCGATCCCGCCATGGCCAAGGGATAATACCGCCTCAAGGTTTGAAAGGTAAGGCTGCTGCCGATGGAGATGAGGGCCATGGGAAGGGTTACCGCAGCTCCCAACTTCAGGGTGTTTTCCAGAAACAGGGGAAAGGAATTGACCCAGTGGGCATAAGCGATTCCTGCAGCGCAAGCGATAATCAACGGGTTCTTTACCAGGGCGGCAAGGGTCAAATGCAGGCGGCGGCGCCAATCTAAAGCTTGACTGGAAAACCATATCAAAGTGATGACAGCCATGACATTGACAAGGGGAATGGCCATTCCAATGAGAATGCCAAATTGGGCAACCCCCGCTTCTCCCCAGGCTGTCGTTATGACGGCCATGCCGATGTAAGTGTTAAACCGGTAACAACTCTGGGAAAATGTGCCGGCCTGAAATTCATTGACCCGAAAAAGCAGAATATAGATGGTGCTCAGTATGTAAATAAGCATTATGGCGCATAGGGCCGATGCATAAAACCGAAGGCTTTCGGGTGAAAAGGTTTGATCGGCGCCGCCGATTTTCCAAAAGAGCAGGGCCGGAAAAAAGATAAAGTAGATCAGGCGATCCGAGGTGGCCAAAAAGGTGTCGTTGGTGATGTTACAACGCTTGAGAACCACACCTAAAACAATGATGGCAAACACGGGGAAGAGGTGATTGATGACCAGCAAGGACTAAATCCTATTGCATTGAAGGTAGGAGATGGCAGACTCCATCTCTTCGTCCATTTGATCGATCAGGTCCGCCAGATCGTAGCAGTTGCTGCAACCCGTGCAGCGCCAATCGACCTGGCGTCAGGTGCGGAACATCTTCAAAGGGTGTTTGCATGCCGGGCAGACAAAGGTGGTTGGATCGTTTTTGCTATTCAGCACTGTTTGCGCACTCCTTATCTTTTAGGCTTGATATCTAATGAAAAGGCGATGCCTTGGCAACTAAAATCGTATTTCGATAGTATGGAATTGTTGCTTGTATTGTCTATCACCCCCACCCGGTCCTCCCCCGTCAAGGAGGAGGGCGTAAGGATTTACGTTCAGCCATTATATCGATGGGGTTGACAAGCGGATTGACTTTTCATCGAATATGGACCAAGAGATCATTGGACGTTTTATCAGAGAACCTTAATCTGGCCAGGGTGACGCCGAGTTGCCAGCAAGCGGAGGATGATGTGGACCATTCGATCCAATGCCAGGGATTTCTGGCGGCTGGAATCGCCGCTGGTATCAAAAAGCATCAGGCACCTGATTTGGGCCTCATTTATACCCCACAGCCGGCGGTCGCAGCCGGTGTGTTTACCCGAAATAAGGTGCAAGCAGCACCGGTGCAGGTGACCAGGCGCCACATTTCCGATGGCTGGGCCCGCGCGGTGATTGTCAACTCAGGCAACGCCAATTGCTGCACCGGTGCCCAGGGGGACGCTGACGCCGAATCAATGATCCGCATAGCGGCCGATGGGTTGGGCATTTCACCTGAACAGGTTATGGTGGCATCCACCGGCGTGATCGGTGCGTATCTGCCCATGGACAAAATTGAGGCGGCCGGCCCCAAGCTGTTAAGCAACCTGAGGCCGGACGGATTCGAGGATTTTGCAAAGGCCATCATGACCACCGACACCGTACCCAAACTGATCCGGCGGGAAGGCGAAATGGATGGGCGCAAGTTCACCTTGACAGCCGTGGCCAAGGGCGCCGGCATGATTCGGCCCGATATGGCCACCATGCTCTGTTTTGTTTGCACGGATGCGGATATTTCTCACCCCCTTCTACAGCAGAGTTTGAAAAAGGCGGTGGATGGCTCATTGAATTGCATTACCATCGACGGTGATACCAGTACCAACGACATGGTATTGGCAATGGCCAACGGGCAATCGGGTGTAAAAATTGAGACTGCCGGGCAGCGAGAATCCTTTCAGGGCCTGCTGGAGGATATGTTGATGGATGTGGCCCGGCGCCTGGTCCAAGATGGTGAAGGTGTTACCAAGGTGGTTGATATTCAGATAGAGGGCGCCGCTTCCGCCAAAGATGCATACCGCGTGGCCGATACGGTGGCCCACTCCCCCCTGGTGAAAACCGCCTTTTTTGGTGAGGATGCCAATTGGGGACGCATTATCGCTGCTGTCGGACGGGCCGGCGCTAGGATGGATCCCACCAAAATCGATATCTATTTTGATGACGTCCGGATGGTGCAACAGGGGTGTGGTTGCGGACCGGAAGCCGAGGCCCTGGCCACGGCTGTTTTACGCAAGCCGACGTTTTCCGTTGTTATTGCACTGCACCTGGGTACCGGGTCGGCCCGCATGCTCACCAGCGATTTCAGCGTAGGGTATGTGGAGATAAATGCAGACTACCGCAGCTGATGAGTGATATCCGTATTCAAAAACACCTGTCCGCCGCCGGCGTATGCTCTCGGCGCAAGGCCGAATCCTATGTCCGTGCCGGGCGGGTGCGCATCAACGGTAAAAAGGTTACCGTATTAGGGACCAAGATTGATCCGGACAAGGACCGCATCGAGGTCGACGGGCGACTCATAGGGGCGCTTACACCCAAAATATACATCGCTTTGAACAAGCCCAAGGGGTATGTGACCTCCTGTGATCATCCGGGACAGCCGCTGGTCGTCGATCTTGTGGATCTGCCGGACCGGATCTATCCCATCGGCCGCCTGGATAAAGATTCCATAGGTCTGCTATTGCTCACAAACGATGGCCGGCTGCACCACCAACTCTCCCATCCCTCATTTGACCACGAAAAAGAGTACGAGGTGACCGTCCAGCATCCCATCGCCGACCATATACTTCAAAAGTTTGCAAACGGTGTAGAATTGAAGGGTGAAAAAACCCGTCCTGCAGATGTAAAGAGACTGTCAGGGCGTCGATTTCGGATCGTTCTCAAGCAGGGACGCAATCGACAGATCCGGCGCATGGCCAGTAAAATGGGACACAAAGTGATCCGGCTCAAGCGGACGCGAATGGCCAATATTCGACTTAACAATTTGCCCCCCGGAGCGTGGCGGTACCTCACTGCCGCCGAAAAGAAGAGACTGCTCAAGGGTATCGCCGGGTAATTGTTCCCAAATTGCGTAAAATTCTTGTTTCCTTGCCTTTTTCAATATATATGAGTATGCCAAAATTTGAATTTGGCATTCATCCTATCATACTGGAGCGTGTTATGGTCACCTTTGAATCTCTGAGCACACGTAAGGATATCATTGCAGTGGTTGGTTTGGGATATGTGGGCTTGCCGTTGGCGGTACATCTGTCCGAATATTTTGAAGTGGTGGGATTCGACCTGAAAGCCGATCGTGTGGATGAATTACGCAAGGGGTATGACCGCACCTTAGAGGTAGAGGACCAAGAGTTGTTGGCCGCCAACATTGCCTATACATGCGATGCCGAGGATTTGTCCCGGTGCCGGTTGATCATTGTGGCCGTGCCCACACCCATTGATAAATACAATATTCCTGACCTCACGCCTTTGCAAGGGGCTTCAAGTACCGCAGGCCGCTATCTGCAAAAGGGCGCCTGTGTGGTGTTTGAGTCCACGGTGTTCCCCGGCGCCACTGAAGAAGTATGCGTGCCGCTGCTGGAAAAGGCGTCCGGACTGCGTTTTGGTAAAGATTTTACCGTGGGGTATTCTCCTGAACGCATCAATCCCGGCGATAAAGTCAATACCCTGGACTCGATCGTTAAAATCGTGTCCGGCTCAGATGCGCACACCGCTGATATGCTGAACCGGGTATACGGCCAGGTGGTCAAGGCCGGTATCCACCAAGCCTCTTCAATTAAGGTGGCTGAAGCGGCCAAGGTCATTGAAAACACCCAGAGAGATCTGAACATCGCCTTGATGAATGAACTGGCCATGATTTTTGACGTCATGGGCATCAACACGTTAGAGGTGTTGGAAGCCGCCGGGAGCAAATGGAACTTTCTACCCTTCAGACCCGGGCTGGTCGGCGGCCATTGCATTGGTGTTGATCCATACTACCTTACCTTTAAGGCTGAATCCGTTGGCTACCATCCGGAAATGATATTGGCCGGTCGCCGTATTAACGACGGTATGGGAAAGTACATTGCCGAACGAACGGTGAAGATGCTCATCAAGCAGGGCAAAACGGTAAAAGGCGCCAAGGTGGCTTTGTTGGGCATCACTTTTAAAGAGAACGTACCTGATCTTCGCAATACGCGCGTTGTGGATATTGTGCATGAATTGAAGGATTATGGCGTGGACGTGTTAATCCATGACCCGCTGGCCGATCCCCAGGAGGCGAAGGACCACTATGGTCTTGAGATGGTCTCCATGGAAACCTTGAAAGGAGCTGATGCTGCGGTGGTGGCCGTCCTGCATAAGGATTATGAAGCCATGGGGCTAGAGGGTGTCGCCGCACTTTGTTCCAATGGCGATCCCATTGTCGTTGATGTAAAAAGCGCCTTTGACAAAAATCTGGCCCTGCAAAAAAAGATCAACTACTGGCAATTGTGAAATACCCAAAAAAGAGGGTCTCCCAAAAAACGCCATTCACCACAACATCGCAGGCCCGAGCGCGGTAGCCTAAGGAACGGATAACATTCGAACTGTCACCCCTGTGGCATAGGGATGACGATCTGCAGACCTTGCACGCCGTACTTTCAATATGATAGCCCTCCTGATCGCTCTCTCTATCAAATCGATCCTTAATTCATCATAGGCCACAGGGCCGATCACCGTAACGCATTTAATACACTTTGCATTCAATCATGAGTTGCCAATTGGCATGCCTGTTGCTGGAAAAATGGCAACGGTGTTTACAAAGCGTCTCGCACTGGTTCAATTTTAAGCAAAGGAGTGGTGATATGGAAATCAATGATTCAAAGGAACTGCCAGTCGGTATGGAAATGCAGTGCTATGCCTGCCAGGAGCTGCCAGCCACCCATGTGTGCCGCTACCAAATAGATGAATTAACGGTCCAGGTCTGCTTATGCAAGGAATGTATGAAAATAGATACCGAGGATCTAATAAAAAATACCATCGGCATTAAGGAACCATCCCTGAAATCGGCTCAAGATTATCTTGCGTTCTAATCTGGCGTGTTGGTGCATGCAGACCACACCATTATCGATAAACACTGCGCTTGGCCACCTTATTTTGAAACCGTAAGCCGATCCCATTGTGCCGGATCCAGGCCACTGTGGCCTTGATGCTGACATATTCGGTTCTCAGTCCGAAAGGGATAGACAAAAGCAGTTCCTGTCCAATCTGTGATCTATTGCCCTCTCTGGGCTCCACAAATGCACCGCCCAGCGCCAAATCGCGCAGGTGGCCTGAATACAATTGGTTGTAATTATTGATACCGATCATTCGCAGACATTTTTTTCGTTCAAATTGTCTTCTCTCGCCAAATAGCATTGCCTCGTTTTCTATCATCTGAGCCTCCGTATGAAAAGAGTGTTCAGGCTCAACATCATTCCAGTCAAGTCCATAAACGCTGGTGGTTCGATGAGGTGAAATAAAACATATTCATGAAACAACGGGAAAATACACAATGAACATAATCGCAATTAAATGTCAAAATCAATATCGCATGGCCAGATAAATCTATCAGGTATCCCGACAGCCATGCCCTTGGGGGCCGTTTCCTCGAACATCTCAGGGGTGGACTCAATGGATACAGCTGGCGTCAGTGTTAAATGGTATTGTGGGGCTATCGGTATATAAAAATGTGACGATATTTTTGGGCGAGCCCTAAACCAGAAAAGCCCTTATGAATCAAAATCGGAAGGGCTTTATTTTTTGTGGTAGCGGGGACAGGATTCGAACCTGTGACCTTCGGGTTATGAGCCCGACGAGCTACCAGACTGCTCCACCCCGCATCAGAATCACGTCTTATATCTATTTCTTTTTATTTCGTCAAGACGTTTTTACGAAGATTTTGAAGACAATCGGAGGAGTACCTTTTTCAAGCGCGTCAGTTCCTGTGGTGTAAAACTGCCCTGGCTGGGTTCTATGCGGATTTGCTTCCGGCGGCTGGTTTGGCCGCTGGTAATGGTGAGAGTGGATTTAGGCAGTTCCAGGGTTTTTGCCAGGACTTTAAGGCATTGCTTGTTGGCGGCTCCGCCAACGGGAGGGGCGGTGAGTTTGATTTTAAGAGCTTGTTGGTGGCTGCCGATGATATCGAGTTTTGAAGACCGGGGCTGCACATATACCGAGAAGGCCAATCCATTTGCGGTCTCTTTGATAGCGATCATGATTGACAATACTCTGTTTTGGCATTTGGCATGTTTTCAGGACGCCTTAAAGGTACACTCAGTTATTGACCTGTTGATTAATCAGCTCGCGTATAAATTGGGGAGGACGTATCACGCGTCCGTCCGTATTGACAAACGCGTGACGTGTGTACCCGGTGGCGTGCAGGATATGTTCATCCTGGCTTAAAACGCGGTAGTCGAATTTAAGACCGCCCTTACAGTCAGGGTCCAGAGTGGTTTTGATGATCAGCATGTCGTCATATTTTGCCGGCGCGGCAAATTTACACTGGGCTTCGGCCACCGGCAGGAGCAAACCTCGGGATTCAATTTGACGATAGGGTAAACCCCAGCTGCGCAACAGCTCTGTGCGGCCTATTTCAAACCAGCGCAGATAGTTGGCATGATAGGCCACTCCCATATTGTCGGTGTCACCATAGATGACGCGGTAGGGGGTTTTGTGGGATAACGAATCAGAGTTCATGGGTCGGGATCTTCGGTCCAGTTCAAAGTTGAGGATTTATTTTTTCCATGGCCCTTACTTTACGATCACTTCTTCTAACGCTTGCTGCAGTTCGTCATACGTATTCGTTACCGGAAACTGGGGGTATTCGGCAACGACATTCTCCGGCGGCCGGAAAAGGATGCCATGTTCGGCGGTTTGCAGCATGGTCAGGTCATTGTAAGAGTCGCCCATGGCAATTACCTCATAATTTAGGCTGTGCAGTGCATTTACCACATGGCGCTTTCCGTCTTTCTGGCGCAGGTGGTAGTCGGCAATGGCGCCTGAACCGTCAATACTCAAGGAGTTGCAAAGCAGGGTGGGCCAACCCAACTTGGCCATCAGTGGTTTTGCAAATTCCACATAAGTGTCGGACACAATAATGGCTTGGATTTGGGGCCGCAACCAGTTTAAGAACTCAATCGCGCCGTCCATGGGGGCCATGGTCTCGATAACGTCTGTGATATCTTTAAGCTTCAACCCGTTGCTGGTGAGAATATCAAGTCGCTTGCCCATCAAGACATCGTAGTCGGGGATATCCCGGGTGGTCAGCTTGAGTTCATCGATGCCTGTTTTTTGGGCGACATTGATCCATATTTCCGGAACCAGCACCCCTTCCAGATCTGTACATAGTATTTGCATGGTGTTACCTTCTGGTCTTTATCAACCCGGCCGTTGTCTTAAGGGTTTACCCTTGTAGCAGGGTCTCATTTTCAGTCTCTTCTTGTTCGATGCGAATCAGCATCGGGGCTTTGCCGACCACATCCTGGGCGGCAATGACGTTGAACGCTTTTTGAACGTCTGCTTCGTTGGCATGGTGGGTCAGCATGACAATGGGTACCGTACCAGTGGCTTTACGTCCTTTTTGTTGGACCGATTTAATACTGATGCGGTTGTCACCCAATATGCCCGCGATGGTGGATAATACACCGGGCTGGTCCATCACTTCAAAGCGAAAATAGTAATGGGTGACAAGCTCGGCAATGGGCATCACGTCGATCTCTTCGATGTGTTCCGCTTGATAGGCTGCCATGGGCACGCGACCGTTTTGGGATTGGGATTTCAGGTTGCGGGCCAAGTCCACAATGTCACTCAAGACAGCGCTGGCGGTCGGCATCATACCGGCGCCGTGACCTGACAGGAAAAGATCCTCCACCGCGTGGCCGGAAACCGTGATGGCGTTAAGAGAGCCTGATACATTGGACAGAATGTTGTCAAAAGGGATCATGGTTGGGTGAACGCGTGCCTCCACCCGATTGCCCTGCCGTTTGCCGATGGCCAGCAGTTTGATGCGATAACCAAAATCAGCGGCAAACTGAATATCCATAGGGCTGATGTCGGAGATGCCTTCGACATAGATATCGTCATAGTTGATCCCCATGCCGTAGGACAGAGCCGTTAATATGGCCAGCTTGTGGGCGGCATCGAAACCTCCCACATCCAAGGTGGGATCAGCCTCGGCATATCCGTTGGCTTGGGCTTGCGCCAGGGCCTCTTCAAAGGGCATACCATTGTCCGTCATTTGGGTCAGGATGTAGTTGCAGGTGCCGTTGAGGATACCCACCATGGCGTGAATCTCATTGGCCACTAAAGATTCCCGGATGGTTTTAATGATGGGCATACAGCCGGCCACGCTGGCTTCAAAAGCCAGATCGACGCCCTTGGCGCCGGCCATGTGGAACAATTCGTTACCGTGTGCAGCCAGCAAGGCCTTGTTGGCGGTGACCACATGCTTGCCATTGTGAATGGCTTCGATCATCAAATCTTTGGCCATATTTTTACCGCCGATCATTTCGATGACGATATCGATCTGTGGATCATTGATAATTTGGCGGGCATCTTGGATGAAAACGCCGCTGTCAAACGTGACGCCCCGGTCGGTTTCCACATCCAGATCAGCCACAAATTTGAGCACCAGCGGTACACCACTACGCTTTTCAATTAATTGTTTTTGCTCAATCAACAATCGGGCGACACCGGTTCCTACAGTGCCGCATCCGATCAACCCCAGGTACACTGGCTTCATGTGATGCTCCTTGTTTTGATTCAATCTGCCGAGGCACTTTCATCTTATATAATGGCCTTGCTGGTAATGGATGCAAGTTACAGGATTTTTCTGATGCCTCTGATGGCCTGGTTGATACGCATATTGTTTTCGATCAAGGCGAAACGAACGAATTCATCGCCATACTCGCCAAAGCCCAGCCCGGGGGACACCGCCACCTGGGCCTCCTGGATGAGAAACTTTGAAAATTCAACAGATCCCATATCGCTATATTGGGGAGGGATTTTAGCCCACACGAACATGGTCCCTTTGGGGCTTTCCACTTCCCAGCCGGCGCGGTTCAACCCGGTGATGAGGGTATCGCGCCGAGTCCGGTAGATGTCGCATATTTCTGCTACGCACTGCTGCTCTCCGTTGAGGGCTATGATGGCTGCGATTTGAATGGGTTGGAAAATGCCATAATCGAGGTAGCTCTTAATACGCTTGAGGGCGAATATGGTCTCCGGATTGCCCACACAGAAACCTACCCGCCAACCAGCCATGCTGTAGCTCTTGGACATGGAGAAAAACTCGACCCCCACCTCTTTTGCGCCTTTGGCTTGTAATAGGCTGGGTGCTTTGTAGCCATCGTAAATGAGGTCGGCATAAGCGAAATCGTGGATCACCAGCATTTTGTGTTCCCGGGCAAAATCAACAATTTTCTGGAAGAAGTCAATATCCACCACCTCGGTTGTGGGGTTGTGGGGGAAGCTGAGAATCATCAGTTTAGGCTTAGGCCAAGATTGCCTTACGGCCTGTACCAGATTGTCAAAGAAATCCTGCCCCGGGCCTAAAGGGACACCTCGAACATCTCCCCCCGAGATGATGGCCGAATAGGGGTGGATGGGATAGGTGGGGTTGGGGGTGAGCACCACGTCGCCGGGGCGGATGGTCACCAAGACCAGGTGGGACATGCCCTCTTTAACACCTATGGTGACGATGGCCTCACGCTCGGGATCAACATCCACATCGAAACGTCTTTTGTACCAATTGGATATTGCCAACCGCAATTTTGTGATTCCCATGGATGCGGAATACCGGTGGTTGTGGCCTTTGCGGGCGGCTTCAACAAGCTTGTCCACAATATGCTTTGGCGTTTCAAGGTCCGGATTGCCCATCCCCAGGTCGATGATATCTTGCCCGGCTCGGCGGGAGTCCATTTTAATTTCATTGACTTGGGCGAATACATACGGTGGAAGTCGGTCTAAGCGGGCAAATTGGGTCATGGGGTGCCTCTTTGGGGTTCATGGAAAGATTCTTCGAGGAATACGTTATTCTATTTTGACCACGAAAAAAGGGGGTAATCCTTGGGTGTAGTTGACGGTAACACCCCAAATAAATATGGGCTAACCGTATAAAAGGATATGAGAAAAGTCAAAAATTTTGTTTTGACTTTTACGGGGGGGCAGTCTATGGGTGGATCAACCTCATCGTTGTATAAATAAAGATGGTGAAAGACATTAAAAGTCTTATGAGCATTGATTAAATAGCGTAATAAAGATCCGCCTGGAGCATAAAACCAAGGGCGAACTTGAGGATCAGCTCTTATTCATGCCATCTTTCGAGCAGGAGTATACATGGACAAGCCGTTGACATATGCCGACGCCGGTGTCGATATCGATAAAGCGGACCGATTGGTTCAATCCATTAAAAACATCGCTCAAAAAACACGGGTACCCGGTGTTATGGGAGAGATTGGTGGCTTTGGCGGCCTTTTTTCTCTCAATATTGCCAATATGGATCAGCCGGTACTGGTCAGTTCCACCGATGGTGTCGGCACCAAGCTGAAAATCGCTTTCATGATGAACAAGCACGATACCGTAGGCATTGACCTGGTGGCCATGTGTGTGAATGATATAGCCGTTCAGGGGGCTAAGCCACTATTTTTTCTAGATTATTTGGCTACCGGAAAGATAGATAGCGATACGGTAAAAGATGTCGTTCAAGGTGTGGGTGCCGGCTGCCAGGAGGCCAAATGCGCGCTGATTGGTGGCGAAACTGCTGAAATGCCGGGGTTTTATTCGGATAATGAATACGATATAGCCGGTTTTGCCGTTGGTATCGTCGATAATAATAAGATTGTGGACGGATCTGAGATTCGGGTCGGGCATCAGATTGTCGGCGTGGCCTCCAACGGTCTCCATAGCAACGGATACTCGCTGGTTCGAAAGATCTGTTTTGATGTACTTAAGCTGAAGATCGACGCCCATGTGCCCGAACTTGGCCAAACCATCGGTGAGGCCCTTTTAACCCCCACCCGAATTTATGCGGAGCCCATTCAGCACTTGGTGCGTGGATTGCCCATTGGCGGTTTGGCGCATATCACCGGCGGTGGGATCAGTGACAATACCTTGCGGATTATCCCACAGGCGTGTGGGATTGTGTTTAAGCGAAATAGCTGGGAGATCCCCCCCATTTTCACTTTCCTGCAGGAGGCCGGCAAAATTGAAGAACAAGAGATGATGCGGGTCTTCAATAACGGTGTCGGGCTGGTGGCCGTGGTACCTGAGAAGGTGGCCCAGGACGTACTGGGTCGATTGACCGCCATGAATGAAAAAGCCTATGTGATTGGTGAAATTGTTGAACGCGGTGCCAATGATGGCGAACGGATTCAGTGGGTTGATTAAGATGCGATTGATCAATTACAAACTCTGGGGCATACTCCGACACGTGAAAGATCTGCTTGAACGCTTGATGCATTGGATCGCCAGGGGGGCAAGCCGACAACCGCTATGCCGATCCTGAAAATCCCACGGCGGCACCGGTTCGGTGTGGCGCAACTGAATTGATCATGTTCATGATCGGTATCGCAATGGCCGGGTCTCGGGACCGGCCCTTTATTTTTTTGGCCTGCCGACCCGAGTAATCTCAAAACATGACCCGGTCGTTGATGACAATGACCTAAAACGGGGTAGTCAATCATATTATGCGGATACTCGGCATTGAATCTTCATGCGATGAAACGGCTGCAGCGGTCGTTGAAGACGGAAGAGAGATTCTCTCTTCGGTGGTGGCGACACAGGTGGAAGTCCATCATCTCTATGGCGGAGTCGTCCCCGAACTCGCCTCGCGCAAGCACATCGAAGCCATCGTTCCTGTGGTAGAGCAAGCCATCGCGGAATCGGGTACGGACCGCAACGGGATTGAGGCTGTAGCAGCAACCCAAGGTCCTGGCCTGGTGGGTGCATTGTTGGTGGGGTTCTCCTTTGCAAAGGCTTATGCCTTTGGCCAAAAGATTCCCTTTATCGGGGTCGACCATTTGGAAGGGCATATATCATCCGTGTTGCTGTCGGACGCACCGCCCCCTTTTCCTTTTGTGGCGTTGCTGGCCTCTGGTGGGCATACGGCCATTTATCACGTAACAGCTGAAGGGGATTACACATTGCTGGGCCAGACCCGTGATGATGCCGCGGGTGAGGCCTATGACAAAGTTGCTAAAATGCTGGGACTGGGATATCCCGGCGGTAAGGTCATCGATCAACTGGCGATGCATGCGGATTCAAAAGGAGTTGAGTTCCCCCGACCATACTTGGATAAAGAAAAATTCGATTTTTCTTTCAGCGGCATCAAAACGGCGGTTCACCGTCATATCCAATCCCAGGAAGGGTTATTAACCCAGGAACAAAAGGCGGAAATCGCCGCCGGTTTTCAAGCTGCCGTAGTTGATGTGCTGGCTCACAAATTGCTGCATGCGGCCAAAGTCAAAAGATGTCGCCATGTCGCCGTCGTCGGGGGGGTTGCCGCCAATCAAGGCCTGAGACAGAGGCTCCTGGGAGAAGCCGCCGACCGAATGGTAACACTTCATATTCCTCCCACATCGTTATGCGGCGACAATGCTGTCATGATAGCCGCGGCTGCATACCACCATCTTCAAGATGGCACCAAGACACCCATACAAGCCGATGTATATTCACGCCAGCTGAGAGCTCCCCGGCAATAATTCACCCCACAACAATGGGGTTCAGAGATCAATTGCCCAGAAACGCTTTTTTATACCTGGCGATGCGCTCCAGCGCTGCCGCTTCTTTACGATTATAATCTTCTTCATCGTTTTTCTGAAAATTGCTGATCTGGTTCCGCGCTTCCTCAATCTTCGGGCCGGGGTGACAGATTAATAAAATGTCCACCGTGGCAGCCAGACACTGATGCACGATCTGTTTTACATCGTAATGTTTGGCAATAGCGCCCATGTCAAGGTCATCGGTGAGAATCAGTCCTTGAAACCCCATTTTTTGGCGCAGAACTTCTTCGGCGATAACCGGCGAAAGACTGGCCGGCCATCTGGGGTCGAGTGATCGGTAACGAATGTGTGAAAGCATGATGCCTGTTACCTGGGTCTCGATGGCGGATTGAAATGGGATCAAATCTCGTGCTGCAAGCTCATCGAAGTCGGTCTCGAGGTCCGGCAACTCAAAGTGTGAATCCAGCACCGTGCGGCCAATTCCGGGGAAGTGTTTCGCCACCGCCATGATGTGGTTTTTCTGAAAAAGGTCAATGACGGTTTTCCCCATTCGGGCCACATGTTCCGGTTCGTGACCAAAAGCCCTCTCCTTCATGACACTTTCACCTTTATCCGGCAGAACGTCGAGCACTGGCGCCATATTCATGTTCACACAGATTTGGTTGAGTTCCTGGGCTGTGGTCAATGCAAAATGGGCCGCGTCATCCTTTGCGATCATGTGGGGATTGCCGTCAAATTGGGTGAATGGTGATTTAAGCCTTGCGACCACCCCCCCTTCCTGATCAATTCCGATAAATAGCGGGGGCTGGCCGCACTGCCTTGCATAGTCCTGGGCATTACCGCATAACGCTCTAATCTGGTCAGGTGAATCTATATTGCGTGAAAAAAGGATGATGCCACCCACTTTAATCTGGTCGATATAGTACTTGAGGGTATCGTCCAGCGCGATGCCGTCGAATCCTACCATGAGTCTTTGGCCAGCGCGTTGCACTTTGTCTAATGTTGTTGGCGATCTCATGGATATCCTTCTATTGCGGGTCATGACCGCGGTTTTTTCCGGCGGCGCAGTTGGTACTTTCGAACTGCTTTTTGATGTTCTTGTATGGTTTTGGAAAAGTAGTGGGTGCTGTCTTTCTTTGATACAAAAAAGAGATAGTCAGTCTGTGCCGGGTAGAGAGCAGCCTCAATGGCTGCTCGGCCTGGGTTTGCAATCGGCCCCGGGGGCAAACCTTTAATTTTGTAAGTGTTGTAGGGGGTCATTGTCGTCAGATGTTTTCGTTTTATATTGCCGTCGAAGTCCGTTATGCCGTAGATCACAGTGGGATCGCTTTCCAGGCGCATTTTTTTTTTAAGCCGGTTGTGGAAAACCGAAGCGATTACCGATCGTTCAGACGGTGCGCCGGTCTCTTTCTCGATGATGGAGGCAAGCGTAACAATTTCATGTACAGACCGCCCCAGATCCTTAGCACGATTATTCCATTTGGGAGGAAATTGCTCCTGGAACCGTTCCACCATTTTTTTGATGATCAATTTAGGGGAAGCACCTTTGGGAAAATAGTAGGTGTCAGGGAAGAGATAGCCCTCCAGTGATTGGGCTTTTATCCCGAATTGGGAGACAACTTCGGGATCATTGGCCAACGAGATAAATTCATCACTTTCTCCATATTCATTTTTGCCCACTTCTTCAGCGATTTGTTTGAGGGTGTATCCCTCCGGGATCGTCAATCGATGCAGGTAAGCTTGGCCGCGCACCAGGGCATCGAGCACCTGGATGGGCGTCATGGAAGGCGATAATGCATATTCGCCCGCTTTGAGTATTTTGTCGTCTCCCCTCAATAATGCCAACAATTTGAAATATCGAATATTGGTGATGATACCGCTCTGTTCAAGTTTGGCCGCCAAGGCGTTGAAATTTTCTCCTGGAAGAACCGGCGTCAAATCTTGTGCGTCAATTTTATCTGCAGGTTTATCTGCGGGGTGATGGGCAAACTGGTAGAGCTTTATGCCTTGCCACGCGATGGTGCTAAAACTGATAATGATCAATCCAAGTACTATTTTTTTTTTCAGATTCAATGGTTTCTACACCCTGTCCATACCATGATTAAAAGTGACATCATTTATTATTAACTATCTTTTCATATAGTGTTGAGCTTAGGCTGAAGGTATAAGCCTTGTCAATAATTGCTGCGCCACAAGGCCTGGCCCATCGATGAATTTAGAGCGTATAGAGAAAAAATTCTCTATCAAAATCGGTATTTATACTTGACAAGTGAATTTCCTTTCGTCCATAAATCAACTGTATAGGCATATGTTAATTGGGTAAGGATTTTTAAACTATCATTAATATAGGCTTCAAGATAATTAATTTGGCAAGGCTATAGGGAGGAAGCTGTATTATCATACCGCGACGACCGATAACGCAGTCCACATTAATTATCTTGAAGCCTATAGATTCAAAGGGGCATGGCAAAAGGAAGATGAGCTTGCATCGTTTCCCCCGAGTGGAAGGGGTGTGGATGTCTCTTTGAGGATATTGAACAGGGCTATGTCGGTTAGCAATTTTTAAAAATTGCTAACCGAGCGGAATATATCTGGATCGTTTTGACAACTCAGTTGAAAGCCTGTGGCCATGCCTGAACAACCACAAATCTATAGCAGTAGAATTCTCAAACCCTATTTACTGTACATCAATGAACGATACCCAGATGTCGAAATCGATGTCATATTGAAATACGCCGGCGTTTCCAAACATGAATTGGATGATCCAGGACATTGGTTTAATCAACAGCAAGTTGATCGATTCCATGAAAAATCGGTTGAGCTCACAGGTAATTCGGATCTCTCCCGTGAAGTTGCGCGATTTGCCGTTCTATCGGATTCTTCAGGGCCGGTAAAGCAGCATGTTTTAGGTCTGTTAAAAGTCTCTTCAGTCTATTTGTTGATGGCTAAGCTGTATGCCATGTTAAGCCTCGGTGCAAACGTCTCCAGTCGCAAGATATCCTCCAATCAAG
>CAJIBC010000382.1_pt1 | contig 17044 bp, 10 predicted proteins | sample 9199231 | NCBI WGS metagenome assembly CAJIBC01 (sample SAMEA7708282, study PRJEB35096) | sediment metagenome | biome: marine neritic benthic zone biome [ENVO:01000025]; feature: sediment [ENVO:00002007]; material: shallow marine sediment [ENVO:03000034] sea grass bed [ENVO_01000059] ...
TCCACAGGTGCAATCCACCACCCAAAGCACAAGGTCGGATCTTTGGATATTCTCTTTGGTCTTATGTATACCGATCACCTCGACCGGATCATGGGTTTGGTGAAGACCTGCAGTATCCGTCATTATAATGGGAATGCCGTCAATACTGGTATAATCTTCGATAAGATCTCTGGTGGTACCCGGGAGATGGGTAACGATGGCCTTATCTTTTTGTAGCAGGACATTCAGTAGACTCGATTTGCCGACGTTAGGCCGACCAACGATGGCAAGACGAATACCATCGCGCAGCACGTGACCGTCATCATAATGTTGGATTAGTAATTCAATGGGTTGGAGCACCTGGTGCTGGAGTTTGTCAACGACCTTGGTATAGTCACATTCTGCACCAGCCTCATCCGGAAACTCAATGCGAGCCTCGAGTTCAATTTGGGCATGGGTAAGGATGTCAATAAATTGAAGCACCGTCTCTTTGAAATGTCCTGTTAGATGTGTTACCGCTAACTTGAGGCCTGCTTCTGTTTTAGCTGAGATCATTTCGGCAATGGCTTCAGCTTGGCTAAGATCAATACGCCCATTTAAAAATGCGCGTTTAGTGAACTCCCCCGGTTCGGCCAATCGGCACCCTGCGCCCAACACCAGTGTCAGTATTTTGCTTAAAATAACGGATCCGGCATGGGATTGAATCTCGACGACATCCTCACGGGTGTAAGATCTTGGAGACCTCATCACAACCATCAGAACCTCATCTACAATGCCTCCGGTATCTGGTTCGTACACATGACCGTAATAGAGATGATGGCTCATGATATTTTCGAAAAAATCATGGGGAAGGGTTGCAGCTGAATAGCCATGGGGCAAAAAAAGGCCTTTGGCTATGGATACCGCGCAGGATCCGGAGATTCTAATGATACCGATCCCACTACTTCCAATAGGTGTTGCTATTGCGGCAATGGTATCGTGTTCCATGGTGCTGCACTCAAAAAGGGATAGGGTGATGAACTCCCACCATTGGTGTAGCCGAACCAGCCGGTTGCTGGTCCGGCTTAAGATTCTAAAAGGGCCGAAAACCTATCCCTAGTTTGGAGACCGGTTAGAACGACGCTTTTGCCTTTTTTTGGGGAAAATGATGAGCTTACGATAATACCCTTCTCCTACGCTTTGGGTGCGCACAGCATTATTACTTTTAAGAAACATATGAACCGTGCGTCGATCATAAGCATTCATTTGGCCGATGGTTACCGGCTTTTTGCTCTTAGTGGCTTTTTCCGCCATCTTGGAAGCCATCTGTTGCAGATTTTCCTTCCGCGTCTTAAGATAACCTTCTACATCAACAAGTACGCGTACGCGCTGTTGGTTCTGCTTGTTGACGATTTTTTCAACGAGATATTGCATCGCTTCCAAGGTCTGTCCCCGTTTACCAATAAGCAATCCGCTGTTACCGCCCTCTACTTTGAATATGATACGTTGATTCTTTGTTTCGGCTTCAATGGTCGCGTCTGTGGTGATAAAATCGGCAAAGCGCTGCAACGCCTCTTTGCCAACGCGTATGGCGGTTTCAAGGTTTTCAGGTGTAATTTCTTTTTTTTCTGATTTCTCTTTTGCAGGCACCTTCTCTTTAGCAGGTACTTTCTCTTTTGCAGGCGGTTTGGCTCCCCGCGGTGACGGCGTTTCATCTTTAAGATCAAAAGCGTCTTTGACCAGATCCCTGGCCTGGGAAACAGTGTCAGCAAGATCTAAGCCATTGTTTTTATTCTTTATTCTTATTTTAGCCTTCTTGGCACCAACCAAACCGAAAATACCGGAAGATCCGTAGGAGACCACATCGTATTCAAGCTCTTCAACCGGGGTGTTTAAATCATTGCTTGCCTTTTCCAAGGCCTTATCCATATTCTTGCCTTCAAATTCGAGAAACTGGGTCATTCTAAAAACCTCCAAAAACTAGGCTGTCTTTTGTTGTGTATAGTATTGTTGGGCCATGGAAAAGATGTTGCTCACCAGCCAGTACAGCACCAACCCGGAAGAAAAGTTGATAAAAATGAAAGTGAAAACAACCGGCATCAACATCATCATCTTGGCTTGAGCCGGGTCTCCGGGAGTTGGGGTCATTTTTTGCTGCAGCAACATGCTGGCACCCATGACAATGGTTAGCACCGGTATACCGTACGGAGCATCCATAAAAGGTATTTTGAAGCTGAAATCAAACAAGCGATCGGGCGCAGACAGGTCTGTGATCCAACCAAAAAAGGGGGCATGCCGCAGCTCGATGGCGGAAAAGAGCATACGATATAACGCAAAAAAGACAGGCATCTGAATTAACATGGGTAGACAACCACCCATGGGGTTAATTTTATAGGTTTTATAAAGGGTCATCATCTCCTGGTTCATACGCTGTTTATCGTCTTTATACTTCTCACGAAGCTCTTGCACCAAGGGCTGGATTTTTCGCATCTCCCCCATTGATTTGTAACTCTTTTTGGCCAAAGGCCAAAAGACGGCGCGCGTAACGATGGTGAGGATGATAATGGCGATCCCGTAGTTAGGGATATAACGGTAGATGAAATTCATAAACCATAGACAAGGTTTGGCCAGAAAATCGAACCATCCGAAATTGATCGCTTTATCCAAACCGTTGTCCATGGAGCGCAGCAGGGAGAGGCTTTTAGGACCTATGAACAGTTTTGCTTCAATGCTTTCGGTCTGTTGGGGGGCGAGCGCGGAAATATCTTTTGTGATTTGATTTGTGATATTTTGATCTGCAAATCCCAATGACATATGGCCCTGGAAATCGCTGTTCGGAATGATACTGGTCATAAAGTAGCGGTCTTCGATGGCCACCCATCCAACTTTTCCGCTGTATTGACTTTTTTCTTGAATATCTTTCACTTTGACCTGTTGAAGTTCTCCGCCAATCATGCCGCTGGGACCTTCAAACGATATTCTGCCGGCGTCCTCATTAATGGTATTTTTTAATCCCACGCCGAAATTGCCCTTATAAGCGTACTGCCCGCCATTATACAGGGAAACCTTAAAACCGACCAAATAAGAATCGGCCGAGAACTCGAAGGTCTTTTGGACCAAAAGTCCTGTGGGGGTTTGGTACTGGAATCGTATTTGAGAGGACGCTTGGGTTACACTCAGGGTGTCATCAACAAAGTCGGCACTGAAAATGGCATTTTCCAGCTCGGCGCCTGTTTGACCGGATAGAGACGTAAAGACGCTACCGCCCTTGGTATCCCTGTGAATCAGCTCTTTTAGAGCTGAATCCGGCTCAATTGTTTCGCGATACGATTTGAGCACCATACTGACCACCGTAGCGCCTTTTTCGGATAGGGTCATGCTATAAAGCGGTGTATCCACGGTGATGGTTCGCGCGGAACGGCTGGGCTCCTGGCTCTGGGGCGGAATCATCGGCGTCGCGCTGGGTGTTGAGGCAGCCCCGGGTAAGGGCTGTGACGTAACCGGAGCTTCAAGTGATCCCGGTGCCGGTGCGGTCGGAGCCATCTGGGATTCATCTTTAGCCACTTGTGTAGGCGTCTCAGGCGGTGTAGGAGCGAAAAAGATACTCCACCCGAAAAAGATTAAAAAAGAGATGCCTATGGCAATGAAAAGACGCGTTTGTTCCATTTATTACTCCTCAATATAGGGCAACCGTAGACAGTGGCCGGAGTGCTGTCTCACTTTCATCAAGAAAAGGAAGGATACGATGATGACGCGATGGAGGGTGTAGGGCCAACAAGACCCAACAACTTGTGAGCCCGAATTTATGGAACCGGATCAAACCCGCCTTCGTTCCAAGGGTGACAACGTAACAAGCGCTTAACGGACAAAACAGATCCCTTTATCAATCCATGCCGTTTGAAAGCTTCGATGGCGTAGGTTGAACAGGAGGGTGAAAATCGACAGACTGAACCTAGCAACGGCGATATCACAATTTGATAACAGCGTATCAACACGGTGACGGTCCCAATGGTCCATGATTCAATTCGGCTGATATGTTGCGATTCGAGCAAAAATATTTTCCAGTGATGCTAAGGTGATGTCATTGGAAACGTCAACACTCTCTTTTTTGGCGATGATGTTGATATCCCAATACTCTCGAAAAATATGCCGGTTCTGTCTAAAATACTCCCGAGCCAAACGCTTGATACGGTTGCGCTTTGCGGCCTTTCCCACCCTACGCGTAACCGTGATGCCGAGGCGACAGCAGCTAAGATTGTTTTTACAACAGTAAGCAATGAAATGGCGGTTTTGGAACCGTTTTCCGTCCTTCGACAAACGGACAAAATCTGATCGAAGAAGCAGCCTGTCGCCTTTGGTAAATGTATCTCTTGATGAAGAAACTGTATTTTCTCGTTCCACTGCGTGTTAATCCACCCGCAGGTGGTCTTAGCGTGAACAGCTTCACGCTCAATGTGGTTTCAACTACAATGCCAAGCGTTTGCGACCTTTTGCACGACGGCGATTGATGATGCGTCTACCGGCTTTGGTCGCCATCCGAGAACGGAAGCCGTGATTTCGTGCTCTTTTGATTCTGCTCGGTTGAAATGTTCTCTTCATTTTCCTTTTCCTTTATTTCTGAAGTTCCTTATACGGGTGCGTTCACCCAAGGATGCTGTATATGTTCAATATGCGTGCACGGTATAACCGTTCAACCTGTGAAAATAACCATATCGAACAATGAATGTCAACATCCAATCAAGGGGGCGGCTATGGTGGTCATTATGGCGCGAATATTCACGTTATTGTAACTATATCGACACGTTAGAATATTTCACAGGCGATACCATGGAAAAACAGCTTACTTGCTCAAAGTTTCTAAGAGATCGAATTCCACTAGATGAAATCGTCGGTCAGGATAGATGTTAATGCGCCTGCTTAATCGATTCTCCAATGAGCTAATCAGGTGATTCTCCTCACCATGGAGCAAATCTGCTATCTGGGGATTGACGCGCAATGTAATCCCCGACCCGCAGATATCGCGGGAATTTCGCAGAACCTCACGATAAATGTTGTAACAAAGGGTTTGCCCGGAGAGCAGCTGACCTTCTCCCTCACAATAAAAACATGGCTCGCACATGAGGCGGGAGAGCGGTTTTCGGATTCGCTTTCGGGTCATTTGAATAAGGCCCATATCTGAAATGGGCAAAATATGGGTTTTGCTGCGGTCTTTGGCAAAAGCGTCGCTAAGCGCGTTGAAAACCTTTTCCTGGTTGGATTTTTTTTCCATATCGATAAAATCGATAATAATGATGCCGCCGATATCTCTGAGCCTGATTTGATATGCGATCTCCTTTACCGCCTCAAGATTGGTTTTTAAAATAGTCTCTTCCAGATTGTGTTTTCCAACATAACGGCCTGTGTTTACATCAATGGCCACTAGTGCTTCGATATGCTCGATGATGATAGACCCACCGGATTTGAGCCAGACCTTCTTTTTAAGGGCCCTGGAAATATCCCCTTCCAAATTTTTGGCGTCAAAAATGGGTTCATCACCTTCATACAACTCCACGGAACTTTTCAAGTTAGGCCTGAAGGTGTCGAGAAATGAAAGAATGTCCTGATAGCCGTCCCGGGAATCGATGATTAGCGTTTCGGCTTCGTGAAGCAAAAGATCTCGCACCGCCCTCAATCTGATGTCAAGTTCCTGGTGAATAAGTGACGGTGCAGGGGCACTGTGGTATTTTCGTCGTATGCCCTCCCACAGTTTTTTAAGAAAAACCATTTCTTGGGAAATGTTATCAGCGCTAGCGCCTTCAGCTGCGGTTCGCACGATATAGCCCAGTCCATTCTCTTTTAGCTCGGTGACCATCTCCTTCAAGCGCTCACGCTCGGTTTCATTTTCGATTCTGCGGGAAATGCCGATGTGATTTGACGTCGGCATCAACACCAAAAACCGCCCGGGAAGGGAAATATAGGATGTGATGCGGGCGCCTTTGGTTCCAATGGGGGACTTTGCGACCTGAACCAGGATCTCCTGTCCATCGGAAATGAGGTCTACAATATTAACCTCCGGTTTTTCGAGGGTATGGCCACCTGTATTGCTACCGGGATATCCGTTGGATGGAGAGGATTTATTTGAATCGTGTACCGGCAGATCGCCCCCGTTAAGATTATCGGGCAAAATGTCATTGACATAGAGAAAAGCCGCCTGGCTAAGCCCAATATCCACGAATGCGGCCTGCATCCCAGGCAGGACACGTTGCACCCGACCTTTATAAACATTTCCGGTGGAGTCCGACGCACCGGCTCTTTCAATAAAAAGTTCAACGATATTGTCGTCTTCGACCAAGGCCACACGGGTTTCGTGGGCCATATCGTTGCATATGATTTTTCTATTAGCCATAACCATTCAAATTCACAATTAATTTTATATAAAACTAACTGTTCAGTGTGTCATTGTCAACTGCACTTGTGTTGGAAAGTGGATCAAGCTTAACCACCTTGGCCTCCTGTAGTACGTCAACGGGCATTTTTAAAATTCCCACCACAATGTCCTTCGGCCGAATGGTGTGTTGGGATTGGGGTACGATTTCGTATATCAGGGTGTTCTTTGGTCTCAAGATTATATTTTGAACAGTACTCTTCAAATCAATATGGTGGTACCGCCCTTTATGATTGGTTCGTTCATATGGCCACGTAGCTGAATTTTTAAATGCATCCAAAATGTTGAGATCCAGATCTTGGTTGTTGAGCTGCATCAAAAAGCGTTGAACCTGATGTGCCCTTTCCTTTTTGGCTTCAGAGCGCAGCTGACATTTTAAAATCTGGATACCGTCGGGCAGATGATCGTTCATATGCTTTAATATTTCCGGACATTGATGCCCCGAGGATACCAATATCCGCATATATTCCGCTTCGCTCTCAATGCCCAAAGGCAGGGGGTCATCAAAAGAGATCTTAGGCATGGGATGAAAGCCCTTGGAGTACCCAACCTGTATCTGCGCCCTTCTGATCGCCCGGGAAAAAATGTGGCTCAACTCGAGATGGCCGAAAAAACGAGCATCCCCTAACTTTGTGTACTTTAAAGAGAACCAAACGAAAGTCCCGGGGTCTGCGTCCTCAACTTTTTCTATGGGGGTATCCACGGCAGAAAAAGTTTCGTATACTTTCGGTTCGACCGTTTCAAAATCACACACACCACAGTGATGACAGTCGCCATAGCGACAATCGTCCAGGTTCTCCACATCAAGCGCCGCTTGCCATTGATCTTTAAAAAAGTCCACATTGACTTTTACATCCATATGGTTCCAGGGCAGCGGCTCATCCAAATCCCGGGACCGGGTTGTGAAGAAATCCGGTTCCAATCCGCACTGCTCCAGAGCCTGTTGCCATAGATCAAATTTAAACTGATCATTCCACCCGTCAAATGTACAACCATTTTTCCAGGCTTGCTCGATGAGTACTGAGATGCGCCGATCACCACGGGCCAAAATACCTTCGAGCACACTCATCCGGGGTTTCTGCCACTTGACATAGACACCTGGAATATGGAGCTTTTTCTTCAAGTATTGAATTTTGCGGTTGGACTCATCCAAAGAGATTTGAGGCGCCCACTGAAAAGGGGTGTGGGGTTTGGGAACAAAGGTTGTAATGCTGACATTAATTTTTCCCTTACGCTTTGGCGGACCCTTAATCTTTTTGAGGTTTCGGACCATCCCGACAATGGCATCCAGATCTTCATCCGTTTCCGTAGGCAATCCGATCATAAAATAGAGCTTGATGACATGCCACCCCAACCCGAAAGCATCTTTGACCGTGGTTTCAACATCCTCATAGGTAATATTTTTATTGATGACGTCGCGCAGGCGTTGACTGCCGGCTTCCGGGGCGATGGTGAATCCGGTCTTACGCACCGACCGAATGAGCTCCATCAATGCCGGCGTCAAAGACCCGGCTCTAAGTGAAGGAAGAGAAACAGCGACACGGTTGATCTGACAAAGCTGCATCAGCTTCTCCATTAGCGGGGCCAGGCAGGTATAATCACCTGCGCTGAGCGATAGTAGGGAGAGGTCTTCATAACCGGTATTGGCCAAGGCGCTTTTTATCAGGTCCATTATGGTATCAGGGGATCGCTCCCGCAGCGGCCGATAGATCATCCCGGCTTGGCAAAAACGACACCCCCGTGTGCATCCGCGGGATATTTCCAACCGCAATCGATCATGAATCGGTTTTCCAAATGGGATGATGGGCCGCCCCGGAAAACTAGCCTGGTCCATATCTGCTACAATCGTCCGTTTGATGAGGGGCTTTCCCTTTGTTGTAAGGGATAGATGCTGGAAACCGTTTTGGTCATATTGGGCTTCGAAGAAACGTGGCACATAGACCCCTTCTAAATGGGACCACTGTTCCAGAAGTGCTTCTTTTTCTATTTGACCATCCGCCCTCCATGCCATCCAGGTTTCGGCCATTTGTAAAGTGACTTTTTCTCCGTCTCCGAATACCATGGCGTCAAAAAAGTCCGCCATGGGTTCCGGATTGCAGACCGATGGGCCGCCTGCAATGATAAAAGGGTGGGCTGAATCGCGATCTATCCAGCGAATGGGAATTTGCCCTAAGTCGATCATATTGAGGACATTGGTAAAATTGAGCTCATACAGCAGGCTGAAACCGATGATATCAAAACAGCCCAAAGGCCGCCGCGATTCCATGGACGGCAATGGCAGACGATGCTGACGCAGCAATGCCTCCATATCTTCAGCCGGTGCAAAGACACGTTCTGCCAGAATATCATTGTGCCCATTGAGCAGGTTATAAAGAATCTGTATACCGAAATGTGACGTTCCGATGTCATAGAGATCCGGAAACGCCAGTGCCATGCTTAACTTTACAGCATCCGGATTTTTTTTAATGCGATTGACCTCTGTTCCCAAATAGCGGCTTGGTTTTTGTACAAATGGCAGTAACTCTTTAATTGTTTTTACGGACATCTTTTTTCCATCCAGCTTGTGTCACGGCAGCTTGCAAAAAAACAGATTTCATGTCAGAGTTTTGAATTCAAATCAAGCTTTAACCTGAAAAGATCCTTCACCACCGAGTTAAACGGTAAGGAGTTCTAATTCAATGTTAACATAAGGTCAAAACCCGGGACCCTCAATGGTCATAAATACCACTATTTAGGATTTTAGCCATGCAACGTATTAAAATAGACCGGCTGCTGAATGCATCCGATCCCATTTCACAAGTTCTGGTAAAAGGATGGGTAAGAACCAAACGGGACGCCAAGGATTTTTCATTTGTCGAGATGAACGACGGTTCCTGTTTAGCCAACATACAAATCATTGCGGATAGTTCATTGAAAAGCTACGGGGATGTCCGAAAATTGACCACAGGATCATCTGTTATGGTCATCGGTGCTTTGGTGCCCTCCCAAGGTAAAGGCCAGCAGTGGGAATTGCAGGCTGAGCAAGTCACCATCGTTCAACTGGCCCCGGAAACCTACCCCCTGCAAAAAAAACGACACTCCGATGAATATTTACGCACCATCGCCCACCTAAGACCCCGAACCAATAAATACGGGGCCGCTTTTCGAATTCGATCGGAACTCTCCTTTGCCGTCCACCAATTCTTTAGGGATAGAGGGTTTCGATATGTTCACACGCCTATTTTAACAGGGTCCGACTGTGAGGGCGCCGGTGAAATGTTTCGTGTCACCACATTGGAACCGGGTCAAAAGGATTTGGATCATGATTTCTTCGGTAAAGAAGCCAACCTTACCGTCTCCGGGCAGCTTGAAGCTGAGATGTTGGCGCTTTCCCTGGGTGATGTCTATACCTTCGGACCCACCTTCAGGGCCGAAAACTCAAATACGCGCAGGCATGTCGCCGAATTTTGGATGGTAGAACCGGAGGCGGCTTTTTGCGATCTCATCGGTTGCATGGATTTGGCCCAAGGGATGATTCAGTATCTGGTAAGCTTTATCATGGATAATTGTACACAGGATCTTAATCTATTCGGAAAATTTGTTGATAAGAAGCTTCTGCCCACCTTAACAAACATTGTCCAATCCGATTTTAAGCGCCTGCCCTACGGCGAGGCCATCGATATCCTCGCCCAGAGCCACCAAAAATTTGAGTATACCGTTGAGTTTGGTCAAGATTTGCAGTCTGAACACGAACGTTATCTTACCGAAACCCATTTTAAGAAGCCGGTGATTGTTTATGATTATCCCAAAACGATTAAACCTTTTTATATGCGTCTGAATGATGATGATCAAACGGTGGCGGCCATGGATCTTTTGGTACCTGGAATAGGCGAAATCATTGGAGGGAGCCAACGCGAAGAGAGACTGGACGTTTTATCCCATCGAATGGAAGCACAAGGATTAACCCACCAAGACCATTGGTGGTATTTAGAGGCCCGCAAGTATGGAAGCGTTCCTCACAGTGGCTTTGGTTTGGGTTTTGAGCGCCTGATGATGTTGGTGACCGGGATCCGCAACATTAGGGATGTCATCCCCTTTCCAAGAACACCGAAGAATATCGAGTTTTAGGGCCAAGGAAGTATTTTTATTCAGCCCATCTTTAGGTGCGCAGACAGCGTAATTTGGCCAAATCCTCAGCATATCCGTAAAGGTGAAGCCCCTTGCTTTCCACTATCATTTCGCCATCTTTGACACCAATTTCATTTGCCATATATTCCTTCAGATTCTGAATACCCGCTAAATTGGCCGGCAGCCCGCCCCATAGATCCCAAGAGCGGAAATAGACACAAAAATGAAGGGTGTCGTCTTGGATGCGGGTATCAATGGATCTAAGACATGGTGGATCCACCAAGCTGATATCCGTCGGGTTTGCTACTTGAAGCACCATTTGATTGTTTCGATAACCAAATTCTTTATACGTATTGATAATCCACTCTATTTGATTGAGGTAAAGCTGATCCTCTTCAATGAAAACGGCTTTTCCGTCTACTTCACGTTTATCAATAATTTCGGTATTTTTAACCTCCCACCAAGCTAATTTATCTCCCCGCAAAGGTGCTCTTGTGAGCCGCTGTCCATAAGTGTAGGATTCACCCTCTTCTTTGTGTCCGGTCATAAGATATTCAATATAGGATCTTTCATACCCCTCACCACCATAGATATACCCTTCTTCCACAGGATTGGGAATACCACAACTTACTGGAATATCGGGTATTAATGGTTGAGTACCCGGGTGTATGACATGGCCCATAAAATAGTCATACTCAAGCCGGGTTTGCCCTGCATAAGATCCTCTGTCGATGTTAAAGCGCCGGCCTTGATCCAATATATCGTGTACGGCTTGAAACCAGAGGTCCGGAAGATCACGTGCTTCAATTTTGTGTATATTCATCTACATACCTTAACTTTTATAAAGTCTCTGTTGCAGGCGTGTCGCCTCTTTCCGCTCGATCATGACTGGTCTGACGATACTGACTAATTTCTAAGGGTTGCTGTGTCTATATTAAATTTTAAGTTTTTTTTCTTGACAAACTTTACTTATATGTGAGATACGATTTCTGCGCTTTAAGTTCCAGTGCATCTCTACTGATATGATCCTGTACTAAAAATTTGTTATGAATGCTGAGTGGTGAACTTGGTAACTCTTTTTGAAAAAGCGCACCCAATTTAGAACCCCTAAAGGGAGGCCGCAACCTTTAGGGGTTCTTCTTTTAGATGTCCAGTGCACCAACTTCAAGGGCATTGTTTTGAATAAATTCCCTCCTGGGTTCAACTTGGTCACCCATGAGTACCGTAAATATTTCGTCGGCATCTAACGCATCTTCTATTTTAACTTGAAGTAAAGTGCGTTTTTCAGGATGCATCGTCGTTTCCCACAATTGCTCCGGATTCATTTCACCCAGGCCCTTATACCGTTGGATGTTAATCCCCTTTTTTCCTTCCTCTATGAGGTGATTAAGAAGATATCTAATATTTTCAATCTCGATGCTTTTACTTTCATTTTCACCGCTGATAACTTCAAAAGGAGGTGTATTGTGCGGAATGATATTTTTACTGGCCTGGATACATTTTTGATAATTTGCGGAATAGATAAATCCTCTACCAATCTTAATAGGATTTGGTTTAACAATATTGAGTTCAAAAACATTTCTTTCTTCACACCATTGGGGAGCTTCGACAGTATATCCCAAGGCCTCCAATGAACTACGTACTTGGTTTATTTGTTCTTCGTTTTTTAAATGTGTTTTGTCTTCAACCCCATGATGTGTGAGGGTTTCAACAATGTCTGCTGGTATACCTTGCGTATCTAATATATCCAAAGCGGCAAAATATTCCGCCAAACTGCATACAAACATATAAAGCCTGATGTCTGACAGTTCTTCTTCAACTCCCAACTTTATTTTTACTTTGTCACATATTTTTTTTAATATAAAATCATTGTAGCCGGTTTCATCTTTCAGATATTTCTCATTTTTACCCTTTCCAACCTTGAACAAAGGTGGTTGAGCGATATATAGATATCCTTCGTGGATTATTTCGGGCATTTGCCGATAAAAAAAGGTGAGTAACAACGTACGAATATGCGAACCGTCGACGTCCGCATCGGTCATGATGATGACCTTTTTATATCTTATTTTATCGATATCATACTCTTCTTTACCAACCCCTGTTCCCAACGCGGTTATCATGTTTTTTATCTCTTCACTTCTTAATATTTTATCAAACCGCGCTTTTTCAACATTAAGTATTTTTCCTTTAAGCGGTAATATGGCTTGAAATTTACGATCCCTGCCTTGTTTGGCAGATCCGCCGGCGGAATCTCCCTCCACGATGAAAATTTCACGTTTTTCAGGATCCGAAATTTGACACTCTGCCAATTTCCCCGGCAAAGTGGAATCCATCAACGCGCCTTTGTTCCTCGCCAGGTCCCTGGCCCGCTTAGCAGCGTCCCTTGCTCTGGCCGCATCCACAGCCTTGGCAATTATTTTTTTGGAAACGGAAGGATTTTCTTCGAGAAAGATGCTGAGCTTCTCATTGACCAGTGACTCCACCAACCCTTTGACCTCACTGTTACCCAATTTCGTTTTGGTTTGCCCTTCAAATTGGGGAGATTTTATGCGTACACTGATTATTGCGGTGATGCCTTCGCGGACATCATCTCCACTAATTTTTGAACTTAAATTTTTAGATAAATTTCCATTGCTCACATATTGGTTTAGTGTTCTCGTCAAACCGGCTTTAAACCCGATCATGTGAAAACCACCTTCAACCGTATTTATGTTATTGGCAAAAGAATAAATATTCTCTTTAAACGTATCATTGTATTGGATCGCAACTTCTATTTGAACATCGTTTTTTTGGCCTTGAATATAAATGGGTTTGTGCAGTGTTGCATGCCGTCTATTAAGGTATTCGACAAAAGAAACGATTCCACCTTCGTATAAAAATTCTTCTTTTTTATCCGATCTTTCATCTTCTAACTGGATACGAATACCGGCATTGAGAAACGCCAGTTCTCTGAGCCTCCTGGCCAAAACATCGTATGTAAATTCAATGGTATTAAATATAGTATCATCTGGAAGAAAAAGGATCTTTGTTCCGTTTTTTTCTGTTTTTCCGATAATCTCCAATTCGGATGTTTTAATGCCGATTTCAAAGGTTTGGTGGTAGATCTTATTTTCTTTATAAATTTCAACTTCAAAACGGGATGAGAGCGCATTAACAACCGATACCCCCACGCCATGCAGCCCACCTGAAACCTTGTAGGTGTCGTTGTCGAATTTTCCACCGGCGTGCAGTTTGGTTAAAACGACTTCTACGGCTGGGACGTTTTCAGTTTTATGAATACCAACGGGTATTCCCCTTCCGTTATCTTCTACACTGACGCTGTTATCAGTATGCACCGTTATGCGAATGGTATCGCAATGTCCGGCCATGGCTTCATCAATACTATTGTCCACCACTTCATACACCAAATGATGAAGTCCGGCCACATCCACATTTCCAATATACATAGAAGGACGCAGCCGTACCGGCTCCAAGCCCTCTAAAACATCAATACTACTAGCATCGTAATTAGATTCCATTATACTCTCATCGGCATGATTGCACTTAAATAGGATTTATCAATAGCCCCCTCAACAAGACAGGGTTTATCTTCGCTTATCAAATTAAGGATCAATTTTTCATCCTCTATACAATTCAATGCATCTATAAAAAATTTAGGGTTGAAAGCAGCTTCAATGATACCTCCTTTATACTCAATATTCATATCTTCTTGGGACTCCCCAATATCAGGATTCGTGGCATTGATAACCAATTTGTTGGCATCAAATTTAAAAACAGCTGCCCTATAGCTGTCGTTACATAAAATAGACATCCTTTTGAGCATATTTAGAAATTTCTCTTTTTCCATTTCTATACGATACCCGTCTTCACGAAAAATAATATCCTCATATCTCGGAAACTGGCCTTCCAACATACGGATATACAGTTTTTCACTACTGCTCTGAACTATGTAATAACTGCCTTGAACGGCTATTTTGACTACACCGGACGAATCTAAAAATTTGCTGATTTCATTAAGCCCCTTTTTGGGTACCAGAACACTATCGCCCACAGGTAGATCCACACCCTCGGCCGGTGTCAGGTCGAATTTGGACAATCGGCTGCCATCTGTGGACACCATGCGGACCACAACAGGATCCAAGTCCGTCAGACGCTCAAAATAGATGCCGTTGATATGGGCTTTTTTATCCTCACCAATACCGCTGACCACAATGGTTTTATCGATCATCTTTTTTAATAGGGATGATTTCACATCAAAAAAATCAGCGGCCTCCAATTGCGGTGTGGGGGGAAAATCTTCGGGATTCATTGATTTTAGATGATACTGAACCTTTTGATTACTGATATCAATGATGCGATTGCCTTTTTCTTCAATGGATATTTCAGAACTTGGAAATTCACGCACTATCTCATAAAATTTACGCGCACTGATCGCAATGGTGCCTGGTACTTCGACCACAGCCGAAAAATCACCTTCGTAGCCCGTTTCTAAATCTGTGGCAATTACGTGAATACCACTATTGTCAGCGGTGATTAAGATGCACTCGGTAATGGCCAAACTGCTGCGACGTCCTGCCAACCCCTGGACCTTTGAAAGAACATCAACAATATCGCTTTTTTGAATTGTAAACTTCATTTTACTATCCCTATCTTTATTTTATTAAAGTTTATTATTAAATAATAGGGCCTGTTGATATGTTGGAAAAATATTTAAGATCATGATTTTATTTAAATATTATTCCAATTGGCTGTCTATACGGTTGTTGAAAACTTTCTCAAAACAGCTGAGTTATAAACAAGGTCCAAAAACGTGTTCATAACTTCGTATTTGTGAACATTTCATTAATACCGTTTTGAACATGACCATGGTGATATTCCTGACCTAATAAAATACCCTATACACGATCGTTTATGATGCCGCGGTTTGTATCCACTTCTTCATATCTGATTTGGTGTCGTTCCACCCTTTGGATAGACGCAATACAATAAAATTACGATAGAGTGCATCGATAAAGTGAAACGGTTTTTCATATAGATACAATTTATCCAAAATCAAACCTTCCATATCTTCCTGTTGCTCAGCCGCAGCGGTTTCCGGCAACTTTATGCCGGAAAAGTTTAAGCTCTCCCCCTTTATGGAAAATTGCCACTGAAGTGAACCGCTTTTTAATATTAGGTTGATATCTGTAACCAGCGCACCTTTGCTCAAGGCCAGCAAACCTTCTTCCAGGCCTACGGCATCGCCCTTGATGGTGATGGATTCCATACCGTTGGCCCACCGGTTGACGAGAACCATTTTATTTCCAACGGTTAAATCAAGGGTATCCTCGCCACATCGTTGAATGACTTTTTCATCATTTTCAATAAGGTACCAGATCCAGGTTAAAAACTCATTTCCCAGAAAGGTATAATTGTTGTAGGCAACCGCAATATCAAGCATAGCGCGTTAAGTATCTTGTTGGCCGGCAGAGAGTTTATGTAGTAAATCCTGCTCTTGGGGGGACATACGCGGATCCATCACAGCCATGGTATAGGGGATCGAGCGCACTAGACTCACTCCAAATGATTTTATAAACAGGGTTTCCAACGCTTCATTGGCGCTTTTCAGGTTACTGAAAAACCACAATTCGCCGAGTTCATATTGCCACACCACATCATATACATTGGGTGTACTCGGCATTTTAAGATTCAGCATATTGACCACATGATCCTTCACCATTCGTTTCTCATTGGCGGATAGGAATTCACGCCCCGAATCTTTCAGCCGTTTGGCCGATTCAATGGAAAAATGTTTCTGAACCATTTTGGTGGGAACAGATTTTTTATCGACCCTTAAAGCAAAAGCGATATAAGTGCCTATCATGAAACTGGACCCTTCAAAGTTAGAATTGAAAGGATCCTGAAAGCTGGCCCAACCCGCCGCCTGATCAGATGGATTGTCATCTATATCGGAAATGGTATTTTTTTTTAAACCCGCAGCAATGGTATCGATGATGGGATCGTCGATTTTACCATCCACTTTGTAGCGGGTCAGCGATGTGGTTGCCGATAAAAGCCCCATAATTGTTCCTAATACAACATATAGTGTCTATATTACCTAAAAGTAGGTAAATATAGCTGTTATCCCCTTATAAAACAAGGCATTTTTTAATGTTGCCGCGCTCTGCTGGACACAATCCTATATCAAAGATAAATATATGAAATATTTGCATTTAATTAATTAATTGAGGAACACCTATATTATATTGAGAATATTGTGTTTTTAGTATATTGTAACTTATTGATATTATAGTGACAAAAGTTAATGATAGCTATAAATCAAGTATAACACAGGTTTTAAACTGAAATAAGGGCGTAAAATAGTGAGGCGGTCCACATGAAAATGCTATGTTTGATATCCATCCATCTTATAAATTCCTACTTGAGGATCACCCCATCCTTTTGATACGTTGCGCGGTATGAATTTTATTGCGGATTTTCATATTCACTCCAAATATTCCAGGGCCACGGCACGCGATCTTGATTTTGAGAATCTTTATATTAACGCGCAGATCA
>CAJIBC010000092.1_pt1 | contig 16993 bp, 6 predicted proteins | sample 9199231 | NCBI WGS metagenome assembly CAJIBC01 (sample SAMEA7708282, study PRJEB35096) | sediment metagenome | biome: marine neritic benthic zone biome [ENVO:01000025]; feature: sediment [ENVO:00002007]; material: shallow marine sediment [ENVO:03000034] sea grass bed [ENVO_01000059] ...
GAGGGTACAAAAGCAGCAACGGGAGAAGCAGTCAAAAACCTCTCAATAAAGACCGTCTAACAAGTATAAGCGACCAGCCGGCGTGTCAACCACCAAATCTGCCGTCAGGGCTGGCGGGGAAGAACCCCGATGCCTTTCAGCTCTTCAATGAAATCGTCCAGCTGCAACGGTTTGACAAAATATGCAGATGCGCCGCCCTTGAACAAGGCGTCGGCGGCTTCCTTGGTCACGTTCAGCGATGTGGTCATGACCACTTTCACACTTTGGTCTGATGAAATCCCCGCTTTTTTCTCCAATTCCCGGATACGACGCAAAGCCTCCTGGCCGTCAAGTTCAGGCATCATGATATCCATGCAAATCAAAGTGAAGGGATGGGCCTCATCCAGTGAACGCTGAAAAGCATCCAAGGCCTCCCTGCCGTTGACCACCACATCGCAGCTTCCATAGGTCGATAAAACGTTTTTCAGGATCTGGCTGGATATGGAGTCGTCTTCAGCAATTAAAGCACGCATTTTTATCTCCTTGTCTGTTTACGGAAACAATTTCGGACTTTTAAGGAAAAACTTAACACCAAGTCCGAAAATATCGTTCCTAAACCGCTCATTAGGAGTCCATACCCTACCGCTGCGCCCTAATTGGCCAATTTGGGGTATATAGCAAGGCAGGGCTGCTGATTTTCGGGGTTAGAGAAGCGGGTGTCGGCCCTGCTGATCAATCATTCCCATAGATGCATAAAATTAGATGCATAAAATAGATGCATAAAATAGATGCATAAAAAAGATGGCAAAAAGGATAAAAAACGCTATCAGCGTTGAACAAAATAGATATCCGCCTTTTGCAACGATGGGGCTATCTCTTTGCTATTCATTGGGAGGGGGTGTTTCAACGATGGGAATTATTTTTCCGAGCCTACAACAAATTCAAAAATTTACCCTGCTTTATTAGGGGATGGGCATCGGTTCACCCTGGGTGCCATATTCGTATTTTTGTCCAACAGCAGACCCTGAAATGATGACCTAATCATCCAATATACTTCGAATCAGTTTATGGATATCATCGAGCGTAAAAGGTTTCATGATAACGGCTTTGACACCTTCTCTCTGGATTTCTAATTCCTCCATATTCGTAGCACCGCCTGTGCATATGATGACCGGTATATCCGGTTTTATTCTGATCATCTTCATGGCCATGATGTCGCCGGTCATATCAGGCATGGTCAAATCGCTGATGACGAGGTCGATTTGATCGGATTTGGAACGAAAGAGTGACAGGGCCTCCAGACTTCCAGTCGCAGTGGTGACTTTATATCCCATTGTGTCCAGAATCTGTTTACCCATCTCTACAATGGCATGGTCATCATCAACATAAAGAATGTGCTCCGACCCGGTATATGATGCAATCGGCAAGACATGTCTGGGTTTTTCTTTGAGCTGTGTGACGGGCAAATATACCTTGAATGTAGCCCCTTGTCCGGGTTTACTATAGACGGCTACAGTCCCACCGTGGTTCTTTACAATGCCATGCACCACCGACAGCCCCAAGCCGCTGCCTTCGATACTCTCTTTGGTTGTAAAGAAAGGCTCAAAAATCCTGGATTTTATTCCAGGAGGTATACCGGGCCCGGTATCGCTTACGGACAGTTTCAAGTATGGGCCGGGTTTGAGGTCCAGATGGGCGGCGATAAATTTTTCGTCAAGCTCTTCATCCACCAGCTCTACCCTGAATTCACCACCCTGTTTCCTGACCGCATGTCCCGCATTGGTGCATAGGTTCATTAGCACTTGGTGAATTTGTGTCGGATCCCCCAAAATGAGAGATGAACTTTGAATGTTGTGTGTAATCGAAATGGTTGACGGCAAGGACGCCCGGATGAGCTTAAGCGCCTCTTTGATGATCGGTTTTATCTGAATGGGTTTAAATTCCTGTTCAGTGCGCCGGCTGAAAGTTAGGATTTGATGAACCAGATGCTTGGCCCTGTCGCCTGCCACAAGGATATTGTTCAGGTGTCTATGAAGGGCTGAGTCTTTCTCGGCAAGGTTCAAGGATAATTCGGTATAGCCGAATACGGCCAGGAGGATATTGTTGAAATCGTGGGCGATGCCACCGGCCAAGGTTCCAACGGCCTCCATCTTTTGTGATTGGTGCAGTTGCTCTTCAAGCATTTTGCGTCTGGTAATATCATGAAAAATCGCTAAAAAGCATTGCCGCCCTTCAAAAATCAGAGGTTTCAAAGAGAGTTCAACCCACCAGGTTTTTTTTTGGGCGTTATGTCCTCTGAGCTCCATATTTTTTATATATCCCTGTTGGGAGACGACATCCAATAGTTCCGGCAGCTTGGCGGGATTGTAAAACTCAGTGACTTTACGATACTGCAGTGATTCAACCGGCAGGCCGAAGAGCCCGCCGGCGGCTTCGTTGGCGTATAATATGCTTCCATTGGATTGTTGTGTGATAAGGACTGCCACAGGAAGGGTTTCGGTGATCAAACGAAACTTTTTTTCGCTCTCTTTGACGGTTTCATCTATTTGCCTGAGCAGGTCCGCCTCCAGACCGTCTGAATGCCCAATGGTCGCTTCCAGCAGTATTTTAAGATCGCTTATTTCCTGCCGAAGGTTTTGATTGTCCTCTTGCAGCTTGGAAATCTCCTTACCGTTCAGCGCATTGCGTGGATGCATGTTACGATCAACAATCCTTTCACCCAGATTGAACGAGCGTCGCGCCAGCTTCAGTGTCCCGCTGGGAATGCATGACAGCGATTAATCAAATCTTAATTCAATTTCGCGCATAAGTTTTGAAATGCCTTTCATCGATCTGGCCTGCCATGGAAAGTCTTTTGAGCACCGAATGACCAGCGTGCTGAGGCCTTTATTGCGTATCTTGATCACCAATCCCGAACCGATGGTGGTTATGCCTGTGCTGTTCAGAAATTCCAATTTCCGGATGTCCAATGTTATGATGGGCGGGCTCTGCTCAATAACTTCATCAAACAGATCCGCAACGGGCTGATACCCTTTCTTGTCCCGCATATCCATTATGCCTTGACATGCTATCGTTCCGGTGGCGGCATCATATCTCACATGAAACTTTTCATCCATTATTTCCATCGGATCCATCCTAAACAATAATTGGAGATGGCAACAGATTTTCGACAACCGGCAATCTGACCGTTGTTGTTGCGATCATGGCTTCAGAATCTTTCCCCACCTCAAATTTCCATCCCAAGTTCCCTCCGTAATCAAGTGCTATCGTAAGAAACCCAATGCACGATTTCGAATTGCTGTCGAAGGCATTTTTTTCCATTTGGTCGATATACATCTTTTCAGGGTCATTGCTCAGCAAAATTTTAATGAGATTCTGATATTCAATTGCATCGGTTATAGTCACTTTATTCTTAACAAGAAAGTGGATCTCTGAATCAAGGGCAGATAGAACGATTTTTATGGCTAAATCCGATGGATAACCATATTTGATTGCATTTCCAATGAGTTCCGCAGAAATATAGCGGATTGAATTTTCAATATCCGCGATGACCCGCCTATTATGGGATGAATAGAAATTTCTCCAGAATCCGGATAGGAAGGAGGCGGATTGAGAACCGTTCTCCCACAGTTGATCAATATTTAGTGTAGAGGCTTTGAATTGCAGAATCGAATGCTCTGCCGAACACTTTGGTTCGATGTAGTCACCATATAAAATAACGTTTTCTTGCATCGCCCGCCTCCATAGCGGTCAACTTGTCACAGTAAGTGGTCTGCCGGTGTATTCTTGCGTATGGCAGGGGATGTCTTTTTTTTGATGCGAAGAACCGACAACTTTTTAAATGTCAACCCAAAGTGTAATGATATTACCATAAAATTAGATGCTTAATCACAGTAGCTTGCTTTTATGATTATTGTCAAGTATGATTTTGGATGCTGTTTGGATGCTGTTTGGATGCTGTTATTTTTCAAATCTGAACTATTTTCGGGAACAATATGAGAAAGAATTCCTTAAAAATTTCCACAGCGTTGATCATGGTCCTTTTTATCACTCTCACGGTGATCACATTTTGCCTTGGTTCTTTTAATTACCACCATAGGCGAAGCAAGATGACAGATGACCTCATCGATTCGCTCGGCCGCATTGCAACACGGCTGGAGATTAACCTGACATCTCCTTTCTATGATATGGACATGCCACAGATCAAGGCGATCATCCGCAGTGAAATGATGAACCAGAACCTTTATGCGGTGATTTTAACCGAATTCGGGGGGCAGCTTTTTTTCTCGGCTACTCGGGACGCGGATTGGCATTTCACGGAATCCGTCATCATCAGACAGCCGGACTCGACTGAATACATTGGCGAAAATAGAACCATCAAATTGAAAGATGGTTCCGTCAATAATATAGAAGTCATTTTAACCAAACGTTTTTTACACCATGACTTGAACAACCTTATCGTCAATACGGTCCTCAGTGCTTTATTCCTTAACTTTATCGTGATCATCGGTCTTTTTATCGGTTTGCGGCTGATTATAATTAAGCCGATTATGGAGTTGCGGAAGTTTTCCAATGAAGTTGAAACAGGAAACCTGGAACCCGAAAAGCCAAAAGCGATCTTTTTTGGAGAATTGGCCGATCTGAACATCTCCCTTCATGATATGGTGTCCAGCATCAAGAGCTTTGTTGATAAGCTGGAAAAACTGGATAAACTCAAAGATGAGTTCTTGGCCAATACCTCTCACGAACTTCGCACGCCGCTGAACGGCATCATCGGCATCGCCGAATCGTTGAACGAAGGTGTGGCCGGCAAACCCACCCAATTGATGCAGTATAACCTGTCCTTGATCATAGCCTCGGGAATGCGACTTTCAGGGTTGGTCAACGATATCCTTGACTTTTCAAAGCTTAAAACACACACCCTGGATCTTCAGATCAATGCTGCGAATATCAGGGTGATTACCGATATCGTTTTAAAATTAAGCCACCCCCTGCTGTCGGGCAAGGAGTTGGAACTGATCAATGCCATCGATCAAGATTTTCCAGTTGTTGAAGTAGACGAAAACCGCGTACAGCAAATACTTTACAACCTGATCGGCAATGCCATCAAGTTTACCGAAGCCGGATCGGTGACTATTTCGGCCCAAAGAAGAAGCAATATGGCGGAAATTTCGGTCACCGACACCGGCATTGGGGTCCCCAAGGATAAGTTTGGACATATCTTTACCGCATTCGAGCAAGCAGACGGCTCTATCTCCCGGAAGTACGGCGGTACTGGTTTGGGGCTTTCGGTCACCAAACAACTGGTTGAACTTCATGGCGGCACCATTCGAGTTGAATCAACCGCGGGAAGCGGTTCCAGATTCATGTTTACGCTTCCTATTTTTCAAGGCAAGCCACCCGCCGTTGAAACCCCGTCCACGATCTCGAAAATAAGGCATGCTGCCGACATCGTTGCAATTGAAATGGCGGCGGGCACTCAGGAAATTCCGGGAGAACAAATCGTTCCGGACGGCGCAAAGAGAATACTTGTCGTCGATGACGAAATGATTAACCAGCAAGTATTGAAAAATGTGCTTTCATCCGGTGATTATGCGGTGATTCAAGCTTTTAACGGTAAAGATGCGCTTGAGGCTGTCCGTTCAAAAAGGCACTTCGATCTTGTATTGCTGGATATCATGATGCCCATGATGTCAGGATATGAAGTATGCGAAAAAATACGTAAAATCTACCCCTCAAATGAACTGCCCATTATTATGTTGAGCGCCAAGAACCAGATCACCGACCTTATCACCGGCTTGAATGCCGGTGCAAACGACTACCTGACCAAACCCATCTCCAGAGAGGAGCTTTTGGCCCGCATTAAAACCCATCTGAACCTCAAGGAACTGATTGCAGAAAATATTCGTATGTCCGCAGAACTGGACATTGCACGCCGCCTCCAGCAGATGGTTCTGCCGAATGCCGAAGAACTTGGCCAAATAAAAGAGCTGGATATTGCATGCCATATGCAGTCGGCCGAGGAGATCGGTGGAGACTACTATGACATTGTTGCCCATAATGGAGGCCTGAAAATCGGTATTGGAGATGTATCCGGACATGGCCTTGAGAGCGGTGTTATGATGCTGATGACCCAAACGGCCATTCGGACACTGATGGCCAACGGAGAAACCGACCCGGCGAGGTTCCTGAATGCATTAAATTACACCATTTATCACAATATACAACGCATGCGACTCAACCGGATGATGACCCTGACCCTTATCGATTATCTACACGGGAAACTGCATATCAGCGGCCAACATGAGGAGATCCTGTTAGTTCGCAAAAACAGGCAGGTGGAACGTTTGGACACTGTCAACCTGGGGGCTTTCGTAGGTATCAGCGAGGATATCAGCGAATTTGTCTCAACAATGGATGCATCGCTGCAACCTGGAGATGGCGTCGTATTATACACAGACGGCATCACTGAATCGCGCCCATTGGGGAGTGAACCGTTTAAGGAGAATCTGTATGGTGTTGAACGACTGTGCCAGGTGGTCAGCGACAATTGGGACCATCCCGCCGAAGAAATAAAAAGAGCTGTCATAGCGGATGTATGCCAACACATCGGCGTAGACGACAAGCTACAGGATGATCTGACATTTATCGTTTTGAAACAAAAATAGATAGGAATCATTTTACTCATACACTGTGTATCTCTATGACTATTCAAAATGTACAAGTAAAATCCCCAAGAACATAAATTATACTAACATACTATAATAAAAATAAATATTGCCTATCAGTGGTATTTTCTAATTTTGGCATAATTATTGCTAACTCTCCTCTTGTTCTTCAGTGTTCAAATTCGAATTCGCATTTTTTTATCTGAGCTGTACTACTTTTTGACATGGGTGTTGAATGATGAGCGTATTTGTCTTTCCTGGACAAGGCTCCCAGCACAAAGGCATGGGAGCAGATCTTTTTAATGATTTTGAAGACCTTACTGCAAAGGCAGATGCTGTTCTGGGTTACAGTATTAAAAAGCTTTGCCTGCATGACCACAGCAACCAATTAAATCAAACCCAATACACCCAGCCAGCCTTATTTGTGGTAAATGCACTAAGCTATCTAAAAAGAATCGAACAAACAGGGGAGACACCATCATATCTGGCCGGACACAGTCTTGGCGAATACAACGCCCTATTTGCAGCCGGTGCTTTTGATTTTGAAACCGGATTACAACTGGTTCAACACAGGGCCCACCTGATGGCCCAATCCCAAGGCGGCCGCATGGCGGCGGTTATGGGTGCGGACAGGCATAGCATAAAAAAAGTATTGAACGAAAACCAACTCGCCGGCATAGACCTGGCAGCCTATAATGCACCTTCTCAAACAGTTATTGCAGGGCCTCAACCTGAACTGGAAATTGCTGCGCGCAGCTTTGCCAAGATGGAAAATGTCGTTTTTATGCCCTTGAATGTAAGTGCGGCCTTTCACTCCAGGTATATGCAAAATGCGCAAAATCAATTTGCAGCCTTTTTGGATCAAATTCGATTTGGCCAACTAAAAATTCCCGTCATATCCAATGTGACAGCAGATGCCTATAAAACTGAAAATATCAAACAATTGCTCACAGATCAGCTTACCCATGTTGTGAGATGGAAAGATTGCATTGATTATCTTCTGGAAAGGAATGAAACAGATTTCGTTGAAATTGGGCCGGGACATGTGCTGTCGGGGCTGATTCAAAAAATCAAGGACGGGCTGTCATCCATTGGTTCCAAAACAGATCCAGCATCTGAAAAAAAGAGATACGGCGTTAAAAAACCTTTTCAGACAAAAAACCCTGTTCTTTTGCAGCAGGAGCCTGAATTCAAAGATCCTTTCTTCAGATACAGGGAGCCGGTCTCAAAGAGGGAAAAATGGTCTCACAGCAGTCCAACACACCGAAGCAGCAGCCATGGCGGAGCAGATATCGCCATCATTGGGATGGCCTGCCGCTTTCCCGGTGCGCATAATTATCACGGTTTTTGGGAGAATCTTGAAAATGGTATCAACGCCATCCGTGAAATTACACCGGACCGCTGGGACATTAATAAGTACTATTCCGAAGACATTGATGAACCCAATAAATCAGTCAGCAAATGGTGCGGTTTAATCGAAGATATCGACAAGTTTGACAACCGCTTTTTTAATATTTCTCCACGCGAAGCAAAGAATATGGATCCCCAGCAGAGACTCCTGCTGCAGGAGACCTGGAGGTGCATTGAAGATTCCGGAGTGCCTCTGGAAGGATTGCAATCAAAAAAAACAGCCGTATATATTGGTGTGATGGCATCCGATTACCGCCAGGAGGTCTCAAGCCCCGGTGTGCTAACAGACAGCTATGCCGCTTCCGGAAATTACGACGCCATACTGGCCAATCGCATCTCCTATGCTTTGGGATTCACCGGCGCCAGTGTATCCATTGATGCGGCTTGTGCTTCATCCCTGGTCGCCTTAAATGACGCCAAGCGGTCTTTGGTCACCGGAGAAAGCGATTATGCCGTTTCCGGTGGCGTGAGTTTGAACCTGCATCCATGGAAATACATCTCTTTTTCAAAAGCGCGCATGCTCAGCCCCGATGGCCAGTGTAAGACATTCGACGCGGATGCTAATGGCTATGTTCCCGGAGAAGGTGTCGGCGTGCTTTTGCTGCAGCGACTGGAAGATGCCGTAAGTGCCGGCAATCATATCTACGCCGTGGTCAAGGGTTCGGCGGTAAACCATGGCGGTCAGACCCGATCGCTTACGGCGCCGCGCGTCGAAGCCCAGCAGGATGTCATCTTGGAAGCCTACAAAGAGGCCGGCTTCAGTCCGCGAACAGTAACCTACGTGGAAGCTCATGGTACGGGTACCTCTCTTGGCGATCCCATCGAAGTTGAAGCTTTGACAAGGTCTTTTAATAAATACACCCATGCCAGTGGATTCTGCAAAATTGGATCGGTAAAGACCAATATCGGCCATTTGGAGGCGGCGGCCGGTGTGGCCGGTATCATTAAGGTCCTGTTGATGATGAAACGCCGCAAAATACCAAGGACCCTGAATATCCGCAATGTCAATCCCATCATACGGTTTTCCGGTTCGCCCTTTACACTTGCCGAAGATTTAAGCGGCTGGCAGAGCGCCGGCCAAGGATTGCCATTACGGGCCGGTGTCAGCTCATTTGGAATGGGTGGTGTAAACGCCCATGTCCTGTTTGAGCAATACGATTATGAATCAACCCGCAAAGATACAAACCATAGTCAATTGTTCCTATTGTCCGCCAAAACAAAAAAGAGCCTGCAGCATATGCTGAGCCGGTGGAAAAAATGGGTATCCAGTGAAAGCTATTCAGAATTACAATTCAGGGATATCTGCTGGACCATGTTAACCGGCAGAAAAGCGTTGCCATACCGCCTTGGCTTTTTGGCAATAGACAAGCGAGATTTGAAACAAAAAATCATAGATGCCAGTTCGGCATCAATCCCGGAAAGGGCGGAGAAATTATATTGTTTGCGCATAGGGGCGCTTAAAATAGAAAACTATGCGCAGATTAAAATCTTATTTGAAAAAGAGACAATTTTCTCAGAATGTTTTAACGCCCTTCAAAAAGATCTGGATCGGCTAAGCAAAAATTGTCGCTCCTTTAAAGATGTAAAGTTATTACAAGAATTAAGAACCGGTTTTAAAAATCAGACCTGGACCGAACACCAAAGAACGGTGTATGCATTTATGACGAGCTATTGCATGGTGGCTGCCCTGAACAAAATCGGCGCCGGGCCAGGAATGATTGCAGGTGAAAACCAAGGTGTTTTGACCAGCCTGGCCGCCAGCGGCATCATCAAACCCATTGACGCCCTATCCATTCTAGCCGGTCAGAAAAAAATCGACCACCTGGAGTTGATCCGCCCCAAAATACCTTTTTTTAATCCGGACACAGGACAGACCATTAAACCATACCACTTCTCAGAAGAATATGTACGGTTCATCAGAAAAGAGCTTCATGTAGATGATGGCCTGTTCAGCTATTACATTGATAAAGCACAACTTTTGTTCAACAGCCAGTTTACCTTCAAAAGATATCTTCAGGAGTGGAATGGGATATTAAGTGAGCGAAGTAAAGAAATTGAGCAAATGTTATTCGAAGGCGGCACCGGCATGGCCCGTCGATCAAATATAAAAAGAGAAAAACAGCTTCTCATCGTTATTATCATAAGTTCTTTACGAAAACTCCACTTAAAATGGGATTTGACCCAGAACAAACCCATTGTCGATCAACTCTTCAGCGAACTGATCGATCTGGTGGTCGACGGGGTGATGACCCAAAAAGTGCTGGTTGAATTCATGCTCGCCGACCGTCCTGATGCCAAGGCCATTGCCCTTTCATTATGCAAGCGGCACCGGTTTATGGATGCCGCAAAGCCTTACAAGTTTATCCGAACCCAAAACCACCATCTTAAAGAGGTTGGAGATCCGTCCTTATGGTTTGACAGAATTTCAACCAACTTGTCACCCCTTGCTTATACCGATGAGATGGCATTTGTAGCTTTTGGAAATGTGGATCCGTCGATGGCGCCGCAAAAAGTAATTCCGCTGCAAGCCATTGGAGACCTGAAAAAAATATTTAAACAATTCCTGTTGAGATTGTGGCTTGAGGGTGTTCATGTCGAATGGGGCAATATTTTTAAGCAAGGTGCTTTCACTAAAGCCCCGCTGCCGGGATATGCGTTTAATCGCAAATCATTCTGGCTGCACTCCAAAGAGAAGCGCAAACTTGCAGAAAATTCCGAATCGGAAAACCCCAAGGGATTTAAAAATACGGCCCAGGAGCCCGCCGCAACAATGGCCGATACAAAATTTTCATCAGGTCATTTCACGGAAAATCCATTGGAAAAGGGAACAGAGATATCGGATAAGCTATTACTTCAGAGTAGTTTTTGGAAACATTCCAAAATTCTACCCCGCCTTCCCCTTAAGCTGTCAAACTACGGTGAAGTCCAAAATATTCTGATCTTCGGCACAGATGAAAAAATTAGGCGCACACTGGCATCAAAAACGGCGGATTACATGATCCGACCCAACCTTATCCTGGTCAAGCCGGATAGGCATTATCGCGACCTGGACCAATTTACATACGGCATAAATCCCGGTCACCCGGAAGATTTCCAAATATTGATCGAAACCCTTAAACGGCGAAAACTTGAACCCCAAAAAATTATTCATATGTGGTCTGAAATGGACTTTAAGGGGGATGGCGCCGAATTTAAATCTCAGCTCGCCAAGAGCGTGTATGCGCTTTACTGGCTGACCAGAGAACTCGTTCGCCAGCACGTCGAAGGTCGGATCTCGCTGCTTTATCTATTTATGACGCATGCGGAAAATGTCCAACCCCATTACGCGGCAGTTGAAGGATTGGTTAAGACCATCCGTCTGGAGAATCCACGGCTTCTTTTTAAAACCCTGGAAATTGATAGCGGGCATCATGTGAATGCCAAAGCGGACCCAATGCAATTGTGCGATACTTGTTTACTAGAACTTCAATCCGCTCATATGAATGAGGCCGTGGTCCGTTACAAAGGTGCCCAACGACTGGTAAAACGTTATAAGCGCATCGATTTGGCCGGTCATTATGCCGGTACAAGGCCCTTGAAACCTGGTGGCGTATACTTAATCACCGGCGGTACCGGCGGATTGGGTCTCATATTCGCCGAACACCTGGCAAAGAGATTCAAGGCCACTATCGTTCTTTGCGGCCGTTTCGATTTAACACCTGAAAAAAGTACTTTGTTGAATAATTTTCAGGATACGGGCTCACAAGTGGTCTATATAAAATCAGATATCACACGGCAATCAGAAGTTAATGACCTTATTGCAAAAATCAAATCCCGATTCAATGCGATCCACGGCGTTATACATGCCGCAGGCGTTACCCGGGATGCTTATTTGATCAATAAGCGGCCCGATGAGATGGATGCGGTTTTGGCCCCCAAAGTGCTTGGTGCCCTTCATATGGACAAGGCGCTTATTTGCGAAAACCTCGATTTCTTCATTCTTTTCTCTTCCACCGTCGCCGTAACAGGCAACTTGGGTCAAAGTGATTATGCATACGCCAACAGTTTCCTGGACAACTTCGCCCGGTGGCGGGAAAAACTGCGCCAAAAAAAGAAACGCACAGGAAAGACGCTCTCAATTAATTGGCCTCTATGGCAAGCGGGCGGCATGCAAATGCCAATCGAATCCCAAAATCTATTTGTCGAGATGACCGGATCCAAACCCCTGCCCACCATGGAAGGGCTAAAATGCTTCCATCTGGCCCTGCAATCAGACCTTGCCCAATGCATTGTGGGGTTTGGTAGAAACAACAAGGCAGCCTCCTATTCAACCCAAGACAAACCCAACCGAGAGACTGGAAAAATGACAGATCATCATGAAGTGGACCGGAAACAGATTTTTGCCAAGACCGAACAATACCTAAGGACAGTTATTGCCGAATTAATAGAAGTACCGGTGGATGAATTGGATTCCCAGGTGTCATTCGAAGAGTATGGCATCGATTCGATCATGGTCCATCATTTCAATGCCAGGGTGGAAAGGCATTTTAATTCGATTTCAAAAACCCTCCTGTTCGAATACCAGAATATTGAAGGGTTGACCAACTTCATGGTCCGAAATCACGAAACAGACCTCATCCGGCTGTTCGGCATGGCTGCAGCAAAACCTTTGCCACAAACGCAGCCGGAGGCGAAACCGTTCACGGAGGTCACCCAGAAGCCGGCTACAATCAATACGCATAACTGTAACCAGCCACAAGAAAACCGGCGGGCGAACGAGATTGCGATCATCGGCTTAAGCGGCAGCTATCCGGCAGCGGATACCCTCGAAAAATTCTGGCACAATCTGAAATCCGGAAAGGACTGTGTGACGGAAATTCCGGAAAACCGCTGGAATGTGGACAGATACTTCGATCCGCGGCCTGAGAATGCCCACAAAGGCAAGCTGTATTGCAAATGGGGCGCTTTTCTCGATGATGTGGAGATGTTTGATCCGCTTTTTTTCAAAATCTCGCCACGGGAGGCGGAATTGATGGATCCCCAGGAACGCTTGTTTCTTGAGACTGCCTGGAAGACATTTGAAGATGCCGGCTACACCAGCCGGCAAATTGAAAAAGAGCTTGGAAATGGGCCCAATGGCGATGTGGGTGTTTTTGTCGGCGTAACCACCAACTCCTATCCGCTTCTGGGGCCGCAATATTGGAAAACAGATCACATGCCGATTCCCACGTCCTTCCCATGGTCCATTGCCAACCGGGTCTCCTATATTTTCAATTTCAATGGTCCCAGCATGACTGTGGATACGGCCTGTGCTTCATCCCTGACAGCCGTTCACATGGCGTGTCAAAGCATACTCAACGGTGAATGCCAAATGGCTCTGGCCGGCGGTGTCAATCTCTATCTGCATCCTGCTAAATATGTCTGGCTCTGCCAAATGCGGATGATTTCACCCACTGGAAGATGCGCCAGTTTCGGGGATGGCGCCGATGGATTCGTCCCCGGCGAGGGCGTCGGTGCCGTATTGTTGAAACCTTTAGCGGCTGCCATGCGCGACAATGATAATATTTATGCTGTCATAAAAGGCAGCGCCATTAACCATGGCGGGCTGATGCACGGGTATACCGTGCCCAACCCCAATGCCCAGGCCGATTTGGTATCCCGGGCAATGCAAAATGCCCGTGTAAGCCCCAAGTCCATCAGCTGCATCGAGGCCCATGGGACGGGAACCGAACTGGGGGACCCGGTTGAAATTGCGGGATTGACCAAGGCCTTTGGCAAGCATACGGATGATCGCCAATTTTGTTCCATCGGCTCTGCGAAGTCTAATATCGGACACCTGGAGGCGGCTGCCGGCATCGCCGGTCTGACCAAGGTCGTATTGCAATTAAAAAACCGGCAGCTTGTACCGTCCCTGAATTCGAAAACCCGGAATCCTAACATCGATTTTAAAAACTCGCCTTTCTATGTTCAGCAGACGCTGACACCATGGAAGAGGCAGACCATCGCCGCAGATGGAACTGCATCGGCATTGCCCAGGCGGGCCGGCATAAGTTCCTTCGGCGCCGGCGGAACCAATGTTCATGTGATTGTGGAAGAGTATGACCAGGCACCGGTGGAAACGGATATCTCCCTGTCAGTCAGGGCTGCGCCCCAACTTATTGTGTTATCGGCACAAAATGAGGACCGGCTCAAGCTTTACGCACAAAAATTACTGGACTTGCTAAATGACGGCGATGAAGAGGCAACCCTTGAGAACATCGCATATACATTGCAGGTTGGACGCCGGACAATGGCAACAAGACTTGCCTTGTTAACAGAAAGCAAGGATGAACTGCGCCGTCAACTGAAGGGTTATTTGTCTGATCCGGAAGCATTTTACGGATCAAGCCAAGTCATTGCAAACAATAACGAGCAGGATTTGAAAACCGTTATCCATGATTTTGCCAAGGGTAAATTTGGGAAAGATTTTGTCGACCTGGTTCTGGCCCACCGCGATTTGAAGAAAATTGCGCTGTTGTGGGTTTCCGGGGCCGACATCCCCTGGTATAAAATTCATCGAGGTCAAAACGTTCGCAGGATCTCATTGCCCACCTATCCCTTTGACCGCAAACCATATTGGGTGTCCGGCACCATGGCCGGTTCCCCAGGGCCTGACCCTGACAGTCGGCAGCTGTCCAACCCGGCGTCAAAGAGCAGCGGCGAAATGAGTGGCTTGAATCCCAAACCAAAGTCCGGGAAGATAAAAACATGGCCGTGCTTTGATGATGGGGATTGCCGCCGGACAAAAAGCAACCGGCTTGAAAATAAATCCCAAAGGCCTGAAACGAACACTGAAACTCGGTCTTTTATCCATGCGACAATGCAACAGAAGTTGAAACAGTGGGTTTCTAAACTGCTCAAAGTCCCTGAAGCAAAGATCGAGGCGGATCACAATCTTCAAGAATATGGTTTCGATTCTTTGAACGCCATGCGTCTGATCCATCGCATCGAAGAGCACTACGCAATAACATTAAAGCCGGTCCACATATATGAACACAATACGGTGGAAGCCCTGGCCGGATTCATGCAGACACAACTTAAAGTTATCTTACCTGACGACAAACCCCGGAAGGATGACTTCCCAGATGTTGTACCCCGCTCGCAACCCACTGCTTCGCATATGGTATCGTTACGCACAGCCATGGATGTGGATAAACTGCCCGTTGGCCAGGTCGATAGTCTGTTATCACAAATTCTAAATGGTCGGTTCGGTAACGTCCATTGTGATGAATGCGGCTCGCCGAGACGTTTCGGCGCTTAAAGCAAAGCAAATCCGCGCATTAGATGAGGTTCATATGAATATTCAGCACAGAGCGGTTACCAGGCTACCCGAAGAACAAAAACGGATGCTTTTAAAAAGGCTGCTGGAAAATCGCACAAGCCCAAATCTTCCAGTGTTCGCGCCGGATCCGGGCGATCAGACCATTTATCCCCTATCCTATGGGCAAAAGGGGCTTTGGATGATCTACCAGCGCGCGCCCGATAACCATGCCTATAACACACCCATGGCATGGAAAATTCAAGGGGAGGTCAAAAAAGCTGTATTAAGGCAGGCATTTGAACGACTGATCATGCGGCATCCCGCATTGCGAACCCGCATCGTCATCAAAGATCAAGAACCTGTCAACGAGGTTGCTGCCACAGCCGATGTCGCATTTTCAATGCAGGATATCGGCCATATGCGCGATGAAGAGATCCAAAATCTTATCAGGACCCTGGTGCGCCGGCCATTTGATCTTGAGACCGGTCCCCTGGTGCGCCTGCACCTTCTGACCCAATCTGAAGTGCAGCAGATCCTAATATTCAATTTACACCATATCATCTTCGACGGCGGCTGCGTTGGGACACTGATGCATGACCTGATCGGCTTCTACGAAAGCATACTCTTCAACCAGCCGGCTTCCCTGCCATCTGAGACATACACCTATGCCGACTTTGTGACCTGGCAACGGGAAATGCTCACAGGCCGCAGGGGACGGACCCACAGAAACTACTGGCGTCAACAACTCCAAGGCGAATTGCCGATTCTGGAGATGCCCACCGACAATATCCGACCTGCGGTTCAGACCTTCCAGGGTGAGGTATACGAAACTGAATTTTCAGCGGAACTGTCCAACCGAATCCGACAAACAGCCCAAAAAGAGAAAACATCCGTATTTTCCCTCTTGCTGAGCATCTATAAGATACTGTTGTATCGCTACACCCATCAAACAGACATCCTGGTGGGAACCCCTTTGGAAACGCGTCCGCGCACCGAGTTTGAAGATCTGATCGGATACTTTGTCAATATGGTTGTGATCAGAACCGTCTTGGCCCCTGATTTATCCTTCAAAGACCTATTGCAGCAGGTACAGGCTACCTGTCTGGATGCATTGGAGCATGGTGATTTTCCTTTTTCTGAAATCGTGAACGACCTGGCGCCTTATCAGGGCAAAAGCCGTTCCGCCTTGTTTCAAGTTGCTTTCGTCTTTCAGAACTGGGTTAAAGATATCGAAAATTCCGACTTTAACAAAAACAACCTCATTGGCATCACTTTGGAGCCGATGTTATCGGTTCATCAAGTGGGTGATTTTGATATCACGCTCGAGGTTATTGAAACTGAAGACCGTTATAAGCTCATTGTTAAATACAATCCGGATCTATTCAAACAATCCACCATCGTCCGGCTGGCCGGACATTTCAGGGTTCTGACGGAAGGTGCCGTTGCCGATCCTGATATGGCCATATCCCGAGTGCCCATGTTGACCGATCTCGAACGGATGAAGTTGCTACTGAAGTGGAATGATCATCATCTGGATTTTCCGGAGGATAAATGCATCCAACATATGTTCGAAGAACAGGCGGAAAGGACACCCGATGCGACGGCTGTTGTTTTCCAGGGTGATACCCTGACCTTTCGGGAGCTGGAGGCACGCGCC
>CAJIBC010000688.1_pt1 | contig 16970 bp, 12 predicted proteins | sample 9199231 | NCBI WGS metagenome assembly CAJIBC01 (sample SAMEA7708282, study PRJEB35096) | sediment metagenome | biome: marine neritic benthic zone biome [ENVO:01000025]; feature: sediment [ENVO:00002007]; material: shallow marine sediment [ENVO:03000034] sea grass bed [ENVO_01000059] ...
AATAGTCAGGTTTTAATGCTGCAGCGATCTATTTTTTCATATAAGGTTTTTCTGGAAATCCCAAGGCTCTGGGCTGTCAGGGTTTTATTGCCATTGAATTTTTCCAGGGTTTTTTGGACTAATTCGCACTCCATCCGCCGCAACGTGACACCCTCCGCCGGCAGGTCGTTGAGAATCGGCATGTCGGCCCGGATGGTCGACGGGTCCGAAGCCATGGGCATTTTATTGGGAAGATCGTCAATGGTGATGGAGGTGCTTTTCGAAAGAATGACGGCTCTGGCAACGGTGTTTTTCAATTCGCGTACATTGCCGGGCCAATTGTACTCCTTCAGGACCCGCATGGCTTGGGGGTCGACCTTTTGGATCGGCTTTTTGTACTGTAGTGCGAATTGCCTCATAAAGTGGTCCACCAATAAGTAGATATCGTCCCTGCGCTCCCGTAAGGCGGGCAGCCGTAGCGGGACGACCTCGATACGGTAGAGAAGATCGTTGAGGAAACGGCCGGCCTTGATTTCAGCCTGCAGATCCAGGTTCGTGGCGGCGATGATCCTCACATTGACACTGCGAGACGTGCTGCCGCCAACCGGTTCGAAGGACATCTCCTGTAAAAAGCGCAGCAGTTTTGCCTGCAAGCCCATACTCATGTGGCCGATTTCATCCAGGAACAAGGTTCCCTGGTGGGCGGCTTCGAGCCGCCCCTTGCGGTCGCTCTGAGCACCGGTGAAGGCGCCTTTGACATAACCGAACAACTCTGCTTCCAGAAGATTTTCCGACAGGGCGGCAGAGTTGATGCAGACCAGTTTTGCCTTTTGACGATCACTTTCCCGGTGTAGGGCGCGGGCCAGCAACTCTTTGCCTGTGCCGGTCTCGCCATAGATCAAAACCGATGCATCGGTTGCGCCCACGGTCTGGGCCCTGTCAAAAATCTCCATCATCTTGGGGTCCGATCCGATGATGCCATGGAAGGTACCCTCCTGGTCGATTTGTCTCTTGAGCGCCTCTAATTCCATGGAGATCGCATGGTCGCGCACGGCCTTGTTCAGAACGATGACCAACTCTTCAAAGTTCAATGGTTTGATCAGGTAATTGGCCACACCCTCCTTTAGCGCCTGGACGGCCGATTGCACCGTACCGTGGGCGGTCATGATGACAAACGGCGGTGGTGTGCGGGTGTCGGCGATTTGCCGGTAAAGCTCGATGCCGCTCATGTTCGGCATCTTCAGGTCGGATAGCAAGGCTGCGATCTCTTTACCCTTGTCCCGGTGGAAGATATCCAACGCTTCGGTGCCACTGGCGGCTTCCAGGACGGCAAAGCCTTCGTCCCGTAAGATGGCGCTGATAACTTTGAGCGTGCTTTTACTGTCATCGACGACCAGGACGGTTTTGGCGGTTACCATTTTGTGACCCCTTCTTTTACGGCATCGGAATTCAAGGGTAGATCGATGGTGACCTCAGTCCCCTTATGGTGTCGGGAAACCACTGTCATTTTGCCCAAATGGTTTTCAATGATCCCCATGCTCAACGGCAGACCGAGGCCGGTGCCCGACTCTTTGGTGCTGAAGAAGGGATCGAAAATGGACTGAAAATGTTCTTCCCGGATGCCGATGCCATTGTCTTTAATCTCGATGCGGACCATTTTAGCCGAACTTTCCGTATCGGTGCTCTCCAGTACGGATGTGGCAAAGAAGATGTCTCCGCCATCGGGCAATGCATCCATGGCATTGATCAGTACATTGACAATCACCCGATCGATTTGGTTGGAGTCCACACAGAGCTCAGGCAAATGGGGATCCAATGTATTGTGAAAACGGATACCGCTTTCCAAAGCCTGCTTTTGGAAAAGCTTTTGGGTTTTTATAATCGATTCATTCACATCGGTGGGCTGGGCAATGGGTTTGGATTGGCGTGCAAAATAGAGAAATTCGGTGACAAAAGCGTTCAGCCGATCGATCTCTTCCGAAGCCAGTTGGGTATACTCGCCCACCAGGGCGTCCTGGGGCCGCCGTCTCTGGATATGCACGATGGCCCCTTTGATGGCATTGAGCGGATTTCTGACTTCGTGGGCCACGCCGGCCGAGAGTCTGCCCAGGGATACCAGTTTTTCGGAACGCACCAGCTCGTTCTGGATGCGCGACAGGTTTTTAACCATATGGTTGAAGCTGCGGGTCAGCTCCCCGAGTTCATCACTGGATTGGACCGGGATGGTGTGGCCCAGATCGCCTTGGGCGATGCGGTTGGTAGCCGCCACCAGCTTGCGCACCGGACGCAGCAGGTTAAAGGTCAGCAAGGTGACGCCCACAACGGCGCAAATCAGCACGATGGCACCCACCTGGATCACCCTGGTTTTAATGGCCCGGGCCTCTTTGCCTAACTCTTCCAGGGGAATCGTCACACCCATGGACCATCCCATGAACGGAATCGGTGCGTAGGCCGCCACCTTATCTGTTTTTTGATGCACATAGTTTTTCCAACCGCTGGCGCCGGTGATCATCTCTTTGACCAACTTCCTAAGGCTCGGTTCAGGATAGGTCTCCAGGGTGAGCTGATATGGCTTGTAATGGGGATGGCTGGTGACGCGCCCCTGGCGATCCACCACAAAGGCGTATCCTTTATCGCCCACCCGTATTTCGCTGATCATTTGAATGATTTTTTCATAATCAATGTCGATGACGACCCCTCCCAAGAACTCACCCCAGCTTGAATGGATGGGAACGGCCCATTGCATGATATATCCTTTTCTTAGATCGGAGAAGAGGATATCCGAGATATACAACGTATTTGAACCGGTCTGATAGAGCTGATTCGTAAGATCCGTCTGCACGCGGTTCAATGCGTAGGTGGAGTGCCCATCTGCGTCTACTTTGATCAACTCCCAGCCTCCACTGTCCAGGATACGCATCTGGTAGTAGTATTGGGTCCTGGCAATAAAATCTTTGAGCAAACGGCTGATATTTTCCCGGTTGAATTGGGTCTCCGCTTCAAGTCTGAATGAGCGCGCAATTTGGTAATCTTCCATCACCGGCAGGGCGGCTATGGTTTCCAGATCGATGCGGCAGCCATAAAAAATATCTTTCAATCTTTGGGCGGCCGCCTGGACTTTGACCATCTGCTCATGGCGCACCAGCCGATTGACCCGATCTTCGGATGCCTGGATGGAAAAGTAGCCCAGAATACCGATGGGCAGGCAGACCAGGGGAAGGATGAACAAAAGAAGTTTTAAGGATATCGAGAATACGAACTTCATCTAGTTTGTGACGCCATTCATATTAATTTAGTGGTCAGGATCGCCCTCATCCGGGTGTTGCCAATTGACAAATATCAGAAAATATGAGAGCCATCAGCCTCATCCGTCGAGTCTGTGAAACAATAGAAGAGCATGCCGCAGCCTGTCAACATGCAAAAAACAATCCCTGTCACTCCAATATCCCACGCAATTGCAAGGTGGTTCGCCTTGGCGTTAAGAGTGTCCATCCCCATTTACGTGGTCGCATGGAGCTTGGCGCTGCCGCCGGAAAAGGGCCTGTGCCAGGATCAGGTTGTGGTCGGGGTGGCCACGGGGCTGACCTCTTTAGAGGGGCGCGAAAGCATGAAGGCGGCCGCTCTGGCCATCGAAGAGCTCAATGCCGCCGGAGGGATTCGTGTGGCCGGAAAAGGGCTCCAGGCCAGGTTGGTCCTTGTGGATCTCCGGGACGATCAGGTACCGCTTCAGGTTGACGATACCCTTGCGCGCCTGGAGCGGTTTATCGATACCCATACCATCCATGCCCTGGTGGTGGGGCCCTTCAGGTCCGAGGTGCTGCTGCCGGCCATGGATATCATCGCCAGGCACAAAGTCCCGCTGGTGGAAACCATTGCCATGACACCTGCCGTCGAAGCCAAGGTGCTTCGGGATCCGCGCTACCGCTTTGTTTTTCGTACCGGACTCAACACCAAGTATCTGGTTGATGTTCTGATCAACACCATGACCTTTCTAAACCAGCGCTTTGGCCACACGCGGGTTTACATCATGACCCAAGATGTGGCTTGGGCGCGCTCCACGGCTTCGCTCATGATCAAGCTCTATTTTGACCGCAAAGGCTGGCAGATCGTCGGGACTGAGCACATTGCCCATGGCACCACCGACTTTTCGGAAGCGCTCAGAAGGGCCCAATCCCAAGGCGCCCAGGTGATCGTTCCCATATTCGATATGCCCCAAAGCGGCGAGTTGGCCCAGCAGTGGAAAAAAATGGAGCTGCCGGCCATGCTGTGCGGCTTTATCTCTCCCATGATGGGCCCGGGAGCCTGGAAAAAATTCAACGGTCAGATTGCCGGCGCATTGAATGTTATCTTCGAATTGGGGAATATACCATCGCGCCACTACCCGCCGGCGACCCAATTTTATCGCGCCTATGCATCGCGCTACGGGCGTCCCATCGAATCCGGCCATGGCCCGGCGCCGGCTTATGAGGCGGTCCATATGCTGGCTGCTGCCATGGAAAAGGCCGGGTCCCTGGATCCGGACCACATCGTGACGGCACTGAAAACCATAGACCGGGTCGGCGCCATGGGGCGCTTGCGATTTCATCCCGGCCAACAGCTCCTCTTTGGCAAGGATCCGGAAAAGGCGGCAGTGGCCTGTGTGATTCAATGGACCCGAGAAGGTAAGCGCCGCATTGTCTACCCCCCCACCATCGCCGAAGGGGAGATCGAAGCCCCGGCTGCAGCACCATGATCCCATCCCATAGTGTTACTTTTTGAAACAGTCCGGTACCAGGCTGTTATTGTTTCAAATTCAAGCAATTTATTAATTCGTGGTATTTAATGAATTGAATTCTGTTACTAAACGAAACACATCTGGGGTCCAAACAAACCGGGGTAATTCAAATCATTATTATTAATATAAGGCGGTTATAAGCTTTTTAGGATTCCGGCACATTCATTGCAAAATTGGACACCACCAGTTTGAAGCTGGCTTCATTCAATTCTTAAACCTGAGGGCCGGTCAGTGGTTCTATGGTCCTCAATGCCAAGGGAGGTTGTCCATGAACAGGAAAAATAGGCTGCTTCAATGTTCACTCTTCACACTGCTGTGCGCTTTTCTCTTTACCCCTGCTGTCATGGCTGCAGAGCCCATTGTCATCGGCGTTCCTACATCCACCGGCTTTTTAGAGGGCAAAGAGTGCCTCAATGCTGTTAATATGGCGGTTGAAGAGATCAACGCGGCCGGTGGTGTGGCCGTGGGCAAAGAGAAGCGCCCCTTTAAGGTTGAAGTCATCGACATCCGCGATGCGGCTCCGGGGGTGCCGGTGCCCGAAGCCCTGCTCGGCATCGAAAAACTCATTCTCGAAAAAAAGCCCAGCGCCCTGGTGGTCGGCCCATTTCGCTCCGAAGCGCTGATGGCGAGCATGGATATCATCGCAAAGTATAAGGTTCCCCTATTGGGCACCATTGCCATGTCGCCGGCGTCAGAAGCTAAGATTAAAAAGGATCCGGCCAAATACAAATACATCTTCCGTCCCTGCCTCAACGCCAAATTTCTGGTCAAGTATCTGGCCGGCACCATGGCCTTTATCAACAAGCAGTACGGGTTCAACAAGGTCTATATCATGAACCAGGATGTGGCCTGGGCGCGCAAGACAGCAGAGATCACCACCAAGGTGTTTTTTGAAAAGGCCGGCTGGACCGTCGTTGGCCAGGAGAGTTACCCCACCGGAACATCTGATTTTTCATCCTCCTTGATGAAGGTGCGCGCCAAGGGTGCCCAGGTGATTCTGCCAATTTTCGACATGCCCCAAAGCGGTACTCTGGTGAAACAGTGGAACGCCATGCAAATCCCCAGTCTATTGGCCGGCTTTATTTCGCCCCTGGCCGGACCGGGCGCCTGGAAGACGTTTGACCAAAAAATAGGCGGAGCCATAAACTGTAACTTTGAGATGGGCAGCGCCATCTCCTCATCTAAAATGGCCAAATCCACGGCCTTTGAACAAGCCTACCTCAAGCGCTGGGGCAAACCCCTGGAGGCCGGCCACGGCCCGGCGCCTTCCTACGAGTCAGTATACATCCTGGCCGAAGCCATCGAGCGAGCCGGTAATCTGGATGCCGATGCCATCGTCGCGGAGCTGGAAAAAACCGACCGTCAGGGCGTCATGGGCCGGATCAAATTCGATGAAGGGCACCAGGTGGGTTACGGCATGAATCCGGATGAGTCCGCCGTAGCTGCCGTATTCCAATGGACCGCCGATGGCGGGCGAACCATCGTCTTTCCTCCGGCTTTGGCCGAAGGGGAAATAATGCTTCCCAAGGGGCTGGCGGCGGCCAAGTAAACATTTCGGCATGATCGCAATTCGCTCCGCGTTATTGCGCTCTTTACATCCCAAAGGTCTCATCAGACCATCATGATGGTTCGCGCCCATCATGATGGTCTAAAACACGCACTACTCTGGAGAATCGCAATGCTCGTTGGAACGATCATTTATGCCATTATCAACAGCGCCGTTCTGGCCATCACCGCCATGGGGTTCAATCTGACTTTCGGCATCAGCGGTGTGGCTAATTTTGCTTATGGCGCCTTCTATGTCATGGCCGCCTACGGGGTCTGGATGCTCACCCATCTGGCCAAACTGCCCTATGCGGCATCGGTGCTGATCGCGGTGGCCGGTACTGCCTTGCTCGGGGCCCTCATGTACCGATTCGTATTGATGCGCGTCAAGGGCCAGGCGCTCTCCGAAGTGATCGCCACTTTCGGTATCGGCCTGATCATCCTCGAGATGTTCCGCTATCTGGGATATGTGGGCTTTGAATATACCTTGCCGGTCTTTAGCGACAAGACCTTCATCATCGCCGGCACCTATGTGGACATGCAGCGTCTGAGCATTGTCGTCATCGCCGTGGCGTTGATTCTGGCCCTGTGGCTGTTTACCCATTATACCTCCCTGGGCCTGGCTTTCAGAGGGATCGCCCAGGACGAACGCACGGCTTTGACATTCGGCATGGACCCGGATCGTATTGCCGCCCTGGCGGTCTCAATGGGGGCCGGTCTGGCGGCCGTATCCGCAACGGTTATCGTCCCCCTTGGCAGCATTTCACCGGGAGAAGGTTACGAGGTATTGATCAAGGCCCTGGCCGTCTGCATTATCGGCGGTCTGGGCAGCACCGGCGGCGTAATTGTGGCCAGCGTCGTGATCGGGTTTGCCGAGCGATTCACCGACTCCTACATCGGGTCCCACTGGACCATGATTGTGAGTCTGGCGGCCCTGTTGGTGGTGCTGGTGGTTAAGCCTTCGGGCCTCTTCGGAAGCCAAAAAGAACTTGAAGAAAGGATTTAGCGACCGTGGGAAAACGTAAAGAGAGGCTCGATCGGGGCATCAAGGCGAGATCCCAGGATATCTTCGCCCTTTGCTCATGGCGTGAAATGCTCTACCTGTCAGGACCCCGGCTGGTTCCCATAGTGGTCTGTCTGCTGCTGCCGCTTGTTCTCAACGTATACTGGCAAAAAGTCCTGCTATCCGTTGCGGTGTTCGCCTTGCTGGCCATCTCCTGGGACATTCTGGCCCAGAGCGGAATGATCTCTTTGGGACAAGCCCTGTTCTTCGGAACCGGTGCTTACTGCTCCGGCGCAATGAATCATTACTGGGGGCTATCTCCGTTGATTACGTTACCCCTTGCCGCGATCTGCGGCGGGGCCATCAGCACCCTGTTACTGCTGCCGGTTCTGAGATTGCGGGGCATCTATTTTTCCATGGTGACCTTAATACTGCCCCTGATGCTTGTGCGGGTCATCGAGGCCACCAAGATTTTTGGCGGCACCGAGGGCCTCAGCGGCATGGCACCATTGCCCTCGGTCTGGTTCGAACTCTACCTGATCATCTCGCTCATGCTGGCGGCATTGTTCGGATTTCGCCGCCTGATGGATTCGGACTACGGCCTGGTTTTGAAGGGCATCAATGACAACGACCAGTCGGTGATCAACGCCGGCATCAATATCTATTGGTTCAAAGCCCAGGCCCTGTTCATCGCCGCCAGCACGGCGGCCTTTGCCGGTGCGTTCATGACCCATGTGTACATGTTTGTGGGCATGCCCGTATTCGCCCTGGATTACTCTATTCTTCCCATTGCCGCAGCCGTGGTGGGTGGTCCGGGCCCCCTGGCCGGCGCAACCCTGGGCGCCTTTATCCTGGTGCCCCTTTCCGAAGTGCTGCGGGGTATCGGGGGCCTGCGGATTGTCTTCTATGGCCTGTTCCTGGTTATTTTTATCGTGGCCTTGCCCGAGGGCATCTTTCACTTCATTCAAAGAAAATATCATCAATTCGAACGTTGGGTGGAGGTGGATAAATGAGTGCGGCACCTTTGCTGGAAGCTGTTGATCTGTCCAAGTCCTTCGGCGGGGTTCGGGCCCTGTCCAAGGTGAACTTCAAACTCAACAAAGGTGGCCTGATGGGTGTCATCGGCCCCAATGGATCGGGTAAAACCACCCTGGTCAACTCCATCACCCGGTTCGTCAAACCCAGTTCCGGAAAGGTGTTGTTCAAGGGCGAGCCCATCCAGCACCTGTCGCCTAACAAGATTGTATGTCTGGGCATCGCCAGGACATTCCAGATGGTGCGGCCATTTTATCAGCTGCCGGCCTATAAAAACATGATCATTCCCCTCTACTCGCCCAGGGTCAAGGGACTGGTGGGTGGCCGCTACGGCGACCGCAACGCCAAGGCCCTGGATCTATTGGAAGAGGTCGGGTTTGAGCGGGATGCTTTTGTGGCGTACAAGCCGGCCGGCTCGCTGCCCCAGGGCTATCTGAAACGGTTGGAGCTGGCCAAGGCCATCGCCTTGCAGCCGGAGTTGGTGATTCTCGATGAACTCTTCTCGGGCCTGAGCCTGGCCGAGGTGGCCAGCATCGTACCGATTATCGAAAAAATGCGCCACCAGGGCAAAACCATTATCATGATCGAGCACCGGCTGAGAGAGCTGTTCAGGATCGCAGACCGTGTGATTGTGATGAACTACGGTGAAAAAATCGCCGACGGCACACCCGACACGGTGATGGAGGATGAGGCCGTCAAGAGCGCCTACCTGGGCAGTGAAAAAGAGAGCGGAGAGTAGCCATGCTTAAAGTCGAAAACGTGATGGTCTTTTTTGAAAACGCCCTGGCCTTGAACGGATTCAGCATGCACGTGGACAAGGGGGAGATCATCGGTGTGATCGGTTCCAACAGCGCCGGCAAGACCACCTTGATGAACACCCTTTCCGGTTTGATCATCGATATGCGCATCAAGGAGAAGCGGCGGGGTGGTGAGCGCATCAGTGTCTATGGTCAGGTCAACCTCAATGGTGAAGAGATTGTGGATTATGCTCCCCGCCGCCGGGTGGAACTGGGGATCGTGCTGTGCCGGGAACGCCACCCGATTTTTCCGGAGAGCAGTGTGACCGAGAACTTTAAAATCGCCGGATATCTGCGCAGCAAATCGGAAATCCGGGAGGCCATGGCCTATGCTTTTTCGCTGTTTCCCAATTTAAAAGATCTGCAAAAGCGCAAGGCCGGTTTTCTAAGCGGTGGAGAGCAGCAGATGCTGGCCATCGGAATGGCCCTGACGGTGAAACCGAATCTGCTCTTGCTGGACGAACCGCTGTTGGGCCTGAGCCCTATGATGCAGCAGGTGGTAATGGATGCCATCATCGACCTGAACAAAAGCAAGGGCATCACCATCATTTTGAGCGAGCAGTTTGCCCGGCCCGTCCTGCCGGTCATTGACAGAGGATATGTTATGGAAAACGGCATGCTCACCCTGACCGGCACCGGCACGGAACTGATGGTCAATCCTGAAATCAAAGCGGCTTACTTTGGAGTCTGATTCATGAAAAACCATGATTTTCACAATATCTATGCCTCTTTTGCCTCTGCGGCCGATGCGTATCCGGAGAGCACGGCGGTGATTTTTTTGGGAACCCGTTACAGCTATGCACAGCTAAGGCAGATGTCCGAGGATTTTGCCGCCGCCCTGGTGGAGATGGGTGTCACGAAGGATGAGCGCGTCATGATCTACCTGCCCAACTCCATCCAGTGGATTGTGGCCTGGTTGGGCATCCAGCGCGCCGGTGGTGTCACGTTGCCCATTACACCGATCTATACACCCCACGATCTGAAGTACATCGCCAATGACAGCGGGGCCCAAACCATTGTCTGCGCCGACACCAATTTCGGATATGTTCAGCGTGTGCTTGAAGAGACCGGTCTGAAACGTGTGATTGTCGCCAAGATGGCTGATCTGTTGCCCCGCTGGAAACGCTGGTTCGGGCGCTTGTACGATATCATTCCCAAGGGCAAAATCGCCACAGGCGAGAATCTGTTCGGTCTCCGGCAGCTTTTGCGGCAACACCGCGGCCGCCGGTTGCCCGCCATGGACAACGACGGCCAAAAAACAGCCCAAATCCTCTATACCGGTGGGACCACCAAATTTCCCAAGGGCGTACCCATGAGCCACGATCTTTTTCTTGCTTCGGCCCTGGAGCAGATCCGGATAAGCCAGCCGCTCATCCCCATCCAGGAGAATGTGATTCTGGGCAATGCCCCTTTGTTCCACATTCTGGGTCAAACCACCAGCCTGTCAACCTTGCTCGTGGGCGGTGCGTTGTTGGTTCAGCCGCGCATCAATCTGGATGCCACCTTCGAGGCCATCCGGCGGTTCAAGGTCAGGTCCATGGTGGGCGTGCCCGCACTGTACCGCATGATGCTGGATCACGACCGTCTGGATCAATACGATCTAAGTTCGGTGGACTATTGGTTTAGCGCCGGGGACGTATTGCCCACCGAGGTGGGCAACCGCTGGGAAAAGACATTTGGGAAAACAATTTACCAGGGCTACGGCGCCACCGAGACCTGCGGTGGTGTGGCCATGTGCCCCACCGATCGGGCCAACCCTCCTAAAAGCGTGGGCCGCGTGGTGGCCAGCAAAACCATTCGCATTGTCGATCCGGCCCAGTTAACCCCGGTGGCTGCCAACGAACCGGGAGAGCTGATCGTCTCTTCGCCCCACATGGTCAGCGCCTATATCAACAAGCCCGAAGAGACGGCTTCGTCGTTCATCGAGTTGGAGGACCGGCTCTGGTATCGCACCGCCGACATCATGCGCATGGACGAGGAGGGCAATCTCTATTTCGTGGACCGTACCGTGGATACTATCAAGCACAAGGGCTACCGGGTGTCGGCGTCGGAGATCGAATCGACCTTGCAGGAGCATCCGGCCGTAATCGGCACCTGCGTCGTGGGTGTACCGGATGAAAAAGTGGGCGAACGCATCAAGGCCTACGTGGTGCTCAAAGAAGACATTAAAGGCATTACCGGCTACGATCTGATAAAGTGGTGCCGGCAGTCGCTGGTCTCCTATAAAATCCCCCAATATATCGAGTTCCGGGATATGCTGCCCAAATCAAAAGTGGGCAAACTGCTGCGCCGGGAGATCCGGGACGAAGAGAAAAGACGTGTAGACGCCTAACCTGGACTATTGTAAGACCTGCCAGCCGGGCATTGCGGCGTCGGTGCCCTTGCTGATGCGTCGGACATTGCAGGTTTCGGCGATTATCCTTTGACAATCCATCGAACCTTGGTTAGAGATGGTTAGAATAAGTAAGGGTAATTGTACAGTGTGAGCAAGTACTTGGTTTTAAAGCAATCATGACAATGGATTATCTGCCCTCCCCCATACTGACCAATGTGCTGGAGTTGATCAGCGCATCCAGCGAGTACCCGGATTGCAGCCTTGTCAGAGAGAAAGCCCTCGATATTCTGTTTCGCACCATCTCCACCGAGGGAGCCATTTTTGTCCTGCCGGACAATAACCCGGTTTCCTCCTATGTCCTGATTAAAAACCTGGATGAAAAATTCCGCGACTACTATCATAGCTATTTCCATCAATTTGATCCCCTGCAACTTACCCAGGGGATGTTCAACGGGAACCGATTGAACCTGCTGGAAAAAGCCTGCGGCTACAGTTACGACGCCTCCCAATCCAGCGAGTATTATACCGACTTTCTCAAACCCCAGAAGATTCATCATAAACTGATCATCAACCTGGTGGATGAACGCCAAATGTACGGCCGAATTGTCTTGATGCGCTCCCAAGGATCCGGTCGATATAGTGAAAAAGAGATCCAGCTGGCCAGGGCCATTTCTCCCTACCTGGCGCACGCCCTGGCCCACAACGAACTTAAAAAAAAGGTGAAGCTGAGGGGCAATATTCTCAACTATATCGAGAAGCAGTCATCCACCGGAATGATTCTGCTGGACGAGCGGCTGCGGGTCATCTACATCAATCAGAAAGCGGAGGAAATCCTCGGCGCTTTCGAGGGTTCGAAAGCCGGCGGTTCCGGCAAGGAGCAGATTCTCTCCCTTTTATTGAGGGACTGCCGGGAAATAAAGGCAAACATGAAGAAGAGCCCTGCCGGCTATATGACCATTCCGAGAAAACGAACGGTCAGGGGCCTCAACCACACCCGTTTTACCACCAGTTCCAAAGCGTTTGACCAGGAGCCGGGAGCGGGAAACTCCCTGCTCTTCATGGTTCGTATAGAAGAACAACCGCCACCTGTGGACGTGAATCCCCAGCATCTCATTGATTCATACCATCTGAGCAAAAGAGAGATCGATGTGGCCGGTCTTCTGTTTTCAGGGTTGAAAAACGCCCAAATTGCCGACAAACTCTTTATCAGCGAGATAACCGTCAAAAAGCATCTTCAAAACATCTATCACAAGGTCGGGGTCAATAACAGGACCTCCCTGGTCAACAAGATGTTGGCCTGCTGATCCCATCCCCAATCCATTGACAATCAGCCTTTCCAAAATTCAACACTCGACCTTTCACGTTCGATATGTGTTAGGGTTCCGACTGTTTTGACAAGCTTGGCCATGTTATTTGGGCAACATGGGGGAAAACTATACTTTCGTATAATAGACAGACTGGACCTTCCTTGCTAAACCGGATTCACAATATCAATCGGCTTTTTTAGTCGCACATTCCAATAACCTACTATCAAAAATTAGGAGGTGGCGGTGAAATCTAGAGCAGCAGTTGTTTTAAAACCATCCGGAGCTTTTAGTCTGGAGCAATTGGAGCTCACCGAGCCGAACGATACGGAGGTATTGGTTCGGATGGTGGGATCCGGTATTTGCCACACGGACCTGGCTGCTCGCGATCAGCATTTTCCAGTTCCGCTGCCCGGTGTTTTCGGGCATGAGGGAGCCGGTGTCGTGGAAAGGGTGGGCGCACGGGTCAACAAGGTGAAACCCGGGGATCATGTGACCATGAGTTGGATGTGCTGTGGGACCTGCCCTTCCTGCCAATCCGGCAACGACCCTTATTGCCACAATTTTTTGCCATTGAACTTTTCCGGCGCCCGTCCGGACGGAACAACCACCCTGAAGATGGCCGACCAGGTTATCCATGGGAACTTTTTCGGTCAGTCCGCTTTTGCCGACCACGCCTTGGCCGATGAGAGAAATGTCGTCAAGGTGCCCAAGGAGGTGCCCCTTGAAATCCTCGGGCCCCTGGGTTGCGGTGTGATGACCGGCGCCGGAGCGGTGATGAACACCTTTCACCCCAAACCGGGATCTTCCATTGCCATTTTCGGCATGGGCACGGTGGGAATCAGCGCCCTTCTCGCGGCCATCGTTTGCGGATGCACCACCATTATCGCCGTGGATATCAACGCCCAGCGGCTTGAGGCGGTCAAGGAGCTTGGCGCCACCCATACCATCAACTCCAGCGAGACCGATCCGGTGGCTGCGATTTTGGATATCACCGGCGGCGGGCCCAATTTCAGCCTGGAATGTGTCGGCAACCCGGCGGTGTTCCGCCAGGCCGTTGATGTTTTACCCATCCTGGGGGTGTGCGGGTTGATCGGGGTGGTCGCCCCCGGCACGGAAGTCAGCCTCAATATGGATCTGATCATGAACGGTCGGATCGTCAGAGGGATTGTCGAAGGCGACGCCGTCCCGGATCTATTCATCCCCAAGTTGATTGAGCTCTACCAAAAGGGAAAGTTCCCCTTCGACAAATTAATCACCTTCTATCCATTTGAAGACATCAACCTGGCAGTGGCGGATATGGAGCAGGGAAGCGTGATTAAACCTGTTCTCACATTCTAAGGGAACCACATCATCGATAATGAAAGGAGCGAAAATGAAAAGGAAACGAATGCAGAGCGGAGCGCTGTTGGTGTTGTTGCTCGCCTTGGCTCTGCTGCCATGGCAGGCACAGGCTTTTGAATTCGACACTGGTAATTCGGATTTGCAGATTCGTTGGGACAACTCGTTCAAGTATAGTGCGGCTTACCGGATCACTGACCAGTCGGATACGCTGGTCGAGGATGTCAACTACGACGACGGCGACCGCAACTTCGACACAGGCCTTGTCTCCAACCGGATCGACTGGCTCAGCGAATTGGAGTTCAACCTTCCATACGGTGGCATACGGATCAGCGGGGCAGGATGGTATGACCAGATCTACAATGAAGACAACGACCACGACGCACCGTTTTTCAACAACTCCACCAGCGTCGACCACGACGAGTTCACCGATGAGACAGTCGATCTGCACGGCAAAAACGTAGAATTGCTGGATGCCTTTATTTATGGCAATATGGACTTCGACGAGGTGGGGCTGACGCTGCGGGCCGGGCGCTTCGCGCAGGTCTACGGGGAGACCCTGTTTTTCGGCGGCAACGGCATCGCGGATGCCCAAAGCCCCATTGACATATACCGGCTGATACAGGTGCCCGGCACCCAGTTCAAAGAGGTGCTGCGGCCGGTGGAGCAAGTCTCCTTGGATATGCAGTTATCGTCCAACCTCTCTTTCAGTGCCTACTATCAATTCGGCTGGCACGAGTCCCGGATTCCGGCGGCGGGCAGCTACCTGAGCAACGCTGAAATTATCGGTGAAGGGACCGAATCCTGGATCCTGGGGCCCGGTGTGGCCATGACCCATAGGGACGATCTCGAGGCTGACGACCAGGGCCAGGGCGGTGTGCAGCTGCGTTACACACTGGATTCAGTGGGAATCGACCTGGGCTTTTACGCGGCCCGCTACCACGCCAGAACCCCCAGCGGCGCCTACATCGATCCGGTGGTTACGATGAATTACCGCTGGGTCTATGCCCAGGACATCGAGACCTACGGGGTGAGCGCCACCGGGTCGCTAGGCCAGCTCAACTGGGCCACTGAATTCGCCTACCGAACCAACACACCCCTGAACACAGATCCACAGGTGGATGTGGGCCTGGCCGGCGGCAACGATGACGACGACCGTCTTTACGCAGTGGGCGACACGTTCCACGCCAACTTCAACGGGATCTACGTGCTGCAGGCGAATCCGCTATGGGACGGCGGCGCGTTTCTGGCCGAACTGGCTTATAACAAGCGGCTGGACATCACCGATAACGAGGCCGCCCTGGCCCAGAACACCACCGAGGACGCCTGGGCCCTGCGGATGGTCTTCGAGCCCACCTACTTCCAGGTGCTCACGGGCCTGGATCTGTCGGTGCCCATGGGTGTGGGCTGGAACTTTTCGGGTCGCTCGTCGGCCATCAGTAACTTCAACGGCGGCAGCTCTGCAGCCGGTGACCTGAGTGTCGGTCTAAAAGGCGTATACCGCACCTTGTGGACTGTGGGTTTGAATTACGTGAAGTACTTTGGTTCTGAGGCAACCTTCACGGTGCCCCCCAATTCACCCGGTCCCCACTTGTCTTTCGGCCAGTCCCTGGCAGACCGCGACTTCATCTCTTTTTATATTTCAAGGGCCTTCTAAGCCATCAAAGGAGAAAAACATAATGAGACTCAGACATATGACGATTCCTAAAACACTTTTTTCCGCGGTGCTGGTATTGGTCCTGTTGTTCAGCGTCCAGGCCGCGATGGCGGCGGTCACCGCCGAGGAGGCCGCCAAACTCAAGACCACCCTGACGCCCTTTGGCGCCGAGCGCGCCGGCAACGCCGATGGCACCATTCCCGCCTGGGACGGCGGCTACACCAAAGTGCCTGAAGGCTGGAAAAACGGCGACCATCGCCCCGATCCCTTTGCCGATGAAAAGCCCCTTTTCTCCATCACCGGCAAGAACATGGACCAGTACAAAGAGAAACTGGCCCACGGGATCCAATATCTATTGAAAAAACATCCCAACTTCCGGCTTGATGTCTACCCCACCCACCGCACAGCCGCGGCGCCCCAGTGGGTGTACGACAACACCTTTAAAAACGCCACCCGCGCCAAGCTCACCAAGAGCGGATTAGGGGTAACCGGCGCCTATGGCGGCATCCCCTTTCCCATAGCGAAAAACGGCTATGAAGCAATGTTGAACCATCGGCTGCATTGGAAGGGCGAGTCCCTGCGCCAACCTATGAAAACCATGGTGGTTACGCCGGACGGTAAGATGGTCATGGCCACCGACGGCATCCAATCCTTTTCCCATCCCTACTATTACGAGGATGGCAGCCTGGAAACCTATGACGGCATTTACCAGCTCGGCGAGCTGGTCAATACGGGACCCCCTTACAAAGCCGGGGAAGCGATCATGGTCAACGAGGTCAGCGACGAGTCCAAGCCCCGGGGCATCTGGCAATACCTGGTGGGTCAGCGCCGGGTGCGCCGTGCACCCTCCATCTCCTACGACACCCCGGACTTCGTCACCTCGGGGATCGGGTTCGCCGATGAGGCCTTCCTGCTCTTCGGCCCCAACGGTCGCCACGATTTCAAGCTGCTGGGTAAAAAAGAGGTGTATGTCATCTACAACGGCAATCGGGCCGCCGCCGCCAAATTCAAAGACCTGCTCACCCCCAATTACATGAATCCGGACATCGTGCGTTGGGAGCTGCATCGGGTCTATGTGCTGGAAGCGACGTTGAAAAAGGGCCAGCGCCACGCAGTGCCCAAGCGCCTCTATTACCTTGACGAGGACACCTGGTCAATCATGATGATCGACGGCTGGGACGCCAATGGGGAGATGTGGCG
>CAJIBC010000676.1_pt1 | contig 16749 bp, 17 predicted proteins | sample 9199231 | NCBI WGS metagenome assembly CAJIBC01 (sample SAMEA7708282, study PRJEB35096) | sediment metagenome | biome: marine neritic benthic zone biome [ENVO:01000025]; feature: sediment [ENVO:00002007]; material: shallow marine sediment [ENVO:03000034] sea grass bed [ENVO_01000059] ...
CTCTATGCGGCGAGGCATTGGAATCCCCCGCCGCTGCCGGCTCATATATCAAGGATGCGGTTTAAACAACTCTATTGACTGGCTGTGATTAAAGCGGAATTTACCCCAACGTTGCAAAAGTTTTTAGGGCGTCAGAGTCAAGGCGGCAAGGGTGCAGCCGTAGTAAACTACTGCAAACCCTTGCCAACGCGGGATCTGGCGCCCTAAAGGCTTTTGCAACGTTGGGGTTATCTCGATTGCTGATTGAATAAATGGGACACAACGGCATTGACGACTTCAGCCATTTTTTCAAAATCCAGGGTCCCGATGGTGTCACTGGGCATATGGTAGTTCGGATTGCGGTAAAACGACGTATCCGTAATCATGACGGCTGGAAAGCCGAATCTCCAATAGTTTGAATGATCCGAGAGTCCCACCCCGGGAACCAGCGCGGGCGCACTGAGCTTACAGACCTCCAAATCCGTTGCCTTGTCCATGTCATGTTGGACCAGACGCACCAATTGCCAATTCCGCAGATTACCCACCACTGCGATAAAATTTGCTTTGGTTGGATAGAACCACTTCATGAAAGCCAGGGGAAACTTTTGTGAGTTCTCGCGTTCAGAAAAGAAGCCGATCATCTCCAGACTAAGCATCTCTTTGACCGACACCTTCTGCTCCCGCAAACTGCGCGCATGGAAGTAGCTGCCCATGGCGGATGTCCCGAAAAAGGGAGGCTCTTCAAGGCAATAGGCCACCAGGTCCAACCGATATTTCAGCAGATCCCCCCGCCCCCCAATCAAGCGCGCAATCTCAAGCAGACCTGCCACTGCGCTGGCATTGTCGTCGGCACCCGGCTGCGGTCCGGAGACGTCATAATGAGCGCCCACGATGATTCGTGGGCCCTTGGTGGGGCCCAAGCTGCAAATGATATTTTGATAGGTGTTGTTTTGGGCCTGAAAATCCTGAAGCCGGACCCGGCCGCTGGATTTGGACATTTCCGAACGAATATAGTCTGCGCAACGCTGCAGTCCCTCAAGGTTCGTATAGTGGCGATAGCCAACCACGGAGGTTAGAAAGGCCACATGACGATATAGCTCGTCTCTATTCGCGCGCATGTTGCCGGCCTCTTTGGTGTCGGCAACTGCCGACGGCACAATCAAACCCGCTAAACCTATTACGACCAATAGGATGATTGTTTTCATTGGATTGTCCTGCGTCACCATTAACCACGTCAGAGACCATAACACAAGCCGCCCAATGGCACCATGTTCACCTATCCAGAATACACTTTGATAAACATATACACCAATAAACAGGTATATCAATCGTTTTATGTTAAATATTTTAAATTTTTCTGCTTTATTGTTGCTTTATATATATTTTTATGTATAGTTTTATTAACTTTTTCCGAATTGGATATGAATATCTTATGACGACCCATCGGTTTAACATATTTTTTGAGCGTGTCTCCCAAGCCACAGGTTTGCGTACGTTTGCGGATCTGGCCGATCTGCTCCAGGTAAACCGATCGGCTGTAACCCAGGCCCGTAAAAAGGACTCTGTCCCCGCGTCCTGGCTTCTACATCTTTACCGGCTTAAGGGCTTGAATCCGGACTGGTTGGAAGGTGGACCGGGACCGGATATCATCTCCGCCAATGCAGGAAAAGGTCGTGGGTATCATGCGGTTCCCAAAGTTAGAGCACGCCTGTGTGCAGGGGGCGGCTCTTTTGAAGTCGGCTCAGAGATCGAAGGGTACTATTCATTTCAAAGCCGATGGCTGCAACGCAAAGGCAAGGCGGACCAGATGGTGCTGATGGATGTCTTTGGGCACAGTATGAAACCCGAGATCAAAGACGGCGATACGGTGCTGATCGACCAAACCCAGAAAGATGTGATTGCAGGAGCGATATATGCGGTAGGCATTGACGACACCATCATGGTGAAACGGCTTGAAAAGCACCCGCATAAACTGGTGCTTCTAAGTGACAACAAAGAGTTTGCCCCCATCTTCCTCACAAGTGAGGAGATGGACAGCATCCGCATCATCGGCAAGGTGCTTTGGATCTGTCGGGAATTGAGGTGAATTATGAATACACTGGTCGAACTGAAAAATTGGCGCATCCAAGCCAATCCCTTGCCAAAGTTTCAGGCCCCTGACAACCTGGTTGTTAAAATCGGCATGGATTGCATTCGTATGATTGCAGTGGTTGCATTTTCCGCCATGGCCACGCTGATCATCGGCACATAAATATGCCAACTCAGCCCTATGGCTGTCAAACAGGCCAAATATGCCATCAATTACGGTTGGACAACTGATATTTATGGGCTTAAGTTAACAGCCAAGGTTGTTGCACAGAGCGAGCGATAGGTTTTGCTTCGATCTCGTTCATCAGACAAGTATCCATAAAAAGTAAGAAAGAGGAAAAATGAAAATTCTAATAATTGGTGGAAAAGGTACAATTGGAAAGAAGGTCAGCAACCATCTTTCAAAGAAACACGAAATCCTGATTGCCGGGAGAAATTCAGGTGATATCACTGTGGATATTACCGACAGCCTATCCATCGAAGCCATGTTTGCATCCATCGGCGATCTCGATGCCGTTGCCTGTATCGCCGGAGAGGCCAAATGGGCCGCCTTCGATGCCATGACTGAGGAGGACTTCTATATCGGTTTAAGAAGCAAATTAATGGGTCAGGTGAATTTGGTTCGAATTGGGCAGAAATATTTGAATGCCGGCGGTTCTTTCACGCTAAGCACAGGAATATTGGCTGACCATCCGGTTGAATTGACCACCAGTGCCGCCATGGTCAATGGCGGTATACACAGTTTTGCCAAGGCGGTATCCCTGGAATTGATAAATGGCATCAGAATCAATGTGGTATCGTCCGGGCTGGTTGAAGACGCCGTCGAAAAATATGAGGCCTATTTCCCCGGTCATAATCCCATACCCATGAAAAAAGTGATTAATGGCTATGTAAAAAGTATTGAAGGCAAAGGCACCGGTGAAATTATAAGAATGTATGACAATTGCTAACCCCATCGTTGCAAAAGTCGGAGGGTTCCAGAGCCAAGGCGACCAAGGGCGAAGCCGTAGTAAACTACTGCGAGCCCTTGGCAACGCGGGATCTGGAGTCCTCCGACTTTTGCTACGATGGGGTTGATTACTTGTTCATCAGGGCTGCCACCCTCGCCAGGGTGGAAACAGCCCTTTTATGCTGTGCCACATAAATGTTGTCTTGGTCCCAAACATAACCGGCAAGAACAGAGCAAATCTGGCTTCGAACATCTGGATCTTGCTGTGGGCTGAAAAAAATGGTCGGCAAGCGGCCATCGTACCACGCATTCACATATGTTCTGAAAGCGTCAACGCCGGCCATCAAATAGTCGGCATACTCTTTTTGCCAATCCACCGATTCGCCTTTCAGCTGTTTTATTAAAACTTGAGCGCTGCGACTGGCAGATTCAAGGGCCAGGGTCACACCGGATGAAAAAACCGGATCCAAAAATTCGGTTGCATTGCCCAGCAGGGCATAACCGTCACCAAAGAGCTGTTTTACGGATATTGAATAACCTTTGATCTGTTTTGCCGGAAAGACAAAATCTACATTTGCCAATCGCTTAGCGGCATTTTTTTCCATGGCAAATGCTGCCCGCAGTTTTTCTTCCGGACTGCCGGAGAGGCTTGCATAAAAATCGGGCTCAGCTACAACCCCAACAGAGGATCTACCGTTTGAAAAGGGAATAATCCACAGCCAGGCCTTATCCGGCAACATACATATCCATATCCCCCCCTCCTGCGGTCCTTGGGGACGCTTATCCCCGGTCACATGCGTAAACAAAGATTCTCTTACCGGAAGATCAGACGGCAGTTCAAGGTCCAGTATTTTCGGCAGTACCCGGCCATAGCCGCTTGCATCCAGAACAAATCGGGATGCAATGACCGATTTTTCAGCTTTTTTATCCCTCGTGGTGATCAATGGCCCGGAATCGGTAAACTGCACATCTTCCACCGTATGTTCCCATTGAATGTTAACGCCCATCTCTTCGATTGCCCTGGCCAGGGTATGATCGAAATGGTCACGGGGAACCTGGTATGTATAATCCCAGCCACTTGTGAACTGCTCGGAAAATTTGAATGCACATACATCACTGCCGCGAAGAAAAACGGCGCCCGGTTTTACGATGTAGTGCTGTTGATGCACGGCGTCAAGCAAACCGGCCTCTTCAAGAAGGTCCATGCTACGGGGTAAGAGACTTTCCCCGATGATAAACCGGGGAAATTTTTCTTTTTCAACCACCCAGACCTTGAACCCGGCTTTTTGAATAAGAGCTGCCGCAGTGGCCCCCGAAGGACCAGCACCGATAATCAAAACGTCTACCTGTTGATTGGCCATCATAGCTGTCTCCTCTGGGAATTAGAGTTGGACATTACGGCTGAAACGCTCCGGCCCGACCATAAACTTGGCGGTGACCAACGATCCGAGTATGACCCCCAGTATACCGGGGGCCATCACGCTCTGGCCGGCCAGGTACAGCCCCTTGACTTTGGTTCGGTTCAACAGTGCCGCGGACAACATTTGGGTGTTCGATTTCATTACACCGTACGCGGAGCCTTGTGGACTGTTGACCCAATCTCGAATGGTCAGGGGGGTGTAGGTATCAATCATCTCCAGTCCCTTCAAATGACCTGTGACCGGTTCGACTTTTTTCACAAGAGCGTGGGCCAAGTCTATCTTTGCTGCCGTATAGCCGTCGCCGCGTCGGCCGCTGTTGGTTTTATCCCATGGCTGCCATAATTCATCATGCCCTTTGGTTATGAGAGAGAGCAGTAGTGAACCGGGCCGCCCGCTGGGGCGTAGCTGGGTATAAATCACATCCAGGACCTTGCCGGAGGCATCTGTTTCGATGGAAAACGTATTATAGGGCAGAGAGCGGTGAGTATGGGCGGGCAAGATGGCATTGACCCCAAACATGCCGCCTGTATTGACAAGCCCCATAATTCGGCGCCTGAAAGAGGGCTTTACATTTTCCCGCCCCAACAGATCCACCACGACGCTGGGATGCGCCGTGCCGATCACGTACGGTGCATCATACTGCTCCCCGTTTTCCAAGGTAAGGCCTGAGACAAGCCCTTGCCGAACATTGATGCTGCTGACGGCATGGCCACAGACGATTCTACCGCCTAAATCCGCCAACCGTTGAACCAGTACCTTCACCATATGCGCACCGTGGTGTTTCAGTCGCCAGGCGGAAGCCAGATAGCTGGCCAGTGTCATGGTGTGCAAGAACTGGGGGCATTGGTCAGGCGGCACACCGAACCATACCGACGGGATGCCCAACACGCTCTTGAGCCCAGGTGAACATCCCAACCGGTCCAACCCCTGCCATAGCGGCTCGGTCTGGTCTACCAGATCGGCTGCTGAAGGATTGCCGAAAAGAAATTCAAGTTGATTAAGCTCCAGATCACTTTTGCGAAGCAGCTTCATGATACCATTGATGGATCTAAGCTCCTGCGGGAAGGATTGCTTTAAGTTCTCTTCATAGGCATTCAATCCCACGGGCATGTCAAACTGCCTGGGGCCGACACCAGTATTATTAAAATAATAGCGGTCCACTGGTGCGTCGATCCCCATGGGTTCCAGCGGTAGACTTGCGGTGATGCCAAGATAATCGAATAGCCGCCTAAGGACCTGCCCCTTATCCAACGCCCCCAGGTAGTGCAGACCAACATTGCAGTGCACTCCCCGGCGGACATAGCTTCGCAGCATACCGCCGGGCTGTCTGTTTTTCTCCACAACGGTTACGTCAAAACCCAGTTTTGAAAGGATGATGCCCATGCTCAAGCCTCCCATTCCGGAGCCGATGATCAGTACTTTTTCGCTATGGTTTGACAGGTGGGGCATCTAAAACTCTCCTAATTCACGGAAACGAGACAAAACGATTATTATACTTTACAAGCGCAATCCGAATCCGCCATGACCGGACGATCGATCAGGGCCGTCAATGGTATTATTTTGAGGTTCAACTTTTCAATGCCGTTCAACAAGCGTTCGACTTCTACCAGCCAGTGTTGGTCCATCTTTTTTTTGCGGGGAGGAGTGTCATGCAGCATGATGATGTCGCCTGGGCGCAGTTTTTTAAGAATTTTTCGTGCCAGGTGAGTGACCTGCCGATTTCCCCTGTCGCCTGCCCGCCGGCTGAAATTCACCACGTACATATTCAATTGCATGAGAACGCAGTTAAGTTTAGGGCTTGTAACACCCACGGGTGGTCTGAAGGTACACGGAAAAATGCCAAGGCGGTGCAGCACCTCCTGGGCCCTTCGGATCTCTTCTTTCAATGCATCTTCACCCTTAAACATGATGAAATTATCATGGCTGTAAGTGTGGTTTCCGATGGTATGGCCATGGGAGACGATTTCGCGGACCAGGTGGGGATATTGTTCGGCCCGGCGACCGGTCACATAAAAAGTGGCCTTGGTTTCATATTTGGAAAGAAGGGCCAATAACTTCGGAGTCGATGCCGGGTCGGGGCCATCATCGAAGGTCACGGCAACGGCTCCTTGACCGGATCGGCCGCGACTGACAATGGGCAGAAAAAAACTGAATCCAGGAAGAAATGGCGCCGTAAAGCAAAGCACGATAAAAAACAACAGCACAAGTGCTGCCAAAATATAGCTGATCGGCAACAGCATAAGCGATATCAGCATGGCGCCGATACCGATGCGATGGGCCAGGGTCAGCTCTTTTGTAAGAAAAAAATGGATCTGTTTCGGACTGAATCTCATAGTACCACGGCCAGAAGTATCAGTAAAAAGGCGAACACGTGCGCCCCGATAATGACGCCTCTGTGGTGGTGATAAAATTCATTTCTCTTTTGAATTTTTTCAAGACCACCGCACAGGCGCCGAAAGCGATCGAGGGGAAGATATCGTTTATTGTCCGATCTTGAATTGCTTTGAAATGCGATGGATGGGTAGAGGGCGTAGAATTGATCGTCCTTGAGCCCTTTGAGAAAATCATCGAAAGGAACATGATGCCACCCTAAGCTTGCGATTGATTCGGCCAACCGCCGGTGAATCACATAACCTTGTGTCAAACTGCGATAGGCAATTTTCAGGATCGAAGCGGAGCCGGTCCGTTTGCTCCCCATGACCATGCAACCCAAAAAAAGCATGCGCCAGCATTCATGGGTCTTCAGAAAATCCATGCAGTTTGTCAAAATCCCAGGGGTTACCCGATCAAATACAACATCATCTTCGAAGATCAGTATCCGCTTTGCCCCGGCTGCGATCCCTTTGCGCATACACAGCTGGTGCGACTCAAATATGCCCTGCTCACAGTCGCTGGGGTGTTTGTCCACAATCACGAACTCTACACGGTCGGCAAGCCCTACTTTGGCGAACTGGGTGCGAGCTTGGGACTGCCGATCCGTCCTTTCCGACAGCGAAATACAGTAAATTTTATCAACGCCGTCCCAGGTTCCTTGCATTATGATTCCCAAACACATATATGGAAAAGTGTTGCACCGAAAAGCCAGCCACCACTATTTACATGGCGGCGCGTAAAAATTCAACCTGATTTCATGGGGTCCATTGCCGATGTTCAAAAGCCTGGTTCACCGATTGTCGCAAACCGCATATGTTCGGTCCGCGATTGAAGAGCAGGCAAACTTGGACTGCTTCAAAGAAAAACCAACCCCGCGCATGATTTGGGGGCTGGTGCTCATCTGCACCAGCTATACCATTGGGTGGCCCGTGGTGGGTCTGCTGGGCATACTTGCGGTTTATGGGGGGCGGCCATGGCTTCTGGCAGTGGGGGGGCCTTTGGTCTATGGGTTGTCCCATCTGGTATTCATCCTTGGGGCCTGGCTCGCCGGTGTGGACCATGCCAAGGCTTTTTTCCGCTGGGCAACCCGTGCCGCCTTTTTGAAATTACAAAAAATCGAATGATATCTATAAATTAAACAGGATTTTGAAGGTGAAAATCGTTCTGGTTCATCCTGCCGGATCCAATTGGATACCTGGCAGCAAAGATGTGGCCGCCGTCGCCAATCGGATGGCGCCCCTTGGCCTTCTCTCCATCGCTGCCTATCTCGAGCAGCAAGGACATGAGGTCATTGTGCATGATTGTCTGGGACCGGATGCCGTTGCCGGTATCGAGACGAACGCAAAGACCATTCTAAGCCATCACCCCGACCTTGTCGGTTTTTCCGCCACCACCTCCGGTTTTTTGGATGGCTATGAGATGGCCACCCACATTAAAACCGCCCAGCCGCAGATTCGCATCATTTTCGGCGGTGTCCATATATCCGCCTTGGGCGGTCGGCTGCTGGATCGTTTCGAGCATATCGACTACCTGGCCATAGGGGAAGGCGAGGTCACCATGACCCAGCTCTCATCGGGCCTTGATCACCGGGAAATCAGCGGGCTGGTATGGCGGGACGGCAACATGGTGGTTACCAATCCCCAGCGGCAACATATTGATAATCTGGATGATCTTCCATTTCCCGCATATGAGAAGCTCAAGAACTTTCCCAAAGGGTATCGCCTGCCTCTGTTCAGCTACATCATGACGCCCGGGGCCACCATGGTCACCAGCAGGGGGTGCCCATTTCAGTGCTCCTACTGTGATCGCTCCGTGTTTAAACAGGGATATCGCTATAACTCTGCCAAATATATTTACAAACACATGGAATACTTACGATCGCGGTTCGGCATCCGCCATCTGAACATTTATGACGACCTGTTCACTTTGAATCCCAAGCGGATCGCTGAACTCTGCCGATTGTTAGTTGAAAAACCCTTGGGCGTCCAGTTCAACTGCGCCGTTCGGGTGCGGCATGCCGATGACGATCTGCTAAAAATGCTTCGGCAGGCAGGATGCCTGATGGTCTCCGTGGGTATCGAAACCGGCGACCCGGATCTGCTGGAGGTTCATAAGCCAGGGGTCTATCTGGATGAGGTCAAGGATACGGTTAACCGCATCAAGGGGGCCGGTCTGAGGGTCAAAGGCCTGTTTATGATGGGGCTGCCGGGTGAAACGGCGGCCTCCATTCAAAAGACCAGCGACTTTGTCATCTCCCTGGGCCTTGACGATATGAACATGTCGAAGTTTACCCCTTTCCACGGTGCGCCGGTGTGGGACACCATCTTCGAACAAGGCTCGATGGAAGAGGACTGGCGAAAAATGAACTGTCTGAATTTCGTATTTATCCCCAATGGCATTGATTCCAAAGAGACCCTCGACCAGCTCTACAACACCCATGTCAAAAGATTCTACTCCGACCCGATCTGGCGGAGAACATTCATGAAGCGCTTATGGCATCACCGTCGCAGCTTGTGGTATCTCTTCGTCCATCTACCGGATTTTCTTTCGGCCATGCGCACCTTTGAACCGCGCAAAGAGCGCTGAGGGCGCTGAAAGGACCTATGGGACGATTTCCAAAATGGCCCGGGAGGCATACTCTCCCACATCGGCCAATCCATCCATCGGCATAAAGCGGTCGGCATTATGAGAGTAGAGACAAGTCACTGAAGCCGGAAAATCTTCATCTGCTTCATAGAAAATATAGCACAAGCTTATCTTGGGAAGCGGGCGGACCACGAATGCGCAGTCGCCACTGACATCTGCCGGCGCCGGTACGCCATCCATGGCTTCCATGATGTCATCCTGATGGCGCAATATCCGATCCACTGCGGGGACAAGGATTTGTTCGGTATGGCTGGCAAAGGCACCCACATACGGCATGCTGTTGGGAAACTCTTTGAACGCTTTAAACGGTTGCATCTCCATGGGGGATGGCACTGCATTCAGGGCATAAAGGGAGATGATGATGCCCAAAGGACCGGTTTGGCGCCGGCTGTCGATGGTGATGCCCTCAGCCGTCATGCGGCATTGCCCGCCAAAGGCTTGGAAAACGATATCATGGCCTTTTAGCCCGGCCCCCATTTCGCTGGCGCGTTCATTGAGATCTTTGGAAAAAAAGAGAGCCAGGTTTTGGTCGATGATAGCCGCATATTGATTATTCATGGTGTGGGATTCCGGAGGTCAGACGGCCAGCATTTTTCCGATTTTTTCGGTAACATCGGAATCGCCGGTGGCGATTAAGGTGGCATGCAAGGAGCGTAATATTTCACGTACAATGGCGGTTTTAGGTCTGGGAGAAAGCAACTGCACCTCCATGGTCTTGAGGTCCATGACCATCTCTTCAATCTGTCCGTAGGCGGTCTCATTCCGGGAAATCCGGGTTTGGATCTCTTTGATAAGGGGCGCCATGGCCTCTATTGTTTTTTCCTCCATCACGGGGCCTTTTCCAAGATCGGTGGTGGCAGCGGCGGTGGGGCCGGCGCCAGCCGCGGACTGGGCCTTTTCAATGCCCAGATCCGTGATGCCGACGCCACCGGAAAGGGTCTTGACAGCCACCAGTCCGTGTCCGATCAAATCTTCCGCAAGTTTACCGGCGTCATTTTTTTCCAGGCCCATTGCGGCGCCCACATCATACATTGAGACCTGGGCATTGATGTCTCCCGATGTCATTTGGTACAATTCAAGCATATAGTTTTGGGCTTCAGGGCTGTTGGCGTCCATAAAGATTCCTTTAAATGAGTTGCATCTACATAACATGGATCGCCGGCAATGGAAACCACCGGGATCGTCTTAGGACCTTGATAGCGTAGATCATGCCCGTTAAATGCAATCCCTAAGCCCAGCGGCTCGGAATAACGCACCGTTTCGGGCTCACATTTGTTTACTATGGCTTCACCCTTGATCGCCTTGGCTATGGTGCCCTCGGGCTTTTGCAACGATAGGGTCGGGTTATGGGAAAATCGGAAAGTGGTACCTCCATTTAGCGGAGAATCTCTACTTTGTTAGTTAAAATGAGAACTCCTTATCAAATGGAAATAAATTCGATAAGAATAATCTATTCAATTCAGTCAACAGAACGAGGCCGATAAAATTTGACTGCGTTGTCGTAAAATACTTTTCTTGCAATGTCATTCCCGACGGCTTCTTCGACCAGATAAAAATCCTCATCAGAATATGGTCTGATGGCTCTAGTGGATGGGAGGTCTGTTCCAAAAAAAAGGGCACTTTCATCAATGGCAACTATTTCCTGCAAGGCCGTTTTTATCTCAAAATCCGCCCTATAGAAGCCTGTAGCTTTAATTTTAATGCCATTCTCAACTAATTTTAAAAGCGATGGGAAGCCGCTGGCGGATAGGCCTAAATGGGCGATCGATACCCGAGGAAGCGATAAGAGCATGTTGGACAGAGAAGACAACTCTCTTGAGTCTATGTAGAGTTCAGCATGCCATCCAGCTAATTCGTATATTCTGTTGGCAAATCGTTCCAGGTTTTCAACACTCTCAGAACCGCCACGCTTTAGATTGAAACGAACACCACGTACTCCAGCTTGATTGAGTTTGACGATCTCTTCATCCGAAACTGACATAGCCAATTGTGTAACACCCACATAGCTGGGGCCCAAAATCTTGAGTGCTTGTAATAAATAGCTTTGGTCCAGACCCTGAAAAGATCCGGAGACAACGACACCTCCCACGAGATTATACTCACGCAGTCTCTGACGGTATTGTTCGCAAGAATAGAAGTCAGGTAAAAATCCCTGATTTTCCACGAGAGGGAACCCTTCATTAATAATATGGAAATGGCTGTCAAAAAGTTTAAAGTCTTTGGTGGAAATCATTGTGTAACACCATTAGTATTAGATCGCTATCGAACAACGATATGGTATCTAAAGTTATCACCCCTGCCGATAGTTTGGCGAAACTCAACGGGGATATCACCATAGGAGTGGGCTATTCGCTCAATACAGATGACTGGGGTGCTCTTTTCTATTTCCAACTTTTTTGCTGTTTCGTCATCTGGAATACCTGGCTGCAGATATTCATCGACCCAAACAATGGGTGTTGAAAATTCATCATTATAGATAGGATAAAGAAGCCTGTTCTCCAGAGACAACTTTTCGATTCCTTTGAATCGCTCATAGGGAAGGTAAAGATCCTCGGCTGCAAATGGAATATCTTGTAACGTTCTGACTCTTTTCATCTTTAAAGCTTTATCATCTTCTTCTATGTGGAGGACCTCAGCTATTTTTTTTCCAGCCTTCAGGACCTCTACATCCAGGATACGGCAACCAGGTATTTCTGATGGCTTGCCATCTGTCTGGCTGTACCTGAAAAATCGAATAAAGCTCTTTGAAAAATCTGGGCTGGCAATAAACGTTCCCTGTCCCTGTCTACGAAAGAGAATCCCCTCCTGACCCAACACTCCCAGGGCCTTTTTTACTGTGCCAACAGAAAGGTTGAATTCCTTTGCCAGCTCATTTTCAGAAGGGATTTTCATGCCTTGCTGCCAGTTGCTAGAAATGACCCTTTGTTTAACAACCTCGACAAGTTGGAGATAGAGAGGTTTTTCGTTTTTAAAATCTATTTTAGAATGGTTCATACGCTCCTAAAAATTCTTCTGGTTCAAATAAAGAAATGGTTATATCAGTTTTGTAGCTGATGGTTAAAACGAAATATTAGAAAGCATCCGCGCCCCATTGAAGACACCTACGCTCAATGAACACGCTCACGGACCTCTTGACTGATTTTGCCGCCACTGCCAGGCTTATTTTACTGTACCCCTTGTTCATTTTTTGTAGGTAGAGAATTACTCGTTTTTCCCTTTGAGACCATTTTTTTCATTACCATAGGAAGAACAAGAACACAGACGGTTGCCAGGAGGATAACCACAGCAATCGGCCTCATAAAGCTTTCTATGCCACCAATCTCAACAGCCCAGTAAAAATTACTTTCGGCTAAAGGGCCAAGTAGTAGTGCTAACAAAAATGCAGGAACTGAGTAGCCGTATTTATTCAGCAAAGCGCCTAGCACACCGAATATGACAACCAGATACATATCAAACATCATCTGACGCCAAGCAAAAGCTCCAATCAGACAAAATAATGCGATAATCGGAACAAGATATTTGTTAGGTACCGCTGTTACATTCGTAGCTAAACGAGCAACCACCACACCTATCGGCAACAAGACTATATTTGCCAATACCAATGCAAATAAAATGGCGTAAGCCTCAATAGCATGTTCACCAAAAAAGCTTGGCCCTGGGGTCACACCATTGATCATGAGTGCTGCCATAATTACGAGTGTTGTTCCTGAACCTGGAATACCAAGTGTTACAGTTGGAATAAGTGCTCCGCCGGGGACGCCATTATTACATGCATCTGCCGCCACCAGACCTTCATCGTGACCGCTGCCGAATTTTTCCGGAGTTTTACTCCATTGCTTTGCCTGGCCATAGCTGACCCAGGTTGCAATAGCCGCTCCCGTACCAGGTATCAGGCCAACTAAAACTCCAATTAATCCGGAACGGAACATATTAATCTTGTGCCTGAATGAGGCTTTAATTCCATCAATAATGGGTCCATATCCTACGACCCGTTTTACACCTTCTGCAACAAGGCTTTTTTCACGGACAAGAGTGAATAATTCACTAAAACCAAACACTCCAAGCAGAACAGGTATAAGAGGAAACCCTTCATAGAGTTCAAAAAAACCAAAGCTGGCCCTTGTATACCCTTCCTGAAATTCCGTTCCAACACAGGCCACGAGCAACCCTAGTGCTGAAGAGAAAAGTCCTTTTAACAAGGAATCCCCAGTTAAAGAGCCAACCGCTGTCATTCCAAAAAGTGCCATCATGAAAAGCTCAGCAGGCCCAAAATTCAAAGCGTAAATACCAACTACCGGTGTAATGGCAAGAGCAATTGTTGCAGATAAGACCCCACCAACTGTTGAAGCTCCAACGGATAATCCCAGCGCATAGCCCGCTTCACCCCGACGGGTCATTTTAAAACCCTCAAGGCATGTTGGCGCATTAGATGGTGTGCCCGGGATGTTGAGCAGGATTGCCGGGAAAGATCCAGCGGCTTGAGAGGCACAAAAACAGGCCATCATAAAAACAACAGCGTTCATCGGACCAAGGTAAACCGTAAACGGCAAAACCATTGCCAAAAAGTTAGTATCATTAAAGCCTGGGATTGCGCCTACCAATAGCCCAGCCAACATACCGAGGGGCAGCCACATAAGGTGTTCGGGCTTGAGCAACATCATTAAACCAGAGAGAATGTTGTTTACACTTGCAAATTCCATTGCGACCTCACAGCTATAGAAGGAAGGAACCGATAGCCAAACGTGGAAGGGACATTTTCATCAATATCACCATTGCCACATAGAGAAACAATGTAATAGAAAATGCCACAGCTAGGTTTCGTAACCAGGAAAGACCGCCAAAAAATCGGAAAAGGATCGTCAGAAACAGGAAACTCCCGAGGGCAAAGCCAATATAGGGCATTACTCCAATATAGACTATTGGTGCACAGAAGATTAAAGCCGGCTTACTAATTTCTGCCCAGCCAATCGAGTTTTTTACCGTCTCAGGTCGAGGATCAAACAGGAAAAAGACAACAACGGCAAGCCACAGTAATCCTGCAATAACGGCAATGATATAAGGCCATCTTAAGGCTACCATTGAACCATCCGTGGTTTGCAGAAAATAGGCTACACCAAATGCAAGGGACACTCCTGGAATTATCGCCTCTCCGGAATTGAATCGTCTTTTCTTTTTTTCCATTGCATCCTCCTGCCGATCGATCAGGCCAAGATGGACCTACCGATCATTTTAGATAATGCCGATATACCAGAAGGTGTTTTTACATCAGGTGTTTGTATTTTTCCCAGACTGCCTGAAACTGCTGAACATAGGCATCACATTCTGCTGGTGACCAATAATCGATAAAAGGCTCCATGCCTTGTTGTTTGGCTAATGACAAAGTCTTAGGAGAAGCGATGGCATCTTTGAAGGTATCCACGAGCTTTTTGTAGTTTTCAGGATTTGTTTTTGCAGTTTCACGTTTAATCATAAAGGCAAATGGTTCCACCAGGTTTGGAAACTCTTTTCCTGTTGCTTGGGTCAGCGTAGGGATATCCCAAAGACCGGAATAAACCTTTTTATCTGTGAAAGAAGCTAATGCTTTTATGAATTCTTTTTTTGATGAGGCTGAAAAATATGGCCCAATACATGCGTCAACCTGTTTGCCTGCAAGTGCATTCCGTGCTTTTGAACCACCATTAAAAGGGACCACTTTTGCTTTGATTCCTGTGAGATCAATTAATATTTTAGCAGCAAGAGTAGAGACAGCTTTTGGGTGTGATGTTGAGATTGTCAAAGGCTTTTCTGCATTCAAGCCAGCCTCGATAAAATCCTTAATATTTGCATACTTCGAATCTTTATGAACCAGTAATACGTTCGGGTCTGTAATGAGATTACCCACAAACCCAACCTTATCCCACCCAGCTTTTGCAGCTCCGGTATTAACATTCATTGCATACATTGCAATGGTGGTCATTATTGTAGTGTAACCATCAGAAGGCTTGGCCATCATTTTTCCAAAGCCAATAGCACCAGATGCTCCTGGCGAATAATCAAAGGTAAATGGTTGTCCCAAGATACCTTCCCAACCCATGGCTAATACTCTGGAAGATCTATCAAACCCCCCTCCCGCCTTTGCAGGAACGATGTGGGTTATAGGTTTTGAAGGGAAATCTCCAGCAGATACTATGCCGACGAAAAAGAATAAAACAATAATTGCGGAACCTAGTTTCTTCATGTGGGCCTCCTATCTTTATTAAAAGATTAATTGGCCAATCGGTGATTTTGGTATAAAAAGTCTCTATCACCTCCGTCGCCAATAAACATATAACTTATATATATAAGATATATTATGCACATATATGAATGTCAAGGCAAATATGTTGTGGCCACCTCATGAAAAAAAGCTGATGAAAATGACAACAACACGCACCGGAAGAAAAACAGCAACGAGCTGAACGCTTGGTTTTGGGTTGATTTAGAGATATTGCGATCCACCGCCTGGTGGGTGAGAAAATTTTTTACATGTGTACTGTCCAGGCTAAATGGCGACTGCCCTTTTACAAATCTATAAAACCGCCTAAGCCAAGATAGGTAGTTGCGTTCGGTTGCGAGTGCCCTTTGCTTTAATCGCAGCATATTTTTCATTTCGTCGGCCACAAAGCGCCACTGCTGTTTATCATCAACGCTGTCCTGACGGCGGGGGCGTTGCTTGGATTTTACAAAATACTGATACAGCCTTATGGACAAAGCTGCTTGCTCCACCTTCCATTGTTCTTTTGCTTTGGAAAGCTGTTTAAGGAACTGGTCGATCTCTGAGGAGGTCAGTTCATCACCTGAGGATTTTCTTGAGCCTTGAAAGCACCGGGTCACCCAGTTTATATAGTACGAGACCCGCGTTTCGTTAACAATGTGTTAAAATATCAGTAGTTTAGAAAATTCATCGAATGCTTGTACCTCCAAAAAACCGCACAAAGCCACATATAGTGTACGATATGATATATAAGCACTATATGTAGTGTATAAAGGGTGTCTGCTAAATCGGACTGAGATTATACGTATTTTGTCTAGAAGTGCTAGAATTAGGCGCTAATCAAAACGTTTAAGTGAATGCTTATATTGTCGATGAATTATGTTTTTGGCTAACATGCTGAAACACAAAGAAATGTTTTTTTATTGAAAACTGCTAAAATTGAGACTAAAAATAATGAAGCCGGTTTTCCTAACTATCTTAGACGTAATCGAGCCGGTCATATAATAAACCAGTCATATTCTATGAGAAAAGTCCTTGTTGTTATATATTTAACTCTTTTC
>CAJIBC010000532.1_pt1 | contig 16747 bp, 14 predicted proteins | sample 9199231 | NCBI WGS metagenome assembly CAJIBC01 (sample SAMEA7708282, study PRJEB35096) | sediment metagenome | biome: marine neritic benthic zone biome [ENVO:01000025]; feature: sediment [ENVO:00002007]; material: shallow marine sediment [ENVO:03000034] sea grass bed [ENVO_01000059] ...
CATCATCAAAATTTCCGATATCTTTGAAAAGACCAAAAAACTATAACGGCCGGCCATCACAGAAGATTCAGTTTGAAATCAACCACAGGACAGGTTTAAGACGAGGATACCTGCGTGGCGGTTATTCATATTCGCAATAAAGAAGTTCAGATAAAAATTGTATATGTTGGTCCAGGACGGGGGGGTAAGACGACCAATCTGGAATACATATTCAAAAAAATACGGCACCGTATTCTGTCGGATATGGTCAGCATCAAGACACATGGCGACCGTACCCTCTTTTTTGATTTTTTACCTTTTGATCTCGGACAAATACAAGGATATAAAATTAAAACGCAGCTCTATACGGTCCCCGGACAAATCAAATACAACGCTACGCGAAAACTGGTTTTAAAGGGTGTGGACGGTGTGGTTTTTGTTGCTGATTCCATGACCGTGATGCGCGAGAAAAACATCATCGCATTTGAAAATTTAGCAGAGAATCTAGCTTTCTACAATATCGACATGTTTGACAATTTCCCAATCGTCCTGCAATATAATAAACGTGATCTGGCTGACAATGGTGTTCCCCTGATGGAAATCGAGACCATGGATGGAGAACTGAATTCGAAGCTAAAGGCACCAGCATTTGCAGCAAGCGCAGTTTCGGGTGAGAATGTTATCCCCACTGTAAAGAAGGCAATATCTACGACAATTGTCTCGTTGCAGGATCAACTCGCATAGGAGGTCGGCATTGGAAAAATCATCGAAAGAAAATTTGGTCAACGACATCGAAAATCGCCTGGAGAATTTTTTCGATGAGAGTGAAGAAGCGAACGCTTCCGAATCACGGGCCATATCCATAGAAAAACTTAAATCGGTTGTTCTTTCTATTGATTGGGAAATTACGGAGGAGTGTTTAAGCGAATTGATAGATGAAACAGATGCCCTTCTGCCTCACTTTGAAAATGACCGTTTTTCCCACAGCCTCTTACGTATGCTAAAAGCTGTCGGTCGATATATCCGAAAACGCAAAGTAGAGGCACATCCCGATGCCATAAAAAAGATCATGTCCGTCTTCTCCAGCATAGAAAAACTGACCGAAAACAATGAAATGGAAGAGGATTTAAAAAAGCAAATCGTCGCAAAAGAAATATATGAGTTTAAGGCCCTCAAAGAAAAAAAAAAAAAAAAAAGTGGGGCTGGTGAAAAATATTCCGAAACCCCAGCATCGAGTTCACAGGACTTCATTGAATGTGAAAAGTTCGAGAAGGCCATGGATGCCGTGGAGGCACGATTCAAAACCCAAGTGGCGGATTTGAAATCCCAATTGGCGTCCTTACAAAAAGAGCTGGATGATATCCGTAGCAGCGAAACTTAGGGCTCACGCAAAATTAACTTCTTCAATTAGGCAAGATCGATGATAGGTCGCTCACCGAATCGGTATTGGCCTCTATAGCAAAGCCGTCCTCCACAAGCCCGTCTATATCTGCCGTTTTGATTAAATTAAATCGCACCATTAAATCGGCCATATACTGCATTTCCGCCTGCACGGGAACGTATTGATCAAATACGATTCTGCCTTGGGGCGTTTTTAGCGCATACTCAACCAAATCGACAGGTTGTCCCCAATACTTACTGGCTATGGCAGCTGCTGAAGAGAGATTTTTCTCAGCCCAAAGGCCCGATCTGATTGCACCTTCGACCAGATATTTCACCGTGCCGGCATCTTCACGGACGAACTGCTGCTTGACCAGGATTAAATTACAAATGAAACCCGGCCAAATATCCTCTGCGTAAAACAGCAGGTCGGCTGTTCCCGCTTTAAGTGTCTGCCCTGCAAACGGCTCACCCACAAAATAGCCATCCAGAGCACCCGAAATTAACGCAGACGCCATATCGGGCGGGTTCATCTCCACAACATTAATTTGACCGGTCAACCCGGCCTCGGCAATGGCTTTCAGCAAGCCCAGATTGTGTCCTGAATATCGCATGGGCACAGCCACCGTTTTACCAACCAGATCCTTCAACGATTTAGCCCCCAACTGTTTATGCACAACGAAAGTACTCTCATGTCGATTTCCGATGGTAACCACTTTTACATCCTCACCTTGCTGTCGGAGGACAATCGATAGGGGTGCTATGATAAACGCTACCTGGATTTCATCATTGCGCAACGCTTCCGCCATCTCTGCAAAAGATGCAAATTTTAGCGCTTTGAATCGTACGGCAGTATTTGATTTCAAACTGGCATAATCCAACAAAGGCGCTGCAAAATTGGTTACAACCGGCATGTAGCCCATTTTGACCACTTTACGTTGATGGGATTCCGTATTGAGCCAGTGATGTAAAGACCAAATGATAATCAACCATAGCAAGGCCACCACCATAATTCTTAGCGGATAGCTTTGCCGTAGCTGGTTAAGATGGAAAGGTCTATACGGCATACGGAACTCCCAACATCAGAAATATTTCACTGCGCAAACGGCTCAAATCTGCATCACGCTCAAAATCACGCGGCCTTGGAAAATCCAGCTTATGCATGAGTTTGATGGTCGAGGGTCGTCCGCTCATCACCACGACGCGGTCCCCCATAATCAGGGCATCATCAATGTCATGGGTGACCACAAGGGTCGTTTTTTTCAGAAACTCATGCATGTTTACAACTTCTTCACGCATCTTCATATGGGTTAAAAAGTCCAATCCACTGAAAGGCTCGTCCATTATGAGCATTTCAGGGTTAACGGCCAAAGCTCGCGCCAACTCTACCCTGCGCTGCATTCCACCCGAAAGTTGATGAGGGTAGTACGCCTCAAAACCTTCCAGTTCTACCATCTCAATATATTCCTTAACACGCTCACCTTTTTTAGATTTATCTTTAATAAATCCCAAACCAAGCCCGACATTCTCGGCAACGGTCATCCACGGAAACAGACCGCTATGTTGAAATACAAAGATAGAGCTGGCTGAAGACGCGGCAATTGGCTTTTCATCGTATAGAACGTGTCCATAAGTCGGTTCGTCAAAACCGGCTATTATTCTCAGCATGGTGGATTTACCGCAACCGGAAGGTCCAAGGATGCAAACCATTTCACCCTCGTGGAATTCCAAACTGATATCTTTCAATACCAGAACGGCATCACCCGACTGTTCATCGCTTTCGGTGGTGGTTCGGGGCCGGCTACGCCGATTCATGAAAACTTTCGTCAGATTTTCAATTTTTATTCTTCCCATGGACTCCCTTAATGGGCCGAGCTGCCCCATTGTGCGGATTCGATCCGTCCTAAACGTTTCATCAAACCGTCAAGAAATAAACCGATGATGCCGATGACGATCATACCATCCATGACATAATCCATGCGCAAGGCATTGCGAGCATCCAAAATGAGGTATCCCAGTCCGGATTGAACAGCGATCATCTCAGCTGCAACCACCACAAGCCAGGCAATGGTAATCGTAAGCCTTAATGAGGTGATAACCTCCGGCATGATGGCTGGAAATATGACTTTGGTCAACGTCTCGATTCGGTTAAAATTAAAATTAGCGGCCACCTGCAGATAGGTCGGATTGATGTTGTGTACTGCGATGGTCGTTGAGACCACTAAGGGGAAAAAGCTGGAAAGGAAAATCAGAAAAATTGCAGGCTGATCACCAATACCGAACCATAGCATTGCCAGGGGAATCCAGGCAAGGGGTGATATGGGACGCAAAAATTGAATAATCGGGTTGATAAACCACCGCGCATATCTTAGCCGTCCCAATAGGATGCCCAGGGGAATTCCAAATATAATCGCCAAATAGAAACCAGCAGTGACCCGATACAAACTGGCGACCGTGTGGCGCACCAGCGTCCCGTTTTCCAATAGTTCATACAGGCTGGACACGACCATGATGGGGTCCGGAAAAATGTGGGCGCTCCACCCACTATAGCGGGCAATCGCCTCCCATATAAATAAAATTGTCCCAAAGGCGATACCCCCCAACCAGTATCGGCGTTTATGATCGTCATCATCATGTATTTGGTTTAAAGGGTTCGTATCCATAATGTTTCTGATTGCTTTTGCAACTGTCTCTTGGACAGAATATCAGTAAGAATTATAAATTAAATGGATCCCTATTAACGTCAGTAGAAAGATAAAAATTTCCTTCAGAATCCTGTCATTGGTTCTTTCAGCGATACGCGGCCCGATTTGGCCTCCGATAATCACCCCCGGTATGGCCCACGACAAAGCCGCCATGTCGGCCTGACCTCCCATAACCACATGAAGAATTGCACCCAGTATACAGACACCAAAAATAGTGGCAATGCTGGTCGCCACAGCTACGCTCATCTTCAATGACAGCTTGTTTCGCATGAGTGGGACCAGCCATTCGCCAATGCTGACACTGAGCATACCGCTGGCCACAGCCATGGTACTAAACGCAAAACTGAAGCGTCTGGCCGATTCGATGTTTGAACGTACTTTGCCTTCTTCGCCGTAGCGTTGGCTGGCCGAAACAAAAATGAAGGCTGTGGATAGGGTCAATAGCCCCAAGGTTAGTTCAAGATAAACCGGTGCCAAGATTCTTGTGAGTAACGCGCCTATGGTGATCCCCGGTATGGTCACGGCCAATAGGAACAACATTAAGCGCACGTCGATCTGGCGTTTGAGCCAGAAGGCCACCGTACCCGAACCCATTCCAGCAGTCTGGATTAGCAAAGAGGTTACCACCGCCGTATCGGGTCTTAATTTTAATATAATGATTAGAAACGGCATCCAAAGAATTCCACCACCTATCCCCACAGTGGATGATACTGCCGCTATCAGGATACCAGTGGGTAATGCCAGCCAACTGTCCAAAATCATTTTTTATGATCTACAGAATAAAATTTAAAGCAAGCGACAAACTCTCTAAGCGTGCTCAATTCAAGTTTCAAGGACCCAATGGAATCCCGCAGGGCATCAATCTCATTGTCCCCCAAATCGGTACGATTCAACTGATGTAAGGAATTGTCAATATGTTTATCTCCATTGTCACATAAACCTTGGGATAGTAAAATTATTTCCTGTAAATTACTGGACATTTCATTAATGACACGCCCCAGTTGGGCCAGTTCATTGTCAGCATCGACACGAATGGTTTGGCTCAAGTCCCCAGCAGAAATCTTCTCTGACAAACCGATCATATGTTGAAGCGGCTCGGTGATATGCTTGATAAACATGGTCAACACGATCAGCATCACAACCATGATGATGACCACCATCAAAATGGCCTTGCTGCGCATTCTATCGATGGGCGCAAAAATTTTCTCTTTGCTGAGTTCTTCAATGCCGCTTTGGCTGATGTTGTTCCAGATCTCATTTTTCAAATCACCGCTATGAAAATCCGCCAGGAATTCGATACCCACCAGCATTGAAGCAAATCCGATCAATAAAAAATATATGATCATTGTGCGCTGGAGTGAATAGCGTGATTTGACGCCCATCTGACCTCACATATCGTCCTTTTATGCAACTATGGGGGAAAGATAACAGTACCGACAGAGGCAGTCACAATCATCCTACTGGCCAAGGATCTCTTTCGCTAGGTTGAGGTATTGTCGGCCTGCTTTGCTATCTTTATTATATTGAAGAACAGGCATGCTCATAATTTGAGCTTCTTTGATCCGCGGATCCATTTCGATAAGTGTATCGTAGGCCATACCAGGGTAAAGCTGATTCAACTTGGTATAAATCATTTTAGACGCCGTGCTTTCCTTATCGAACATCGTAATTAAAATACGCGCATCAAGAAATGGATTTGTTTTCGCTTTGACAAGATCGATTAGTTTTAAAATCTGGTCAATCCCATGGGTCGAGAGGTAGTCGCATTGACTGGGTATTACGACCAATTGTGAAGCTGTCAAAGCGTTGAGGGTAAAGAATTCAATGGATGGTGGTGTATCAATCAAAATGTAATCAAATTGATCTTTTATGGGTAACAGGCGATCTTTTAATAGAAATTCAAAATTCTGAGCGCCGAAATATTTCTTGTTCACCAGCACCATATTTTTATTGGAAGGAAACAGCCATAGGTTGGGGTACTTGGTTTCGATAGCCAATTTAGCGACGGCATCCGGTTTATCATTGAGCACATTAAAAAACGACGTGTCTTCCTTGTATCCTAAAGAGATCGTAAGGTTGGCCTGTACATCGAAATCAATTAACAACACGCGCTTGTCGTGCAATGCCAGTGAAAGGCCTAAATTAAGACAGGTCGATGTCTTTGCGACACCGCCTTTTTGGTTGCTGACGGCAATGATATTATCATGATCGACCCGTTTGCATGTCGATTTCAGATCATGAAATTTTATCTCTTCTACCCGAACGGGTCTATACGCAGTGAAAATCTGCTCACATTTAGCGCATCGTGCACTAAAACTTTTCTCTTGGATCTGATTATCATCAACATCATATCGCGTCTGGCACTTGGGGCAAACAATTATCATGAACGAACCCTCTCACAATGGTTAGGCAATACTGCTTTCGATGGCTTTCGGTAACTGTCTTTCATCTGCAATGCTGGTGACGGTCCCCATCTCTATAGCATGCTGGGTCAGGTTGGGATAGACACAACACTGCATGTCCTGGGCGATGGTGACCCCCCCCCGTTCACGGATACTTGCAAAACCCTCGGAACCGTCGTCACCTATTCCGGTTAGCATAACACCAATCGCCTTGTCGCCGAAGGTGTCGGCGGCCGTTTCAAATAATATATTCAAAGGCTTATCTTCCGCATCACCCAAGGACATACAGGGCTGATCGTTTTCATTGCGTTCAATTCGCAGGGCCTTCTCGTTTGAACAAATATAACACACACCTTGTTCTATGATCCGGCCGTCTTTGGCCATTTTGACCTCCCAAGGCACATGTTCGTTAAATTTTTCTACAAAAGCCGGTAGGATCTGAGGTGCGATCTCTTGGACCACGACCACAGCGGCAGGCAAAGATGAGGCCAGCCGGGTCATTAACCGAATTACCGTATTGGGGCCACTCAGGCTGGTGCCCAAAGCAACCAGATGCTTGAGGGACGAATCTCTTGTTTCTCCTATTTTGTCAGCATCTTGGGTCTCTGGTTGAATGCGCACCCTACGAATATTTCGAAAATTCACACTGCTGGCAATCTTGACGCGGTCGATGATTTGACGCCGGCTTTTATCCATATCCTCTGATATGGCACCGCTGGGTTTGGGAATGAAGTCAACAACCCCTAAACGAAGTGCTTCAAAAGTAACTGCGCCGTCACTGAACAACGAGCTCAGCACAACCACAGGTGCGGGTGATTCGATCATAATATGGCGTATAGCAGCCAATCCGTCCATTCTAGGCATGTCGATATCCAGCGTCACCACATCGGGTTTTAGCTCTTTAATTTTATTCAACCCGTCCAATCCATCATGGGCCGTCCCTACGATTTGCAAATTGGAATCTGTTTCCAAAATTTCCATAATCGCTTTGCGCATGAACAATGCATCATCGACAATTAAAGCTTTAATCGGATCACTCATGGTATCATTCACATCCGTTTTTTTGCCGGAGTTGACCGGCCATGTTAGAAAAAACAACCGCTCATTCAAAAGGTTATGGTCATCCGCAAAATCGGGTTAAAACATCCCGGGCATCTGCAGAATCGAACACCTCGGCTATCAAACCCTCATCAATTGCGCCCATAAAACTATCGGGTAAAATGGAGCTGTCCGGTTCCGGCGCAATAATCTTACCGCCTGCCGATTTAACGGCACGCAGCCCATCCATTTTACCAACATTACCGCCGGATAAAAGCACGACCATAACGCGATCCTGAAACAATTCGGCGGCACTGGAAAGAACATAGTCCACACTCTCCTGCTGGCTATCTTCCTCGCTGATTTGTTTCTCATTGAGCACCAGCATGCCCGCTTCAATGCCGAACTGCATATGTTGGCCGCTGGTTCCAATATAGCACCGCCCAGGGTTCAGTACCATTTTATCATTAAACGGTTGGACTTCAAATCGGCTGCGGGCATTTAAAAAGGCTGAGAGCGTGGGGGCAAATCGAGGCGGAATCGATTGCATGGATAAAACGCCAGTGGATAAAACATTGGGAAGTGCCGTAACCAAGTTCACCATCTCGAGATAGCCGCCTGCACCGGAGTTGATGATGACGATATTTTCACATGGTCTCTTCTCGCTGACTTTAATAAATTCGGATGGGCTCAATTTGGGGCGCCGCAATAATTGACAACGGTTCATCTTGGCTTTTGCAGCTTTATGCACACGTTCAACAATTCTTTGTTGCTGCAATACGATATTGCTGCTTTTAACGGGCTTACTCATAAAGTCAGTCGCCCCAAGGTTAAGAAACGACAGCAAGGTATCATATGACGATGGCAGTAGGTTGCTCATGATCAGCACCGGACAGGGACTTGTGATCATGATGTGCTTGAGTGCAGTGCTGCCATCCATCACCGGCATATTCACATCCATGGTGATCAAGTCCGGTGAAAGACGCTTCATTTTCAATAACGCGTCTTCCCCGTTTTTGGCCGTTTCGATCACATCTATGGAAGGATCTGCCGAGAGCATACTGCTTAAAATTTTGCACATAATGGGTGAGTCATCCACGATCAGTACCCTCAGCGGGGTGGAATCTTCAAAATCGAGTACTTCTTCCGACTCACCGTTGGACTCGCTTTCCAAGATCGCCATCTCATCGGCTTGTCTGGCGGCCTCCATCAATAGAAACTGGCATGCCTCTTTGATGGTTGGCTCATCAATGGCGGGCGCTTCCATGGTCTCAAATTGGCCGCTTGGCCAGCCTAAAATCGTGAAAAAGGCCTCCACACCCACCATCGCGCCGCACTCTGCATGTACAACTTCGCCGTCCTCGATAAAAATAGTGCCAAGATCGCTGTCCTGGGTGACACGAATCGATAGGCTAGCGCCTGCCAAACAGCACATTTGAATGATGTCTGTGATCTGAATATTGCGTAATGTACCGGCAAACCCACTGCTTTCTTGTTTTTGGACGTTCTCGCCTGAATTGGGTGTCATATCATTTAGACCCGTAAGGAATTACATTGCTTAACTGCATCTGCCGTCCGCTGCGTTTTAAAAGGTCATTGCCTTTGCTCTGGCAACTTTCTGATCAAGAGATATCTGCACCATTTCAAAAACATCTATAATCAAAGAAATATTTCCATCTCCTAAAATTGTGGCGCCGGAAAAACCGCTTTTCTCTTGTAAATAGTCCTCCAAAGGCTTGATAACCACCTCTTGTCGGTCTTTTAGTTCATCCACGATAAACCCTACCTGGTTTGAACCCGTATTTACGATCACAACGAACTGTTCATCTTGCTCCACATCGCCTACACCCATTTTCAACGCATCTTTCAAGCGAATCAAAGGGATCGTGCTTCCACGAAGATCATACACCTCCATCCCTTCAATTGTGGATATCTCACTTTTTTGTACATTAATGGTCTCATCCACTGTGGATAATGGAATCGTAAATATAACGTCAGCCACGCGTACCAACAAAGCCGGTATAATGGCCAAGGTTAATGGAATCTTAATTTGGAATCGGGCACCAGTTCCGATTGAGCTGATAATATCGATGGTTCCGTTTATCTTTTCAATGCTGTCCTTGACAACATCCATCCCCACACCACGACCCGATGTATGGGTAACCTCTTGGGCAGTTGAGAATCCGGGCCGCATAATAAATGACAGGAGCTGTTCATCGGTCAATTGGGCGGCTTCTTCAGGTGTGATAAGTTCTTTCTCCAAGGCGCGTTTCTTAATCCGATCAATATCGATACCCTTGCCGTCATCACTTATTTCAATGACAACATAGTTGCTTTCAGGGTAGGCTTCCATGCGAATGGTACCCGTCTCGTTCTTGCCTTTTTGTCGCCGCACCGCCTCATCTTCGATACCGTGATCAACTGCATTTCGAATGATGTGAATCAGCGGGTCCGTAAGTTGTTCGATGACTTTTTTATCTAATTCAGTCTCTTCACCATAGATCTCCAAATTGACCTTCTTATTTGTACCACGAACGAGATCATGCACCACACGTGGATATCGGCTGAATAATTGGGCGATGGGCAGCATACGAACTTTCATCACGTTCTCTTGGAGATTCGAGGTGACGCGTCCGAGGCTGGTGGTCGCCTCATTAATCTTATTGGCAATCGCCTTGATGGCTTGCATCTCTTTGCTGTCAAGCTTTTTGGATTGCTGGAGCATCAATTGCAACTCATGCATTTCAGAAAACAATTGGTTGAAACTTGACCTGCTGACGACCAACTCCCCAACCTGATTCATTAATTCGTCAATTTTCGACGCATCAACCCGAATGCTTTGCTTAATCATCCGGTCACGGAACTTATCGGATTGTCTACGCCCAATTTTATGGCGTGTCCGGCTTATATCACGATCTCGCTCTGAAGTAGCTCTGAGTTCCGGTTTTTCGGGTGGTTTGCCTGTAACGGGCTTTGGAAGTTTTGTCTCCTTTTTGGGACTACCAGCGCCAATGCTGGAAAACAGCAGGGACTCAACATCATTAACATCCACTATATCTAATTCTGACTCCGTGCTATCACCGGTATCAAGAGGCGTATCACTGTTAGTGGTATTTTCAGGGGCAGTCTCTGAAAATAAATTATCCTGAATATTCTCATTAAAGTACTGTTTAACGACAATATCAGAAAAGCCCAAGCGGGACTCAAATGCATCGGCCAATTTATCTAGCAGCATATTGTCTTCATCCGAAGACGGTATTGGTTCAAGTTTTACGATTTTGCTAGAATCTTGCAGATCGTCCAAAATAAGCGATTGCAGCCCGGAATCCGCCTCATCTTTTGAGACAGTTGTAGTTGCTGGATCATTCGTCAATTCATTTGAAACTTCTTCTGGCTCGTGTTCAATTGTAACTTCATCTGGTTTGTGTTCGATTGCAACTTCTTCTGGTTCGTGTTCAACTACTTGAGAAACAGATCTGAAAGAGTAGAAGAATCTTTTGGCCTTATCAATGTTGACCAGTATCACTTCATTAATAAAAGATTCGATATCATTCGTTTTTCCTTCTTTATGATCAACGAGGTATTTACCAAGGCGTTTTGACAAGACATCGTAAACTTCTATAACATCCTCATATTCCATGTAGTTGGCGGATGAACGCAACAAACTTAAGCGTTCTATACTGCGCTCCAAAGCGTCTTCCACTAAATCGTCATTGCGTAGTCGCTCTGTCTCATCACTTAAAAACTGTAAACCGGTGTTAAATTGCTCCATGAAAATAGCGAACAGTTCCTTGTCATATTCTTCTACATATATGGTGCCGGTGTCATCTTCTATAATCAACTTCTCCGCAGCTGCCTTTGGTTCCGGCGGAGCATCTTTGCCGGCAAGTAAGGAGTCCAATTTTTCAAGTAGATCATCAACCTCCAAGTGCGCATTACTTCCGTCGTCAAGTTCACTGACCAGCCCCCCGATGCGATCATTACAGCCCATCAATAAATCGATCACAGAATTATCCGCACTGCGCTCACCACGTCTCATCAAATCCAACAAACTTTCAAGCTTGTGAGCCAATTCGGCGATTCGCTCCATGCCCAAATACTCGGACGAACCCTTAATCGTATGCACAGAACGAAATATATCTTGCAGTAATTCAATATCTTCAGGATGTTGTTCCAATTGCAACAAATTACGTTCAGTCTCTTCAAGATGCTCGCCCGTCTCGGTGATAAACTCGGCCAACAAGCCCTGTTCCGTCCCTTGCCGGCCTTCATCAAAAGACTCATCGATCGGTTCCTCGATTGAGGGAGCTGTCTCGACGCCACCTACAGCCGTGTCAAAAGAAACTTTAGGAAACAGCGATTTGACCTGCTCTATATTGGCCAGCATGGTATCATGTGCGAATGCTTCTAAATCTACCTCTTTTCCGGCGTTTAATAAAGTAATAACATGATCCACATCCTGAGACCACTTTTCGTATATCCTTTTCAGTGAATCATATCCCATATAGTTGGAAGATGACATCAACGCTGTTAGTCGATCTGCACTTTGCTCCAATACCGACGCAGTGGCATCATCGCACTGCAACTTTTGAAAGTCTTGGTTTAGACCGGAAAGGCCCTCTTTAAGTTGTTCGATAAAAATGCCAAACAACTCTTCATCGTATTCGTCTTCGCCAATGCCACCATCTTTTTCATCATCAGTCTTGGGTCCGGACTGTTCCATGATATCTTGCAAACGTAGCACCAAATCGTCGATTGAGGTCTGGTCCGTTTTTTGATCACTCAAACCGCCGATCAATACGCCGATGCGATCGCTGCAATCCATGAGAAGATCGATTACAGTGTTGTTAATTGTGCGCTCTTTACGGCGCAGCATATCCAACAAACTCTCAAGTTTATGTGAAAGTTCTGCAATGCCTTCCATTCCCAAATATTCAGATGACCCTTTTATGGTGTGGATGGAGCGAAATATCTTGTTTAAGGCTTCTAAATCGTCTGGCTGTTGCTCTAAATGCAATAAATTACGTTCTGTCTCTTCAAGATGCTCGCCGGACTCGGTGATAAAATCATTCAGTAAGCTATGGTCAGTCTCTTGGACCTTATCTTGGGTATTCTCATCAGCAGAACTTTCATCAACCGCAAGGGATTCTTGAGTATCCCCTTCATCCGAATCGAATGAGACTTTTGGAAACATCTCCTTTACTTTTGCCATGTTGGCATACATGGTCTCTTGGACAAACTTCTCAAAATTTACGTCGTTCTTGGCTTTAACCGAAGCAATGGTGTCATCAACTTCTTTCGACCAGCTCTCGTAAAGCGCCTTAAGAGCATCATAGCCCATGTAGTTGGATGATGACCGCAAAGTGGATAATCGGTCCGCAACTTGTTCCAAAACCCCAACGCTGGTCTCACCACCGCTTAATTGTTGGGCATCCCGGTTTAACCCAGAGATGCCATCTTTAAGTTGCTCGGTAAAAATACCAAACAACTCTTCATCGGGTTCATCATCGCCAAAGCCATCGTCGGTCTCTTCCGGTCCATCCCCGGTGGCCTGGACGGACGCCTCTTTGAGGCGCAACACCAAATCATCCACAGTAGATTTTTCTTCCTGGTGCTGCTCCAATTCATTGACCAATACACTGATGCGGTCGTTGCACACCATCAATAAATCGATTCTAGCGCTGTCTACGCGGAGTTCTTGGCGGCGAAGCACTTCCAACAGGCTCTCGAGCTTGTGCGATAACACAGCAATGCCCTCCAACCCCAAATACTCTGAAGAGCCTTTAATGGTGTGCACGGAACGGAATATGGTGTTTAATGTTTCAACATCATCCGGCTGCTGCTCTAGGCGCAACAAATTCCGCTCTGTATCTTCAAGATGCTCGCCAGTTTCAGTGATAAAATCTTGAAGCAGCGACTTATCGCTCATCATGCTCTCCTTTTCATTGCGGTACCAGAAGAGAAATCTCTTCTCGTAAGGGCGCAGGTGCTGATGTGGTACAATTTATTCCAATCTGTCTTCAAAGGATTTCAAACTCGATCCGCACTCCTATTCAAGAACCCTTGTCAATCAACTCTATGATTTCTTTAGCTTTGTGTTTATTTACATAACCTTTGGCGCCAATACTTTTTGCGTCTTGGGTATATTTTTCCTCATCTAAATTTGATAAAAAGATGATCTGGGCACTCCCATCGTATGCGAGTATCTCTTTGGCCGCTACAAAGCCATCCATCTCCCTCATGGTAATATCCATGGTTACCAAATCGGGTTTTAATGACTTATACATCTCTACAGCGTCTTTACCGTTTTTCGCTTCGCCCACCACTTGATGCTTGCCGCTTTCCAATGTATTTTTAATCATCTTGCGCATGATGGAAGAATCGTCGACAATGAGTACTCTTTTGCCCATTTAACTCACCTATAATTATTGATCAGCATATCAATAGATTTTGTTCGCGAAACATTCCTATTTGTCTGGGGCCTATAAACCCCACTGAACTATGAGCAGCTTTCCGCCTACGCGACTAAGGTGATGAACATTAGGTCTTTTGTTTTTTTTCCGCGCTCAATTTTTTGAATTCATCTACCAGCAATATTCTATTAAAATCGAGTATGGCCAATAATTCCTGATTCTGCTTACACACTCCACGGATATAATCACTTTCCAGACCTCCCGAGACCACCAATTCCGGTGGTGGCATGATACTCTTTGTCTGAACTTTTATCACGCGGGTGACGCGATCCACTAGAAATCCGGTAGTACGGTCACCTATATTTAAGATTATAATCCAGACCTTATCTTCATGCCCTGCTTTATCTCCGGAAAGCTTGAGACGTTTTCGTAAATTAACTACTGGGATAATGTTCCCACGAAGATTCACAACACCAACGATGGAATCCGGAGAGTCCGGGATTGCTGTTATGGCAATATCCTTGAGAATTTCCTGAACCATAAGGATGTCCACGCCAAATAACTCTTCGGCAACCTCAAAACCAACCAGTTGCACTACGTCTTCAGCCTCATCAGCATTCAGTGTTACTTTGGCAATCGCATCTTCCATGTATACATCTCCTTTAACGCGTAAGAGAAATAATGTAGGCGTTAATCGCTCCAGCCATCTGTTTATCACTTACCAAATACTCAACATCGTACCGCTTTGCCGCTGCGACGGGAGTCTCTTTGAACAAACAGCTTCGCGGATCCTGTATGAATGCCGTACCGCCTCCATCAATGATTTCTCCTAATCCATCCAGGCCATCGTCTCCTGTTCCTGTAAGAATCACTCCTGCAGCTTTTTCGCGAAGAACCTGCGAGGCTGAGCCCATCAACCGATTGATGGCACCATGACGCGTCGGGAACGGGGAAGCATCAACCTGTAAAACCAACTGATCATCTATATTTCCCAAAGTGACAAATTCTGTTGAAGCGGCAAGATAACAAGTGCCGCTTTTAACAATGGTAGCGTCAATGGCACGATCAACATTTAACTGACTGCATTGGTCAAGGTAACGGGCGAAGCTGTCTAAATGGTGCGGGGCTTGGTGCATAACTGCTACATAGGCAGATGACAGATCCATTCTCAACCGGGGGATGACATTCAACAACGCGCCATATCCCCCCTCAGAGGCACCCAAAGCAAGTATGCTTTGACACTGGTCTGCTGTCTTAACGCTGTTTGGGTTTTTCTCTCTTGATGGCCTTCGCAAGTATCGAACAGACTCAATTTGAACGCCTGTTACCAACTCTATTTTTCTCAGGATTTCGTTTTGTTGGGATTGCAAATCGCCGCCTTTGACCTGGCTGGGTTTCGGAAGAAAATCAATGGCGCCGTACTTTAGAGCATCAAATGTTTCTGATGCCCCCTCTTGGGTTAGTGCGCTGATCATAACCGTAGGGGTCGGGTTATTGATCATTATGTGTTTGAGAGTCGTTAGCCCATCCATCACCGGCATATTGATATCCAGTGTAATCACATCCGGGTTCAGTTCTCGAAGCAATTCCAACGCCTCTTCGCCATTGGCGGCCTCACCAACGACATTTTTTCGGTTGTCGGAATTGATAATATCACACAGTACCCGCCGAATCATTTTCGAGTCGTCGACCACCAATACGCTTAATGGCTCGGAATCCGTGATAGCACCAGAAACAGACGTCTCCAGCCCCATATCCGCCTGCACTGTTTTGGACTTAATTTTATCGACAAGGGATACCACCAGCGTTTCATGGCATACCTGACATGAAAAACTATAGGTACTGCCTTTAATCTGATTTTTTTCAATGTCGTTCCGAGTACCACACTCTTCGCAGAACAGTATCATCTTACACTCCCGACATCACCTGCTTGTGATTGTAAGGGGCAACCACCGGCATTCACACATCGATTACGATAGCCGAATCAATCGTCTATACATATCAGATAATTGTATCGGCAAATACCCTGTGTCTCTTTAGTCGATATGAGGTGATATCGAATGATATTTTTATCCTGTATTGACCACCCACCCCAAACGTTAATATAATCTCAATAAATTCAAGATCCTATCAATGTATAGGGTTTAGTTCAATATTTGAAAGATATTGTTTGGAGTGGGTGATTATTACGTGCCATTGCCGGTTCATATCTGCTCCGTTTCCGCCCATCTGCCTAAGGGCGGTTGTCAGCGCCTACCCCAGTTTAAGTGTAGAGTGCCATCTCATATGGTTGCATCAGCGGGTCAGTTATAGGGAATGATAGACCCAATCTTTAGATCTATAGCAACACCAAATTGCTGATTTTATCTAAAAATCTAATGGTATATAATCGCAAGGCAGGTATTAAAGTCAAGGATAAATGTAAACTTAATTAAACAAACAATACAGAACCTATTAGTTTTCAACCTCATCCAATTTACGAAGGCCCTCCATTAACAGTTCCATGAACATACCCATTTCCGGCAGGCTCATATCCTTGTCTTCAAGCCCAGGCACAAAATGAAAACGCCCCTCTTTCTCGCCGAGCATCGTAAAAAAAGCGCTTTTCCCCTTTTTGCTCCCGTACTCCGCATTGACAATACTGCCGCCACGGAAGGTTAAACAGGCGGGGCCTTTGGACAAATTTAGTTTTAAAACCCCCGTTTTTTGATTATAGTTAAGGGTCTGGAACAACTCCACCGGCGGCATTTGGATTAGAGTTCCCGTCATGCCTGATGAAAATTCCTTGGAGATTAGGAGGTTTGATTGAGCCAAGCGCCGGGACAAGAGG
>CAJIBC010000455.1_pt1 | contig 16534 bp, 17 predicted proteins | sample 9199231 | NCBI WGS metagenome assembly CAJIBC01 (sample SAMEA7708282, study PRJEB35096) | sediment metagenome | biome: marine neritic benthic zone biome [ENVO:01000025]; feature: sediment [ENVO:00002007]; material: shallow marine sediment [ENVO:03000034] sea grass bed [ENVO_01000059] ...
AGGTGACCCTTATAAATGACACAACCGTGGAAAACCATTGAAAGTGTTCACACCGATGAGGGGTTGCTCGAGCTGCGAAAGCGCGGAAAACGAGACTTTCTGATCACCGTGGATGGCAACGTTTTGATGAACAGCACGGCCCATCGGTCCGAAGCGGCCTTGGGGCAATTAACCTGCACACACCTAAAGGCGGCAAGCCGACCAAAAGTGCTCATCGGCGGCCTGGGCATGGGGTTTACCCTCAAAGCAGCGCTCGACACGTTGCCATCCGCCGGTGAGGTGACGGTGGCCGAGCTAAATCCGGTGGTGCTCAAGTGGTGCCGGGGTGCTCTGGCGGATATGACCGATGATGCCGCGGCAGACACCCGTGTCAAAATGGAGATTTGTGATGTCGCGCACGTGATCCACCGATATGCTAACAACGATGTATTGGAAAAATTTGATGCCATAATCCTTGACCTGTACACCGGGCCCTATGTGCGCACCCACAACCAGGATGACCCCCTCTTCGGTCATAAGGCCATTCTTAGGGCCAAGGCAGCCCTTGGGCCGGTTGGTATCTTCGCGGTGTGGGGGGAAAACTATGATGCCGGTTTTGCCAAACGTCTCACCCATTCAGGCTTTGGGGTTACTATCCACCGGCCGGGTAAAGGCGGTTTCCGGCATGTTGTCTATCTTGGAAAAAAGGAAACCGGGAAACGGTGATGAGAGATCGCCCTATAGTTGCATAAAAAAGATGGCAAAAAGATTAAAAGCCTTATGTGCACTGAACTGACACAGTATTTGAGACCCAACTGAGGAATTAACCTGTGGTGAACTTGGTGCATCCCGTGGGATCCGATATCTTCCCCTGCAACAGAAAATGGGCTAAAAGGCCCCCTTTAGCGTAAGGGCAGAGGAGGAATATTTTTTCACTGAGCCTGCTTTTGAAGTGATCCTTCTTGGACCTCGCCCCTCAACTTGGCGGCATGCTCTTTTGCGGCCTCAATTTTTTTGGAAATTATTTCTGCCTGGGTCGTGCTGGGCGTTAACTTGGTGGCTTGCTTTAAAAGCGTAATGGCCGACGCTATGGACTCTTGGGTATTTTTACTTAGGGAGACGTCGGCTTTATAGAGCAGGATCATCCGCTCGATATTGTTCAAGCGCAAGGTTACGCCGGTCTTCATCTCATTGCTGACGATGAATTCCTTTGCTTTGTCCAGGTAGCTTTTGATCTCTTCAAAACTCGGCAGCCCCGGTACTTCCAATAGGCTGTCCGCCTTTCCAATGTAGTAATTATAAATCAAGGGGAATACTTCTTCTTTCGTATAGACGGCCTTGACCGGCCCGATCATTTCGGTGCCGTGCAGGACCATAAAAAATTGGGTGTCTTTGGGAGAGAAGCGCCCCTTCCAGATTTCAATGGACTTATCTTTGGGGTGAAGATAGTATTTGGATCCGTTATTGTAACTGATCGCCAACAAGAGAAAAATGATGATAGCCGCAACTGCCAAGCTGATCTTCACGGGTCGGGCCACGGGTTCTTTTCCCGCTGCTTGCGTGTTGGGTTCAACCGAAATATAGGCCTCTTCTTCTGTATTATCGGAAGGGGATAGAGCCGCAGGGGTCGTGACATCGGCTGAACCATTTTCTGCAGCCCCTGGAGATTCCTCATGGACCGATTCAACCGCTTTAGGTGCCGGCGCTTTGGCGGCTTTTTTGATGTCATCCATGTTGAATTTATTGAATAGCAGGCCGCGTATACGTTCCACTTCTTTGGGATCTGCGCTGCCGATCAAGGGAGGCGCTGATGCATGTGATGTAGCCGGCGTTGGAGCGGCCACTGGATCCGGCAGAGTATGAAATGACACGAACTTTTTAAAAATGAGCTCTTTAGCAGACACCTTTTTGGGAGTCTTGGTTTTTTTAGGGGCAGCCTTTGGCTTGGCCGAGGCAGTTTTTTTAGCGGGTGTTTTTTTAGGTGCGGCCTTTTTAGGTGCAGCCTTTTTAGCGCTTTTGGTCGTTGTTTTTTTGGGGGGCTTTGCAGCCGGTTTTGGGGCAGATTTGGCGGCTGCTTTCTTGGTGGTTTTGGGTGCTGGTTTTTTAGTGGTTTTTTCTTCCCCTTCTTTAGCACTCGTTTTCTTTTTGGCTGTTGATTTTATCAAGCTTTTCTTGCCCATTTAAATATCCCCTTTGAAAATGCGCTTGGTGAGTTCTATATTTTGGGTGAGTAACAAAGACGGTATTTATAAAGGATTGGTTGTTTTTTGTAAACCCTTTTTTCCTGTGGAGCCGGGCGGATAAGGCGTCAGGGCGTTTGTGCATGAACTGCGTTAATCGACATCATTTCCCAGCTAATTTAAGTATGGCCTTTTCAATGATTTCCGAGTTGGTCTTACCAGATCGCTTTTTTTCTCGATTTAATATTAATTGCGCCTTGAGTGATATCATCACCGATATTTGTTTATTCCCTTGATTCTGCTGGCGTTGGCGCCATCGTTTTTGACGTTCTCGATCCGTCTTTCTCCGATCTGCTAATGTTGCCATCCCATTTCCCTTGTTCATCGAAACCGGTTATTTGTAACGCTTTTTGTAAAGTTATTTATAACGCTTTTCCGTAATACGTCAAGGCCAACCCTTTGAGACCACCCCATCATCCCTATTTTTCTTGTTCTAAAGGGTTCTTGTTGCTAATAACAGTACAAAAGATAACGAAAGATATGAAATATGTCCTTTGAATCCTTTGTAACCCGGCGTTACCTGAAGGTGAAGCATCAGCGGAAATTGGTTTCCCTTATTACCGTGCTGGCAACCTTGGGTGTTGCCGTGGGCGTAATGGTGCTTGTGGTCGTTATCGCCGTGATGACCGGATTTCAATCCGAGCTGAAAAAACGCATCCTTGGCATCGAAGCGCATATGCTGGTCATGCGTTACAGCGGTTGGATTGAGAACCATCATGAGGTTCTAAGTCAATTAGAAACGGTTGAAGGGGTCAAGGACGCCACCCCGTTTGTGTTTGGCCAGGGTATGCTGCGCGCCGCAGGAGGGGTATCGGGGCTTGTGCTGAGAGGCATTGATCCTGGGAAAACGACCATCCAAGTGAATACCCGGGATGGAAAAACCCTGGCACAACTGCTGGCCTCCAACGCTCAATCCCACGAGACCGGTATCGTTTTAGGCGCTGTGCTTGCCGAGAAGCTTCAACTGACACCGGGGGATGGGGCTATGTTGATGGTGCTGGGCGGACGTCAGACCAATAATGCCCGCCAACTTCCACGCATGCATCGATTAAAGGTCGTCGGATTGTTTGAAACCGGAATGCACCAATACGACGGCAGCATCGGTTATGTCCATATGAAACCGTTGCAGCGTATGGTGGGTGTTGGTGATCAGATTACCGGTTTTGAAGTAAGGGTTGAGGATCCGGATAGGGTAGAAGCAATTACGGCCGGTATCATCTCAAAACTGGGATTTCAATATTGGGCCAATCACTGGAAACAGATGCACCGCAATCTGTTTTCCATGTTGGCCCTTCAAAAGCTGATGATGTATGTCATCCTGACCCTGATTATTGTCGTGGCCGCCTTTAATGTTGCCAGCGCACTGATTATGATGGTGAGGGAAAAAACGAAGGATATCGCCATTATGAAAACCATGGGGGCTACCCATGGAAGCCTTAAAAAAATATTCTTGGGAAAGGGGTTGGTGATTGGCGGTGTGGGGATCAGCATCGGCGTTATCACAGGATTAGCCCTTTGCATGGTTTTAAACCGCTATCAGTTCATCGAACTACCGGGTGATGTATACTTTTTGACCTCATTGCCGGTTGAGCTGAGCATCTTTGACGTGGGGGCAATAGTCCTTGGAACAATGGTTATTTGTACCATTGCATCATTCTATCCGGCAAACCAGGCGGCAAAAATGAACCCAGTGGATGGCATTCGATTCGGATGAATCCAAGTGTCAATGGAAACCAATGATAGCACGGGAGGTGATGCGTGGTTAAGCCGTTAAAAATCATCCTCATTGCGATTTTGATGCTGCTGGTCGTGTTTTCCATCTTGGCAGACATGCCTTTTGGCCAAAAGTGGCCGCCGGCTGTCAGTTTGGGGCTCTATTTAAAATTGGTGAGCCTGCTGGGGTTGATCATCGCCGTGTTTGTGGCCTGGGGTTACCGCAGTGAAATTCAAGCCTCCCAGAAATACAGGCGTGCCGATGAAGTGGTGGCCAAAGCTCAAGAAGCCTTCGAGCGCAAAAAAGAAGCCTGCGGTCAAATGGAAAAACGCCTCCAGGCCAAATATGATGAAAAAGTCGGTGGCGTTGATGATCAAATTGAAGCGGTAAGGCAGGCGCATCAAAAACGACTTAAAGAGTTACAAGAACAAAATATTGAATTAAAGGAGACGGTTGGAAAATTGATGCGCACCATCAAAGAGGAGCGGCAGCGGCGCAGCTGAAGCAGGCAGGATTAAAGGGGAACGGTCCCATGGATTATCATTTGTATCACCAGTTTGACGCAAGATTCAACCAGTGTGCCGATAGCCACTGGTCGCATTTGTCGCGTCTTACAAATCTGCTGATAATTCTCAATATTAGCATGTTTTTCCTAACTGATCTGGTTACAAAGTATGGGTATTATTACACCTATTATTCCCTGTTCTTCCTGGGTGTGGTCGCCATCGGCCCGTTGATGCCGATTGGCTTATTAAATCGCCTGTGGTACTATCTAATATTTCTTATGAGCGAGGCCATGGGAATCTATTTCTTGGTGGTCAGCGGTTGGTATTGGGTGAGCACAAATAGTGGATAATCAATTTGAGTCGGAATTCTAAGAAATATAGATCCAGGAAAGGCGCATGGGCATGATTAGAAAACCATTTCGGTTTCACTATCAATTCGAATTTACGGATGGAAATGTCAAAGGGTACGATATATTGCTGGCCCCCGACACCCTAAGCCTGATGCGAGAAGACGAAGATCAGGCGCTAGCTGATTGGACACGTTTGGATTATGAACAGTGCCAGTGTTGCCCGTTGACACCTGATACCCACCCCCGATGCCCCATTGCCGTAAACATCATGGAATTGGTGGATAATTTCAAGGACGTCTTTTCTTACCATGACTGTACCGTGGTTTGTGAGACGGTTGAACGTAAGTATTCAAAAAATACATCCGTCATGGAGGGTTTATCCGCTATATTCGGGGTTATCATGGCTACCAGTGACTGTCCGGTCATGGAATTTCTCAAACCCATGGCCCGGTTTCATCTACCGTTCTCCACCATTGAAGAGACCACTGTGCGTACAGCATCCATGTATCTATTGGCCCAATATTTTAAGTATAAAGATCAAACGGGAATGAAGTTTGACTTTAAGATTCTGGAAAACCATTATGCCAGAGTACAGCAGGTCAATGAAGGCCTGCTAAAGCGTATCAAAAGTGTCAGTAGCGAAGATGCGGATAAAAACGCCATCATTACCCTGCACTCCCTGTCCCAATTTCTCTCTATGGAGATTGACTACAGTCTGGGGGGCTTGGAATCCATATTCATTGACCGGTACGCTGAATAATAACGCAAAACAGTTCAACTATGAAGCATATCGATATACAATATCGTTTTGAGATGGAAGATGGGCAGAAAGAGTTGTTCACCGTTCTGCTCGACCCTGAACAACTGGTGAGCCGTCCAGACATCAGCGGCGATTTGCCGGATTGGACGCGGCTGGCGTTTCATCAGTGCGAAAATTGTACCTTGCCGCTGACATCAGATGCTCGCTGCCCTGCAGCCGTCAATATGGTCGGTATCGTGAACCGGTTCGCCGACCTGTTGTCACATGACCAAACATTGGTGGTGGTATCCACAGAGGAACGCACCGTTTCCAGCACCACTACGATGCAGCGCGGTGTTTGTTCTTTGATGGGACTGCTCATGGCCACCAGTGGGTGCCCCATGACCACCTTTTTTAAACCCATGGCCCGGTTTCATCTACCCTTTGCGAGCACCCAAGAAACCATTTGGCGGGCGATCTCCACATACTTGCTGGCCCAATACTTTGGATTACAAAATGGGGATGAGCCCGACATCCAGTTCAAAGGACTGACCCATGTGTACCAGAACATTCAAACAGTCAATATTTCATTTGCCAAACGTCTGCGTTCCGCCTGCCACCATGACTCGATGATCAACGCCATTATATTGTTGGACATGTTTGCCCAATCCATGCCCCTGGCCATTGATGAGTCTTTGGAAGAGATCCGCCATCTGTTTGTTCCTTATTTGGCCCGGACGGACGCATAAATCTTTAGCGATCAGATAGAGAGAAAGAGACAAAACTTGATAGGACCACTCAAAAAAATATGGAATAAAGTTAAAAGCCGCCGTAAGTTACCAATAAATAAACCAAAAAAACTTCAAACAGTCAATCCGCCCGCACGAGGAGACAAAGAAAGTCACACCATCGTCCACCCCAAAACGCCAGCCCCAAAAGACAAAGCCCATAGCCATAGGCCTAAACCCAAACATCACAGATCTAAACGAAGACCGGCAAGCCGTGAGTTGGAGAAATGGAACCCGGACAGTTTTACGGTATTACCGGCTGAAGGCAAAACACGGTTTCATGACTTTCAGCTGCCGGATTCTATAATGCACGCCATCGCCGACCTCGGCTTCCAGTATTGCACTCCCATCCAAGCCGAAATTCTTCCCAGCACCTTGCAGGGCAAAGACGCCACCGGTCGTGCCCAAACAGGGACTGGCAAGACCGCGGCTTTTCTGATTACCGTGCTGACCCACATGCTGCGCAAACCGGCTTCGGCCAAGCGCAAAGCCGGCCTTCCCCGGGTTTTGGTACTGGGTCCCACCCGCGAACTGGTGATGCAGATTGGGGAAGAGGCCAAGGCATTGGCCAAATATACCCACTTCAACATCATCAATGTCTTTGGGGGCATGGATTACGAAAAACAGCGCCGCCAACTCAGTCGGGGCAAAACCGATATTGTGGTGGCCACTCCTGGAAGACTGCTCGATTTCAAACGCAGCAAGGATATAGACCTGCGTGAGGTAGAAGTCGTCATCATCGATGAAGCGGACCGCATGCTCGATATGGGTTTTATTCCGGATGTGCGCAAGATTATTTACAGCACGCCTCACAAAACCAAACGCCAGACCATGCTTTTCAGCGCCACCTTGACACCTGAAGTAAGCCGGCTGACGGAGCAGTGGACCCGCAGTCCGGTAACGGTAGAGATTGAGCCGGAACAGGTGGCGGTGGATACTGTAGAACAGTTGGTGTATATCGTGACCAATGAGGAAAAGTTGGCCCTGCTATATAATATTCTGACCCAGAAAAAACTGGACCGGGTGATTGTGTTTTGTAACCGCAAGGATGAAACCCGTCGCCTCGCGGATCTGTTGACCCGGTACAAAATAAACTGTGCCATTCTTTCCGGTGATATACGCCAGCAGACACGCGTTCGCACCCTGGATAATTTTAAGGCCGGCAAGATCCGGGTGCTGGTTGCCACCGATGTGGCGGGGCGCGGTATCCACATCGAAGGTATGGACCATGTGATCAACTATACGCTGCCCCGGGACCCGGAAGATTATGTGCATCGTATCGGCCGTACCGGAAGGGCAGGATCGGTCGGTACCTCCATCAGTTTTGCCGATGAGGATGATAGCTTCAATATACCCGCCATGGAAGAGCTGCTTGGCAATGAACTGCCGTGCATCTATCCCGAAGAAGAGTGGCTGGCACCGTTGCCGCCACCGCCGCCAAGGCCCAAAAAAGCACCCCATAAACGACGATCTTCTTCATCAAGACCTTCGGGCAATAGAGCCCGCGGCAGGCGACCATCCCATGGTAAAGGGGGAGGGGCCCGAGGGGCCCGCAGGACAAGTCGCCGCCGTCCTCCGCAGCGAAAGGGCGCTTAGGGCCCTTAAATGAAATGATCATACCCCCCCGGAAGCTTGCGCTTGCCACCGGCGGTGACCAGCAGTCGCCCATCTTTCTTTTCCGTTATTTTCCCCACCTTATGAAAAGATACGTCTGCTTTGCTCAGAATGGGCACCTTGTCCGCTGAAATGGAGAAGAGCAGTTCGTAGTCTTCGCCACCGCTGAGGGCGAAATCTACCGGATCTTTACCCAGTTCGTCTCCAATTGCCCTGAGGTCATCATGGATCGGGATGGCCTCAGCATAGATCTCTGCGCCCACATCGCTTTGGCGGCATATGTGGTGAACTTCCGATCCCAGACCGTCGCTAATATCGATCATGGCATTGGCCAGGGGCGCGATGGATCCGGCCACATCCAGGCGACAGGTGGGGGCCAGATGTTTTTGGAGCAAATGACCGTTTAGGGTTCTGCCCCGCTTTAAAAGGGACAAGGCCGCGGCCGAGGCCCCCAAGTCGCCTGTCACCATTAAGAGATCTCCCGGTTGTGCATGGCTGCGCAAGCACAGATTATCTTGTGACACGGTTCCCAGCAGGGTGATATTGACGGTATTCACCGGGCCCTGGGTGGTATCACCGCCGGCTACGACGATGCCGTACCGGCGGCAGCACTGGTTGATACCCGTATATAATTCTTGGGCCCACCCCACTTCGGTATCATTTGTTAAAACCAGCGAAATAAACATCCAGGTCGGCCGGCCGCCCATGGCGGCGATGTCGCTGATGTTGCATTCGGCTGCTTTGATGCCGATCTGCTCCGGTGACGACCACTGGCGGTTGAAGTGCTGATCTTCCACCAGAATGTCCGTTGTTACCAATTGATAAGGGGCCGGCTCCGGTGATGTGCGGATGACGGCGGCATCGTCGCCCACGCCTGCAATCAGATCGGCATGGTCCATGGGGATGATGGCGCAAAGCCGATCAATCAAAGCAAATTCTCCGCCGATCTCTTTAATGTTCATGGGAATTCCTGTTGTATGATGTCCACTGTTTATCTGCCATTTTATTGACAATATTCGCCAGACGTTGCAACCCCTGGTCAATGGTATCGGAGTATGGCATACCGCAGCTGATGCGCATACAATTTTTAAAAGTGTCCCCACTGGCACACATGATTCCCGGGAGCACCGCAATGTTTTGCGCGATCGCTTCACGGAAAATTTGCAGACTATCCACGTTTTCATCAAGCTGGACCCACAGGGTGAGTCCGCCTTGGGGGGCACTGATCTTGGTGCCTGCAGGAAAATACCGGGCCACTGCAAGGGCGGTGTTGCCCACTTGATTTTTTAGTCGGGTTCTCAGTTTGCGAAGATGTCGCTCATAATTTCCATTTTTTAAAAATTTTGCCAAAGCCCATTGGGTCAGGCCCGGGCCGCTGATGGCGCTATTCAATTTGCGACGCTTAAATCGATCCAGGTATCTCCCTGGAAGGGCCCACCCGATTCTAAGTCCCGGCGCCAGGTTTTTTGAAAAAGAAGCACAATAGAGCACCATTCCCTTTTTGTCATAGGCTTTGAGAGGCGTGGGCCGTGATGCTGTGAAGTAGAGCTCGCCATAGATATCATCTTCAATAATGGGTATCTCTTTGGCTGTGAAAAGTTCAACCAAGGCCTCCTTGGCATTGTCGGGCATCAGAAAACCCAAAGGATTGTTGAAGTTTGGAATAAAAATGCAGGCCTTTATGCGGTGTCTCTCCACTGCCCGCTCCAGGGTCTTGATATCCACACCCCACTGTGGATGGGCGGGGATCTCCAATGCATTGAGGCCCAGATCTTCCATCAGCTGTAAAAACCAGGGAAAGGTCGGGGATTCGACCAAAACGGTGTCGCCGGGTCGCGTTATGGATTGCAAGCTCAAAGTGACGGCTTCAATACAGCCATTGGTAATGACCATGGCGTCCGAAGAAATGTCCATGCCAAAAGGGGCCATGCGTTGGGCGATCTGCCTGCGAAGTTCATCATAGCCGAGATAGTGTCCATAGGCGGCCAAATTGTCTTTTAAGAAATTGATGGGTGCGCTTTTTACTATGGATGCGATCTCTTTTAGCGGAAGTAGTTCATTGGAAACCAGAGCACCGCCCAGTTGAAGCATCTCTGGATTGCCCATGGCTTCGATCAAGGCAAAAGCAAGATTGTTGATATTGATTTTTTGGGGCGCCGGATGGGGTCCCGAAAATCTGGGTGCGGGAAGCAGGTCTCGCAACAATGGCTTAACGAAATAGCCGGATTTTTGGCGCGGCTCGACCCTGCCACGTTTCTCCAATTCGATGAAGGTTTGGTAAACCGTTGAGATACTAAGCCCTGTTTGGGTATGCAAATTTCGAATGGAAGGCAGCTTGTCGCCTGCCCGAAAAGTTCCATCTAAAATCTGGGACTCCAACTTGTCTGCCAGTTTAGCATATCGAAATCCGGAAGTGGGTTCCATGGAGCAACCTCGTAAGCTGTTTTTTCCCGACCGCAGAAGGGATACCTGAATCTGTTTTTGTATTGACTGATGAGACAGCCTGGCCGATCTTCGTAAACTGTTATGGAATAAAAAATAAAAAACTGTATCTGTTATTTTGTAACAGGTTTGATATCCATTGGCAAGCTATTGATATCATAAACCGTATTGGGAGGTATGGGCTATGGATCGAAATCCCAAATTGGCGGATCGAACCCGGCAGATGGGGGTCAACGCAATTCGTGAAATCTTAAAGGTCGTGTCCCAACCGGGTATGATATCTCTGGCCGGCGGTATCCCGTCACCTGAAAGTTTTCCCATGGCGGTGATCCAATATTTAACCGAGCAGGTGCTGGAGAAATACGGTGCGTCAGCACTACAATATGGTCCCACGGAGGGGTTCGGTCCCCTGCGCGAGGCATTGGTGGATCATCTTGCTGAATCACGGCTTCACGTTTGTTCCCGGGAGATCTTAATCTCCAGCGGATCCCAAGGCGTGTTGGACGCCCTGGGAATGATTTTGATTTCCAAGGGCGATACCATTGCTGTGGAATCCCCAACGTATATAGGCGCCTTGCAAGCCTTTGCCCCATATGAGCCTCAATATGTCGGGCTTGCGGCAGATGAGCAGGGCCTGATTCCTGAAGCCCTTGAAGAGGCGCTTCGGTCCCAATTTATCAAATTTGTCTATTTGGTGCCCACCTTTCAAAATCCAACGGGAAGAACCCTGTCCCTGGCAAGGCGTCAGGCGGTGGCACACCTGATTCGGCAATATGACGCCTTGTTGATTGAAGATGATCCATACAACGCTTTAAGGTACAGTGGCCAAAGCCTTCCCTCCATCAAAAGCATGGCCCCGGAGCATGTGGTTTATGTCAGCACACTGTCCAAGGTGTTTGCACCTGGCTTGCGCATCGGCTTTTGCGTGGCCCCGGAACCATTGCGCAGATGGCTGGTGATTGTGAAGCAGGGGGTGGACCTGCACACCAGCACTTTTAACCAGGCCCTTGCTGCCGAATACCTTTCAGGGGGGCATCTGCTTACCCATTTGCCCAACATCATTGAGATATACAAACCCAGATTGGAAGCCATGTTAAGCGCATTGAAACACCATTTTCCGTCTACCTTTTCATGGTCATCCCCCGAAGGCGGCATGTTTATTTGGGCCCAGGGCCCCCCGGGATCGGACATGCTGGAAGTGTATCGGCAAGCCGTAAAACAAAACGTTGCCTTTGTGCCCGGGACCTATTTTTATGCAATGAAAGGGGAGGGCAAAGAGACCATGCGGCTCAATTTCACCATGTGTGATGAATCGCAGTTGGACGATGCGATCAGAACCTTGGCCGGCGTTATCGACAGCGCTGGAAATGGTGCTTAGTGTAAAGGGCCATAAAATATAATAATGATGAACCTGGCCAAGATGGCCGAAACCGTTTATTCATCACTAACGGAGGCGAAAAATGGAAACACATACGTTCAATATTCCCAATATCTCCTGCGGACATTGCACCATGGCCATTGAAAATGAGCTCAAAGATGTTGAAGGCATTACAGATGTCCAAAGTAACATTGCAGAAAAAACGGTGACGGTTCAGTGGGAAGCCCCAGTTACCCAGGAAAAGATTATCAACACCCTCAAAGAGATCAACTATCCCGCGGCACAATAAGTAAAGGTGCAAATTCCAATGGATCAGCAGATATTTCAAGTGCCGGTGGGCGGTATGACGTGTGCCAATTGTGCCATGAATATCGAGCGTGGCGTTAAGAAAATGGAGGGCGTGTCAGCCGTCAATGTCAATTTCGCGGCAGAAGAGGCCACTGTCACCTTCGATCCGGGTCTTCTAAAACCCAATGACATCATCCAACGCATTCAAAAGAGCGGATTTTCTGTTTCCACCCAAACCACAGATCTATCCCTGGGCGGTATGACGTGTGCCAATTGTGCCATGAACATTGAGCGCACGTTGAATAAAAAACTTCCCGGCGTATTGAGCGCCGTGGTGAACTTCGCATCGGAACGTGCCACGGTCTCCTACCTGCCCAATTTGACATCCATCGAAGAGATGATTGCCGCCGTAGAAAAGGCCGGTTTCACCGCCATTGTGGCACAAGCAGACGGTCTGGTGCAAGACGCAGAGCAGGCGGCCCGTCGGCGCGAGATTCAAATCCAAAAGCGCAAGTTCTGGGTTGGGGTGTTGTTTTCCGTCCCACTGTTTATACTCAGCATGGCGCGTGATTTCGGTTTGGCCGGCGCCTGGAGTCACGCGTCTTGGGTCAATTGGTTTTTCTGGGCGTTGGCCACACCGGTACAGTTCTATACCGGATACGATTTTTATAAAGGGGCCTATAAAAGCCTGGGAAATCTGACGGCCAACATGGATGTGTTGGTCGCTCTGGGTTCCTCGGTTGCTTATTTCTATTCACTGGCGACCATGATTTTAGGCCTTGAAGGGCATGTCTATTTTGAGACCTCCGCTGTTATCATCACCCTGATCAAGCTGGGAAAAATGCTCGAGGCGGTGAACAAAGGCCGCACCGGTGCCGCCATTCGAAAGCTGATGGATCTGAGTCCCAAAACGGCTGTGGTCATACGCGATAATGAAGAAGAAGAGATCCCTCTGGCCCAGGTGCGCAAAGGCGATACAGTGGTGGTGAGACCCGGTGAAAGTATTCCGGTGGACGGTATCGTCACAGCGGGTGAGTCCGCCGTGGACGAATCGATGCTCACCGGTGAGTCTTTGCCGGTGGATAAAAAGGTTGGCGATCATGTCACCGGCGGCACCCTGAATCAATTCGGACAGATCAAATTTGAAGCCACCCGGGTGGGCCAAGAGACCGCTTTATACCAAATCATCCGCCTGGTTCAGCAGGCCCAGGGAAGCAAAGCTCCCATTCAAGCCTTGGCCGATCAGGTGGCGGCCGTTTTTGTACCGGTGGTCATCGCAGTGGCGCTGATAACCTTCGGCGTGTGGTGGATCGCAGCTGGAGATGGTGTGCAGGCCTTATTGCGGTTGGTGGCTGTACTCGTTATTGCGTGTCCCTGTGCACTGGGCCTGGCAACTCCAACGGCAATCATGGCCGGCACCGGCAAAGGGGCCCAGCAGGGTATTCTATTCAAAGATAGCGCATCACTCCAAACGGCCTCGGTGATCGACACCGTGGTGCTGGACAAGACCGGCACCATTACCCAGGGAAAACCGGTTGTAACGGATGTCGTGGTGGCCCCGGGCCAAAATATCGACCCGGACCGTTTGCTGATATCAGCCGCATCCGTTGAGCAAGGGTCGGAGCATCCCCTTGGCAAATCCATTGTCCGGGCGGCCAAAGAGAGAAACCTCCTGTTGTGGTCGCCAGATAGATTTAAAGCGCACGGCGGCGCCGGCGTACAGGCCGAACATCATCAACACACATGGCGGGTGGGTAAGCCTGGCTGGTTTGATGAAATGGGGTGGCTCTCCCAGGAGCTGGCGGCCACTGTAGCCGGACTCCAGCAGGAGGGTAAAACCGCCATGGCGGTCTATCAAGATGAGGTCCCGGTGGGCACCATCGCTGTGGCCGATACGCTGCGAGAAGATTCCAGAGACGCTATTGCAGCATTAATTTCCCGGGGACTGGAGGTCGCCATGATGACCGGCGACAATATTCAAGCGGCGACGTCCATTGCAAAGCACGTCGGTATTCAACATGTGCTGGCTGAAGTTCGTCCGGAGGACAAGGCCGGCAAAGTGCAGGAACTCCAACAAAAGCAGCGCAAAGTCGCCATGGTTGGGGATGGCATTAACGATGCGCCGGCCCTCGCACAGGCGGATGTCGGCATTGCCATCGGCAGCGGAACCGATGTGGCCATTGAAACCGCCGGTGTTATCCTATCCGGAGTGAGTTTAAAAGGCGTCGCCGAAGCCATTGGCATCAGCCGGCAAACCATGCGCACCATCCGGCAAAATCTATTCTGGGCCTTTGCCTACAATATCATCTTGATCCCTCTGGCAGCCGGCGTATTAAGCCCCTTTGAGCAATTGCCCATGGTACTTCGGCAATTGCATCCCATATTGGCGGCATTGGCAATGTCGTTGAGCAGCATCACGGTGGTCACCAATAGTCTGCGTTTGGCCAAGACTTCATAACTGCAACCATAGGGCTAAGCAAGTCGGCAATAGGAAAGAGAGGACCTTCAGGTCATATTCAAAAGTCTCATCAAACCAAAGTGCCATAAAGAATTGATCTTCAGACCTGGCCGCCACAAATACCCATCATTTGTCTGAAGGTGCAGGTATAGTATTTCCGCAAAATTTACATTCAACCGGTTCCCATTTTTTATCTGAAGATACTATCTGCGTTTTTTGGCATTCTTGGCATATACGATAAAGGCCTTTTAGTCGAGAAATTATAGATACAACAATTGGAATCATTTTTCACCACCTAGTTTTTCCTATAATGCAAACGTATTCGGATTTTGATATAAGAGAGATGTACCCCATTATCTTGGAACCCCAATAATAATGTGATTTGCCAAAGGTACCTGAAAATAGTATTGTTCATCAGCACTTCTAATTTCTTAATTTTTACCAGCACAATAATAAGATCAACAGGCCGAATCGGCAAATTGTTTTCACCATCTTCGCACCATGATGCATCATCAACCCCATCGTCGCATAAAAAAGATGGCATACAATAGACCCGATCCTATAGTTCACCGCGTAATAATGCACGTTATATTTCGTTGATGCCGGGTTTTTACTTGCCAATAGTCTCCATGGTAGCTCCTAATTAGACTGGTTTAAGACTGGTCTATAATTCGTCAGGTTCACAATGAACTGGCCGCTAGGCTCGCCGTGCCTTGGGCTATCTCATCCCTTGACAAATTAGCCATATGGCCATAATATATAGACATATGGCTAATATATAAGTTAAAAACATTATTACTAGTTAGATAATCTATAATTATTAATACAGTTAGTTAAATAGATATGGGGATAAATTATGTATGGAATGACAATAGGCCTTCATGAGGATACTTTGAATGGGCTGATTGGCCAATTAAAAAAGGGCTTGCCGGTCAGTTCCTTGACGACATTGAGCGATCAATTGGGGGTGTCGGAAAAGCGGCTTATCGAAACGGTCAATATTGCACAGCGAACGTTTACCCGGCGGAAAAAAGAAGGCCGTTTCAAATCGGATGAGTCGGAGCGTGTTTTTCGAATTGTAAGGCTTTATGAAAGAGCAATAGAGACCATGGGAACGAATGAGCTTGCTAAACATTGGTTTAGAACTCCAATACCAGCTTTAGATGGCAAAACCCCTTTGGAATTTGCAGACACGGAACCTGGCGCACAACAAGTTGAAGCCCTGTTAGAGCTTTTCGAAGATGGAGCTATTATTTGATAACTGTATGGCGAATCGTACACAAGAAATTTGCTGCTGATGCCTATTCTGGCAAAGGTGCAGGTAAACATGGAGCCCGTTGGAATGGCCCAGGCAGTCCTGTGGCCTATGCATCGGAGTCGCTATCCTTGGCCACTTTGGAGAAGTTAGTTTACGGGGTGCTTTTCACTGCACTAAATCAAACCGTCATCGTTCCAGCTCGAATTCCTAATAGTCTAATAGAAAAAATTGATGAAACAAAATTGCCGAGAAATTGGAGAGACTCACCAGCACCAATAAAATTAAGATCAATTGGTGACAAATGGATAAAAGATAATCGGTATGCCGCACTAAGAGTGCCAAGTGCGGTTATACCGATTGAATACAACTATCTGATTAACCCCCATCATGCCGATTATAGTAAAATCATATCCGGTCCCGCCCAACCGTACATACTTGACAAGCGTTTAAAACCAAAAAGTTCCAAGAAAAAACCATAGAGTCTTTTTCTGTCATTTCAGCGGGGAATTAAATGATTAAAAATTCAAGAAATGTCCCAAAATTCCTCTATAAATATAGCGGTATTGAATATTTTTGAAGGAGAATAACAAATGTTGATGGTTCTCTGTTCTCCGGATGCTGTAACACCAATGATGGCGTTAACCAAGGCACAACTGGTAGAAATAATCGCAGATCGAAACGGCTTTACCAATTATCCTGTTATATTTTTCAAATTTGATTTACGGACGGCTTTATAGACTCACGTTTACTGTTTGCCCCTCTCCATATGATTTACCGCAG
>CAJIBC010000217.1_pt1 | contig 16471 bp, 15 predicted proteins | sample 9199231 | NCBI WGS metagenome assembly CAJIBC01 (sample SAMEA7708282, study PRJEB35096) | sediment metagenome | biome: marine neritic benthic zone biome [ENVO:01000025]; feature: sediment [ENVO:00002007]; material: shallow marine sediment [ENVO:03000034] sea grass bed [ENVO_01000059] ...
GCCGCCACCCGAGCCTGTAACTTGTCCCGGTACTGGGTCAGAAGCCCCTGCGCCGACGCCTCAATCTCATTCAGGGTTTGTTCGATAAAATTCAGTCGCTGCACAAAATCCTGCCCAATGAAAGCGCCTTCCTTAACTCGCATTTGGTCGACGTTTTGCAATGTTTCCTTTACAGCGGCCTCTATCGACGGCCAATGGGCGCCGATATCGGATTGTTTTTCAGCCGGCTGAACCACCCCCGACACATTGATCAGCTGTTCCGCTGTTAAGGGCGCCCAAGAGAGATTGAGCGCTTCGTTGAGCTGTTTGTATGCATCCATATATGCTTTGGCACGCACAAGATCCACTTCGTAGGCGCATTCAGCTTCGGAGATATCCTTGATGGTAAGACGTAATTCAATACGCCCGCGTACCATCGTCCGGGTCACGAGGGCTTTAATTTTTTCTTCAAAGCTTGCATACCCCATGGGCAACCTCAGGGCCACATCAAGATGACGGCTGTTATAGGTACGGATCTCGACGCTGACGGTTAAATCACCATCGGTGCGCTCAACGAATGAATAGGCTGTCATACTCTTTAGCATCGTCCAATTGACTCCTATATAAAGGTTGTATTCGATCGAAGATCAGCGGCATATTTTGCCCTCACCTGTCTGAGAAATGAGATCATTTTTGCGTCAGCATAATCTGGATAGGTCCAAGGCAATGAGTGGTAGTTACCCTGTTGATAAATCAGCGTCAAATCAGCATAGATACACTGACCGATATAAATTCGATGGCTGTAATTCTTGCCGGTCGCCAACACAAATCTTTCATAGAGAAGGTAACCGGGGTCGATATTCACACATCTTTGATCATCGATGGAATATGATTTTTCCAGATCATTGGTGGCCAGTTTGACGGTGGACAGCTCTTGCTGCTGGATTAACGAAGCAAATGTCAGCATGCGCCGATGCAGTGGTGTTCCCATCTCTGTGGCATAGTATTCAGTATAGTCGAAATCCATCCAAGCGCTGACCATATCAATTTCACCAAACGCCTGCTTCAAATTCTGGGCAACTTTGGGCAGCAACGCCTTATCATTGACCAACAAACCAATGACCAATTTGGCGGGTTTTGCGTTTTGAGGCTGACTCATGGTTAAATTATCGCCAATGGATGGGGTCAAGTATCCGAATCGATTGGCTGCGCCTCGTCAATCAACATAATGGGAATACCATCGCGTATTTCGTATTTGAGCCGGCATGCCTGGCATATCAAACCATCCTGGTTTTCGCTCAGGTGGATATCTTGTTTACACTTTGGGCATACTAGAATTTTAAGGAGTTCAGACGATATCGTCATATTTACCCTTTCTTTCCGCTAATTAATGAACAAACAACGAACGCACTGATTTATGCGGTTCGGGATTCCATATCCACATTTACCGAAACACTGATCAGTGAAAGAAAATAGAAGATGATGGTCGTGTAAAAAGGATCATATATATTCCAGCCTGCGAGTCCGATGACCAGGCAAATGAAGGGCCAGCTCCAGAGCCCGGCGTGCCAGGAACCGACCGAGCTCCGAATAATTCGTGATGCTTTCCAAAAAATCCAACCGAAGACACCTAACCCCACTACCCCGTTACATGCCATCAATTGTAGAAACAGGTTGTGCGCATGGTGGGATAATCGATGATAGATGTTACCGGTGGGTGAATGAAAAGGCGGTACGATACCGGATTCAAAAACCTGACGGTAGGCATCACCAAACGATGAAATCCCCACACCGAAAATTGGGTTTTGCAGCCAGATTTGCAAGCTCACCTGCCAAAAATAGACACGGTCGTATACATTTTCCAGACCTGGTTGACGCGACCAAACCCCCCAAACACCAATTCCGGCAAGGCTCAACAACCCCAGTACACTGCCGATCCCGATCCGCTTCCGAACAATGAGGAGCACAAAAAATCCACACACCAATCCGAACAATGATGCCAGCAAAGCAGTCCGGATCTGGCAACTGATTAAAAGATACATGGCGATACACCCAAACCCGATAACATAGAGGCGTTTGCGCTTATCCATGTGTCGGTCAAGTGTTCCCCACAGCAGTAAAAAAGGACCGGCATAGGCACACATTGCGCCGATTCTGGCCCCCTCATAGGTCTTTGTAATGTAGCGTGACAGCGGGTTGCCCAGGAAATCGTGACCGATCAGATGAGCCGACAGAAGATTTATCACGGCATAACCAATGCCCACCAACAATCCTCCGATGAGATAGCGGTACATGGGCATTCTCGGGGAGAGATCCACCATGGCAATAAAAAACAAGGGGTATCTCAAAAATGCTAAATCATGAACATACTGATACCCGGTGCCCCCGTTCATCAATCGGCTGGCCATGACAGCCGCGAACCAGCCCAGTATGGGCCAGAATACAATATGGCCATTGATGCCGCGGAAACCATCCGGTAGTTTCAACCGGGTGACCAGCCACACCAGCCCGGTGAGACTGATAAAAAATTCAAAAGCCACTACTCCCAGAACAATTGCAACCGGCAATGAACTGCCTAAAATTGCAATGGTTCGATCCAGGCGAGTTTGGTGATGAGAATGATGGGTTTGCATTTTAATCCCTGTTCACTTGGGTGCCGGATGTGATCTGAAATTCCTTGCCTGTTTCCTGCATGCGATTTTAAACCTTCTTTGTTGAGCGCGTCTTCACTGCGCCCACTCCCCGAAATACTCGGACGCCTCCACCCAAAGGTCACAGGGGACATATCACTAATATCAAAAAACGATCAATGAAAAAGAGTCGGCTCCCAAAGGCCTTCAATAGACCTTAAGGGTGGCGAAAAATATTTGGATTCTAGACCCCATTGTTGCAAAAGGCTTTAGGGCTCCAAAGTCAAGACGGCAAGGGTGAAGCCGTAGCACGTTACTGCAAGCCCTTGCCAACGAAGGATTTGGAGTCCTAAAGGCTTTCCCGAAGGGGGAAAAAGATGGCAAATAGACCCGATCCTCAAATTCACCATTGGTTTGTTGCTCGGATGTCGCTCTGGAATGCCGTTAATTCAGTGCTGACAAGGTTTTTTTGCTTTTTTGCCATCTTTTTTATGCAACTGTGGGGTAAAAAATCACTTGCCTACCCTACCCCTACCATCTAAAGTGCCCAAGAGTCTGAATATAGAGGATCAAAATGCCATTTTCAAGATCTATACAAAAAGGTACCCTTATGACCCCCAATCATTCGGAAATCCAATGAGAAACCACACATCATCCAACAAGCGTGTCGTTTTAATGTGGGGACGCATGGAACACAACTTTGCGCGCAATCGCATCATTGCCCATCTATTCGAAGAGATTGGTTGGACGATTCGGTATTTTCATCCCTTCAGCAGCCAATTGGGATTGCTCCAAGCCCCCTTTTCCAGACTGCAACGGCCCGACTTGATCTGGGTCCCCTGCTTCCGCCAAAAAGACGTCCACTCAGCGGCAGTATGGTCGCGCCATTGGAAGGTTCCCGTGATTTTCGATCCGATCACTTCGGTATACGAAAAAGAGACCTATGAACGAAAAAAATGGCCCCCCGGTTCACCACGTGCCCAGCGGCGCAAAGCCTGGGAGAGAAACCTTTTTTTAAAAATGGATTTAGTGGTCCTGGAAAACCACGCCTATATTGATTTTGTCCATGACGAGATGGGGGTTCCCCGGGATCGACTGGCTGCCATTTATCAAGGCGCTTTTACCGACTTCTTTAAACCCACTCCAGCGCCACCGGTTCAATCTCCATTGGAGATTGTCTTCGTTGGCAGTTTCCATCCATCCATGGGAACGGATGTCATCGTGGAAGCAGCCAAATTAACCACCGACCTGCCTTGTAACTGGATCTTTATCGGCGATGGTGACCTGCGCAAACCCACTGAAGAGCAGGCCAAGGGTTTGCCCAACGTTGTCTTTGAAGGCTGGCTCGAATATCAAAAGCTGCCCAGCCGGCTGTCAAAAGCCCATATTCTACTGGGTATCTTCGGAACAACGTTTAAAACAGATTTTGTCATTCCCAACAAGGTCTTCGAATCCATGGCTGTTGCCCGGCCTTTGATTACCCAGTGGGCCAGAGCCTATGAGGCCAACATCGGCCGGACGGATGTCATTGGCTGGATTCCGCGAGGCGACGCCCGCGCGTTAGCGGATACGGTCCGAAAGTGGCTGTCTCATCCTGAAGATCTTGCCCACCGTGGCCAAGCCACAAGGGCCCTTTTCGATCAGCACTTTGGACCCGATGTCCAACGCAAAGACTTGATCTCCATATTGGACCGTGTCACCTAAAAACGGGTACTCCCAAATATGTCAGAAAAATAGGAGACAACAAGGTGGGGAATGATGGCTAACAGAGAAAGGATCATCAATGCATCTTAAAAAACGCATATTGGTTACCGGCGGATGCGGGTTCTTGGGTTCGCATTTATGCGATATACTGGTCCATCAAGGCCATGAGGTCCTTTGTGCAGATAATTGTTTCACAGGCACCAAACGTCATATTCGCCATTTATTGGATCACCCCAATTTTGAATTTATGCGCCATGACATTACCTTCCCCCTCTATATTGAGGCTGATCAGATTTACAACCTGGCCTGCCCGGCATCCCCCATTCATTATAAATTCGACCCGGTCCAAACCACCAAAACCAGTGTTCATGGTGCCATCAATATGCTGGGATTGGCCAAACGCATAAGGGCAACTATTTTACAGGCCTCCACCAGTGAAGTCTATGGAGATCCTGAAATCCATCCCCAACCTGAATATTATTGGGGACGGGTGAATCCCATAGGCCCCCGGGCGTGTTATGACGAAGGAAAACGCTGCGCCGAAACCCTCTTTTTCGATTATCATCGCCAACACAAACTTGACATCAAGGTCGCTCGCATCTTCAACACCTATGGACCGCGCATGCACCCCAACGATGGGCGTGTGGTGTCCAATTTCATTGTTCAAGCCCTTAAAAACGAATCCATAACAATCTATGGACGGGGAGACCAAACGCGTTCTTTTTGTTATGTGGAGGATTTGGTGGACGGATTGATAAAACTAATGAACTCTAAGGATAGTGTGACCGGTCCGATGAATTTGGGCAACCCGGCAGAATTCACCATTCTTGATCTGGCTCAGAAAATAATCGATCTTGTGGGATCAAAATCCAACATAATTCACAAAGAGCTCCCCCAAGACGACCCAAAACAACGCAAACCAGACATTGCCTTGGCCCGGCAGATACTGGGGTGGTCACCCCGGGTTGAACTTGAAGCGGGGTTAAAAAATACAGTAGCCTATTTTGAACAACTTCTGAATGAATAGCCCTTTATCATGATTTGCCTCTAACACCGGTCAGCAACCATAGAAGCGGAATGCACACCAAAGAGAGAGCATCTGCAGATTCAAAAGAAGAAAAGGCGTTGGGATGACCATCAGGACACGTAAGCCTCTTTGCATTGTCCAGATGCTGCCTGATTTGGAGAGCGGCGGTGTGGAACGCGGAACTTTGGAGATGGCCGCATACCTGGCCCGCAACGGCCACCATTCAATTGTGGTTTCCGGTGGCGGCCGGCTGACACCCCAGCTCGAACAAGAAGGCAGCCGGCACATCACCATGCCAATTGGGAAAAAAAACCTGAAAAGCATCATGTGCCTGCCCCGGCTCAGAAGCCTGTTGGTTCGGCATCGAGTGGACATTGTGCATCTTCGAAGCCGTGTACCGGCATGGGTGGGGTTTACCACCCTTAAAACACTCCCCATGGATTTGCGACCGCGACTGGTAACAACTTTTCACGGGTTTTATTCCATCAATGCGTATAGCGCCATCATGGCCAAAGGAGAGCGGGTAATCGCAGTATCCAACACCATTTCAGATCATATCCAAACCGAATACAACATTCCCGAAGAGCACATCAGGACCATCTATCGCGGCTTTGACGCAGACCAATTCAACCCGGATAAGATCGCCCCTCAAAGGATGAAAAAACTGAAAAGAGATTGGAAACTGCCGGAAACCAGTGGACCGATTCTGATGATGCCGGCTCGGATTACCCGTCTTAAAGGGCATGATCTTTTGGTTCGCAGTCTGAACACCATCCGCCACCTGCCGTGGATCGCCATATGCGCCGGCGACCTGGACCATAAGTCGTCCTATGCCACCGAGTTAACGTCTTTAATCAGAAGCATGCATATGCAGGACCGCATCAGGTTGGTCGGCCACTGCAGCGATATACCGGCAGCGCTCATGTTGTCGGATGTGGTCATCTCCGCCTCAACCAAGCCGGAATCATTTGGCCGTATTGCCATTGAAGCACAAGCTATGGAAAAACCGGTCATTGCAACAGCCCACGGCGGAAGCCTCGAAACCGTTCGTGACCGGCACAGCGGCTGGCTCGTTTCCCCGGGAGACGAGGCATCATTTGCAACGGCATTGTCCGAAGCCATATCCTCTCCCGAAGTCCGGCAAATTTATGGTCGCAACGGGCGTCGGTGGGTACGGCCCAAATTCACTGTGGAGAATATGTGCCGTGATACCGTGTCACTCTACCATGAGCTGTTGGCGAGCGCTCGAAACACCTGAGTCAACCGCCACTCACCACTTACATTTTTGTATGTACTACTATCATTTTTTACATTTATGTACATCTGCAATCACGGCATCTTCTACCTGAAAAGAACATTATTTTTTTATATCAGGTCGTTGGGCCGGACAGCCATCATCTATGCGCTCTGGCACAGGGCTTGCTCTATATCCGGTTAAATAGCAACCGTGTATTACGGATAAAAAATAGAGCGAGGTACGAGATGAACATGATCCCCATTGACCGGCGAGTAAACAACCTTGAAATTCTTTCTAAGCTGATGAATAGCGTAGCCAAACAGTGTGACTGCCGAGTGAAATATGATCGTGCTGATAACGCACTATGCTTTTTTGGCGATGCGGCCTACAAAAGGCACATAGCTGAGGAGACTTTCGGATTTTTCAGAAAAGATTGAAAGGGGCATATCCGTATAATCCAACAGCACTTTATACTGTTTTTGGAGTGATCGAAAAGGGCGTAGTTTTTCTTGACAGTAAACATGATTGCGTGTAACCAGCCAACAATGAAGGATTTATCGATCGATCCAACCCAGCCGGTAAATGTGCTGACCTTGAAATGGGGAACACGGTACGGTTCGCAGTTCGTCAACAAACTTTACAAAGCCGTCACACGCAATCTCACGCTATCATTTCGTTTTGTATGTTTTACGGATGATCCCACAGGCCTTGATGACGGCATTGAGTCGTTTCCAATCCCCGAAATTGACCTGGATCCCCCAGAACGATATCTCGGATGGCGAAAGCTTTGCCTGTTTCGGGACGATTTACCCATTGCAGGCCAATGTCTCTTTCTGGATTTAGATATTCTGATCACCGGAAGCCTTGATGATTTTTTCAGCTACGAAACAGAAAAAATTCCCATTATCCGGGACTGGGTGGCGTTAGGCAGAAGAATTTTTCCCAAAGGCCCTCCAGTGGGCAACTCCTCTGTCTTTCGTTTTAATGCCAATGAATGCAGCTTTGTCTATGAACAATACCTTCGGGAAAAAGATTGGGCGCTATCCAATTTTCGACCGCCGCAATCCTATCTGACCCACTGTATAAGGCCTCGCATGGCATTTTGGCCAAAACAGTGGACCATCAGTTTCAAAGAGCACTGCAGACCTGTTTTTCCTCTCAACTACCTGGTCGAGGCGCGCTGTCCTCCGGATGCCCGCATCGTCGTATTTCACGGTAGACCCGACCCGGACGAAGCGGCGTACGGATTTCGAGGGAAAAAAATACATCACTATGTCAAACCCACGACTTGGGTCCGGGAACTCTGGGAAAAGTGAATAAGATTCGCCTGCAGGACCGGGATCTAATCGCACAAAGCAAGACCAGGGTGTGCTACCTGCACCCGCAAGATCCCGCCAAAGTGATCAAAATCGTTCGTGAAAAACCGGCCTTCTGGAAACAAGACGCCAACCGGAAAGAGTGGCGCCACTATCTGTACTTAAAACGACGCCACCCCAAACTTGATTTCACTGCAACATATCATGGATTTGTGGAGACAAATCTCGGCCGGGGACTTGTTAGCGATTGCATTCGAGATGGTGATGGCAACGTCTCCGCGAGGCTGGAAAACGTGCTTGCAAACCCTGGGGGATACGATCTGGCGGCGGTGGCAAAAACCCTGGACCGAATTTGCCAAATCATTATCGCCGACAATATCCAGTTATTCGACCTGAATCGGTATAATCTATTGATCCAGATTTTGCCCGACGGATCCTATAACCCCATCTCGATTGACATCAAGGGGCGATACAATAATTATGAATTCATCCCCATCTCCACATACATCCCTTTTTTCTCCCGCAGGAAATTAAGAATACGGTGCCGACAGTTGATGCAAATGGTGCAGCAGGCAGCTGAAAAAAACGTGTCCCACCGTGGATAAACCCCATTTTAAAGCCCTAAACGTTCAGGCCACCACCGCAGCAGTATCTCTTTTGCGCATCGGGCAGCTTCATTAAAGGACCTGGTGACATGGGGAGATGCCGCACCTCGGATCCATTGATCAAAATCCATGATCAAATCTCGGTTCTTTAAATCGTCGATGCCATTGCAGAACTTATTATCGGAATGCTTCCATGCCACCGGCAATACCCCAACCCGGCAACCGGCCGTTAGTGCTTCATAGATCATGGATACGCTGTCAGCGGTAACCCATACCTGTGCATGTGCTTCATAGGCCGATTCGATCCATCCTTGTGGTGTCTCACCAGCGCTGTAAAATTCCACATTGTCTCTGACAGCCGCCAGATCTCGTAATCCATCGATGGCATCGGAGGGTGTCCGCCCAGAGGAGCATAGGGTCCATGACATATCCGGTCCTTTGGAGACGAGTATCTCAACCTGGGCAATGAAATCGGCCGTATTCCATAGATGGCTTTTGACGTCCACCCCACCGGCCAGTACGAGCCCCTTATTAGAGTTGTGCCGATCCGAACGCAAGGGCAGGCACGGCGGGCCAAAGGTGGAAAAATTCTTGCTCCCCGAGGACGGCTTGTCATGTCGTGGAACAAGACAGAGATCGAACCATGGTTTTAGCCATGGATCGGGTGTCATACAGGTCACCACCCTGGCCCTGCTCCTCAATTTCAGGCCTACCATGGGCAGGTGGGTGGTTGAACCGGTACCGATGATCAGATCGATGGATGGGAGCACGGAGGCCTCAACATCTTTTATAATTCCTATGAGCCTTTGCAAACCTTGCACAAGACGTTTTAATCCGGCGGTTTCGCCTAATGTTCGGGTTGTGACGGACAGGGGCGTCAATCTCTCCAAAGCGATCAGCACCGCCCTGGACTGTTTCTCGTGTCCAGGTCGTCCATCGCTGTAGTAAACCACATTTAAAGGTCTCATTTTATTACCTTATAGACACCATAAAAGATTCAACCCTCTCCTTGATAAAGTGGCGCCAGGGATCCAGATCTTTTTTAAAGTCGATATCTACACCCATGACGATCACATCCATGGGAAAACGCACCTGGCTGGAAAACCGGACATAATCCTTATCAGTGGTAACCAAATACCCAGCCCCGGATGCCGTCGCAGCTTGAACAATACGATGGATATCACCTCTATGAAAATCATGGTGGTCATCAAAGCCCATAGAGCCTTTAACGGTGCAGCCCAATGGCTCTAAACCATCAAAAAAAGACTGGTTTTGGGCCAATCCTGCAAAACCGAACACCTCCCCGCCGATCGATGTTGGAGCCGTACCCGATAAAGTGCTCAATGGCGGCAACGGTTTACGGGCCGGGGCCACACCTCGCACAATGGCTCTATGCTCAGATCGAAACACCGGCATCTGGGGATGGGTGTCCGCAATGGGATTGGGATTGTTTGAAGTGTATTTTTCCGACCTTGTGAGAACAACGGCATCTGCCCTGGAAAGGACCGATGCCGGTTCGCGCAGTCTTCCACGGGGCAACAGGTAAGAGTTTCCAAAGGGTCTTCGGGCGTCAAGCAGCATTAGATTTAAATCGCGCTTTAATCTTTGGTGCTGGTAAGCATCATCCAACAAAAGGATGTCCGGATCAAACTGGTCGAGGGCCATTTTGCCAGCCGACCAACGGTCCTTACCCACCACCACCGGGACATTTCCAAGCAGGGTGGCCATCAAATAGGGTTCGTCACCCGACTGGCGCGCGCTGCACGCCAACGAACGGCCGTCCGATACAATGGCGCCGCCTCCCTTCTGAGCCGTTCCCTTGTATCCACGGCTAATGATGGCCACCTTGCGGCCCATGCCCTCGATCAACCTGGCCAGATGAACGACCATGGGCGTTTTGCCGGTACCACCAACGGCAATATTCCCAACCGATATCACCGGACAGGGCAACTGATATGTCGGCAGTAAATCCTTTTCATACCCCCAGCGCCGAAGACGGGCCGCTGCGCCATATACTTGTGAGACGCCCCACAAAAAGGTTGCCGGTGAGAGAACGGGGTAGTTTTCCTCACCGTACATAATTTCCATAAATCGTCTTTTCAGCGTCTTTACCATCTTTTTTATACAACTATTTTATGCAAATAGGGGTGGGTCAACCCAAATTCAAACAGGAGAGCGTGCGGTCGACCGCTCCCTGGTGCGAAAGAAACACCTTCAAAGCGCTTTTCCCCATAACCGCCGCAAGCTGTGGATCATTCAATAACGCTTCAACCACCGATCTCAGATGGTCTCCGTTATGGATTCGAAGGGCAGCGCCACCGGACAACAAATAATCTGCAATCACATCAAAATCACGCATATCCTTCCCAAACAAGATAGGTTTGGCCCAATGCGCCGGCTCCAGGGGATTATGGCCGCCTGATGGGACCAGGCTGCCCCCCACAAGTGCGACGGTTGCCAAGCAATAAAGCTCTTTAAGCACACCGAGTTGATCCACTACCAGCACTTGCGGGCAGATCTTCTCATTCCCCTTTATCTTTTGAGACAACATTTGACTATCCAAGCCATATTGCCGACTTTGAAATGAAACGGCTCGACCTCGACGTGGGTCACGCGGAGCCACAATGAGCGACACGTCTGGGTGCTTTAACAGTACCGGCCTTAATGCCTTAAAGAGGATGGCTTCTTCGCCTTCATGGGTGCTGCCTGCGACAATTATGCGATGCTCTGTTGTCAGATGGAGGCGGTTGCGCCAATCCGCCGCCGGATCCGAACCAGTGGAAATGTGAACGCCATCAAATTTTAGATTACCGGTGATGCAGATAGATTCCGGGGACACCCCTATTCCCGTAAGGAACGCCATCTCATTACGTGTCTGTACGCACACCCGATCAAATCCGGCATATACCCTTCGGACCAACCCTTTGAATCGATTGTACCCTCTCCTGGTTCGTTGGGAAATACGCAAATTAACCAAATACACAGGTACATTGCGCCTTTTCATCTCCCAGAGAAAAGTTGGCCAAATGTCAGTTTCGGTAATGATCACATGGGTGGGATCAATGACGTTGGCCACACTTCGCACAGACCAGATGATATCGTAAGGAAAATAGGCCAGATGCACATGGCGATGTGAAAAAAGCCGGCTGGCGGTCTGAAACCCGGTCAGCGTTGAAGTGGTCAAGAAAACGTCCGTATCAGAATTGGACCGGCTTAATTTGTTGACCAGGGGCTGTGCGGCCAACACCTCGCCAACGGACAAGGCATGCACCCAGATCCTGCGAATTTTGCGGTGGCTACCGGCAAGTTGCCATGGATAACGATGCCACCCCATCCGTTGGAGGAAAGTATGTCGCCTTTTCGCTCTTGCGATAATAAGCGGCAGCAACAGGGGGAACAAGAGACACAGGCCTGCCGTAACAAGTGTGTTGTAAAGCAAAACCAGACACAACAGCATCCCATCTCCAATTTGGCGGCGTCGATTCGCTTTTTTAGGGAGCATCGAGATCCATGGCCTTGGTGCCCGCTGAGACCCCCAGTTTCCATAACCGGCTAAGGAGGCTCATCCTATGTCCCCCATCGGTCTAAGTCAATAAGACTCTCGATAGGTCCGCCACGAAAAGGTCTGCGGTAATACCACACCGGCATCCGTACATTGCGAACTATAAACTTGACAGTGATGGGCAAATACGGTAGCAAAAAACGTTTAATTTCAGCACTAAACGGCAGTGGAAATTAACCCAACGGGTGCGATGCAGTTGCCGCTGCATCGAGCAACCCGTTTTTTCATATAAAGGCGTTGAATATGAGCGAAGATAAAGCAAAAGATCTGATATCACAACGAAAACAAAAAATTGACACATTACGGCAGGAAGGGGTAAACCCTTTTCCAAATGGGTTTGAAGTGCCTCACACCGTCTCCGACATCCACCACCATATCAAAAAAGCTCAGGACGAAGAGGAGCAAACCACCCAATTTACGGCAGCCGGTCGCATCATGGCCATCAACAGCTTCGGCAAATCGGCCTTTATCCGTTTTCGAGACAGAACCGGCCAACTACAAGCCTATATTCGCAAGGACAAAGTGGGAGAAACCACCTATAATATCTTTAAGAAAATGGATATCGGTGATTTTGCGGGGCTCACCGGCACCCTGTTCCAAACCAAAACCGGTGAGTGGACGCTCATGGCTGAAACATTCACCCTTTTGTGCAAGTCCACACGTCCCATGCCTGAAAAATTCCACGGGCTCAAAGATCCGGAGAAACGATATCGCCAACGGCATGTGGATCTAATCATGAACGAAGAGGTCCGCCAAACCTTTATCAAGCGCAGCCGCATCATCCAATCCATTCGACAGTTTTTTATCGAAAAGGATTACCTTGAGGTGGAGACACCCATGATGCAGCCCATTGCCGGCGGTGCTGAGGCAACCCCTTTTGTCACCCACCACAAAGCGCTGGACATGGAACTTTATCTCCGCATTGCCCCTGAGCTCTATCTCAAGCGCTTGGTGGTCGGCGGTTTTGAACGGGTTTTTGAAATCAACCGAAATTTCCGTAACGAAGGGGTCTCGACCCAGCATAACCCTGAATTTACCATGATCGAGTTTTACCAGGCCTATGCCACTTATGAGCATCTGATGGCTTTGACGGAACAATTGTTTGCCAAGGTGGCTGAAGATGTATTGGGCACTACGACGGTCACCTACCAAGGTCATTCCATTGATTATAGGGGACCATGGAAACGTCTGACGCTGGTGGATGCATTGGCGCAATTGGGCGGCTTGGATCCCATACTCATCAATGATCACCAGGGGCTGATTCAGTTTGCGGCGGACAGAGGCGTCAAGCTGACCAAGACCAAACGTCGGGGTAAAATTATCACCAAACTATTTGATGCATTGGTTGAGCCCCAATTGATTCAACCGACGTTTATCACCGGATATCCGGTTGAGGTCTCTCCGTTGTCCCGCCGCAGTGACACCAACATGGATACCACTGAACGTTTTGAACTTTTTATTGCCGGGCGTGAGATCGCCAACGGCTTCTCAGAACTCAATGATCCGGAAGATCAGCGGGGGCGTTTTATGCAGCAAGTTGAGGATCGTAACGAAGGTGACGATGAAGCGCACTGTATGGATGAAAACTATATTGAAGCCCTGGAATATGGTATGCCGCCCACAGCCGGCGAAGGCATCGGTATTGACCGCCTCACCATGTTGCTGACCGATGCACCGTCCATACGAGAGGTGATCTTTTTCCCCCATATGAAAGCCAGAAGTCAAAAAACGTACGAGGGTTGATGACATTTGAAATTTTCATAAGTCGTCGCTATTTCAAATCCAAGCCCAACCAGACCATTATCGCCTTGATCAACCTGTTGTCCATCATTGGTGTGGCCATCGGGGTGACGGCCTTAATCGTCGTGATCGCGGTTATGGGAGGATTTGAGACCGATCTGAAATCCCGTATTCTGGGCATCGAACCGCACCTGGTAATCGAACACCAATCGGCGTCCATAAATGATTATCAAAAGATCATTCGTTCAATTGAGCAAAACAGTCAAATCGTCGCAGCATGGCCGGTGGTCAAACTGCAAGCGATGTTGCGCTCTGAATTGCGGGTGGCCGGGGCGACCATTAAAGGCGTCGACCCAATATCAGCCGGAAAAGGATTACGCATCGACAGCCTAAAGGCGCTATCTGAGAAGGCATTCACCACCGATCCCGCAAGAGCGTTGGATGGCACCCCTGCACCGTCTCCAATTGTACTGGGCCGCTCATTGGGACGCACCCTCGGACTGATCAAAGGCGATACCCTGTTCATCATCTCCCCACGGGGTGCACTGGCGCCCATTGGATTCGTCCCCCTCATGAAAAAGTTCCGGGTGGTCGATTTCTTTGAAACCGGCATGTATGAATATGACGGCAGCCTTGCATTTATCAATTTAAAAGACGCCCAATCTTTAGCCCATATGAAAACAGCGGCCGGTGCCATAGAGATGCGGGTGACAGATATGTATGAAACCAACGCGCTGGGCAAACAGCTGATATCCAAACTTGGTCCGTCCTATGGTTTTCAAGATTGGATTAAATTAAACAAAAACTTATTTGCCGCGTTGAAACTCGAAAAAGCCGGCATGTTCATCGCTTTGACGCTAATTATCCTGGTCGCCACTGTGAGTATCATCAGTTCATTGGTCATGATGGTCATGGAAAAAACAAAGGATATCGCTATCTTCAGAACCATTGGCGCCACCGGCCGCAGCATCCAAAAACTTTTCGTGTACCAAGGTATGCTCATTGGGGTGATCGGAACAGGGATCGGTGTTATCATTGGTACACTGTTATGCGTCCTGCAGCAAAAATACCACATCGTGACCCTGCCCGGAGATGTGTATTACATTACGGCCCTGCCCGTTAACCTCAGGTTTTTAGATGTGGCCACCGTAGCAGCATCGGCCCTGTTCATCTGTTTTTTATCCACCCTCTATCCTGCCAGACAAGCAGCACAACTGAATCCGGTGGAGGCGATACGATATGGATAATGCAAGGCCACAGAATGATCCAACAGTCGCGGTACGGATGCACGGCAGCCTGTTAGAGGCCGTGGGAATCCGTAAGAGTTTCAAAAACGGCCACCCCCCGTTGATGGTTCTTGATCACTTGAACCTTTCCCTCACTCGGCAGGAAACCCTGGCCGTGGTGGGTGCGTCCGGAATTGGCAAGTCAACCCTGCTCCACATCTTGGGAACTTTGGACCGGCCCGATGCGGGATCTTTGTATTTCAATGGTGACGATGTTTTCCAATACAATGATGTCCAACTCGCCCGGTTTCGAAATCAAACCATGGGCTTTGTATTCCAGTTCCATCATCTGCTGCCCGAATTTACCGCCCTCGAGAACACGATGATGCCGGCCATCATTCAAGGGATGGACAAGTCACGGGCCCGCAATGCCGCCGAGACCATATTGGTCAGGATGGGTCTCTCCCATAGGCTGCACCAAAAAGCCACCCAGCTATCGGGCGGCGAACAGCAGCGCGTTGCCCTGGCACGCGCTGTGGCACTAAATCCATCGATTTTACTGGCGGACGAGCCCACGGGTAATCTGGATAAAAACAATAGTGAACAGATTCATCAACTCCTGACGGAACTGAACCAGGAAATGGGAATGGCCATTGTGGTGGTCACCCATAACATGGCGCTGGCTTCCATCATGCAGCGCCAAGCAACCATCGTGGATGGTAAACTGGAGTACCAGTAGTTTGTTGATAGAAAATACCCGATAATCACCTCAAACGAATATGAGAACTCACACGATGCTTAAAATACAGGATTCCAACTGTTGTAGGCGTATCCTTCTGATCACCATGATGGGGTTTTTGGGATTATGGAACCCCATCTTGGTTAGAGCGGCTGAACCGGTCAAGGTGATGGTCCTGCCCTTTGACGTTCACGCCACCGGCGATTTAAGGTATCTCAGCACTCAAATTGCAGAGGTCCTGTCGGATCATCTGGAAAAGGACGGCGCCAAGATTATCAAGTATGCCTCAGATGCGCTCAACGCATCAAAAGAGACCAGCACCATACGTAAAATGGCTCAGCAACAAGGTGTTGATCATATCGTTTGGGGCAGTTTTACCCTCATCGGCGAGAAATTCAGTTTAGACGCACGCATGCTGGGGCCTTTTGATCCCAAAGGACCCGCCAGTTTTACCGCCAAAGGGGTCAAGCTGGAAAACCTGCTCAAGGTACTTAAATCACTTTCCGATGATATCGGCTTTGCATTATTTCAACACGAGATCGTCGAAGCCATCCAAATCAAGGGCAACAAACGGATTGAGACCGACGCGATTCTGAACCAGGTGAGGACGAAGGCCGGCAGCATATATAAAACAGATCAGGTCACCCAAGACCTCAAAACCATCTATAAAATGGGCTTTTTTGATGACCTGCGGGCCAAGGCCGAC
>CAJIBC010000777.1_pt1 | contig 16454 bp, 15 predicted proteins | sample 9199231 | NCBI WGS metagenome assembly CAJIBC01 (sample SAMEA7708282, study PRJEB35096) | sediment metagenome | biome: marine neritic benthic zone biome [ENVO:01000025]; feature: sediment [ENVO:00002007]; material: shallow marine sediment [ENVO:03000034] sea grass bed [ENVO_01000059] ...
GACGACCACCATATGTTCGCCAGTGTATACAAAACAAATGATGATGATATTTTTACACATGTCGCGGCCGGTTTGCATGATGATTTTTATTCTCAATTCGACACACTCTATCGAACCCAAACAGATGCACCGGAATTCGGTGCGATCCTCCTGGATGCCGTGGATATAACGGATCGGATGTATGGAACGGAGGAATACGAAACAGACTGGTTTGGCAACGGTGAGGATTATACCATTCACGATTTGAATTAAAGGGGCCCTGACCTTAAACCGGGTTATTGAAATATGGACGCAAGCACACAAGCATACGGGTCGCAGCAAAAGGGCCGACAGCCAAGTTCAGCGGCAAATGAAACGGGCTATCGGCAAATCAATGCAAGTTTAAAATCAACTTTGCGCAAATCGAAACGTTTTGGTGCGCTCATCGGACAAAGTAAAGCAATGCAGGAGGTTTATGATCTAATCATTAAGGTGGCTCCATCTGATGCCAATGTACACATTTTCGGCGAGTCGGGAACAGGGAAAGAACTGGTGGCTCGCACAATCCATGAACTGAGCCTTCGGCACAAGAATCCATTCGTACCGGTCAATTGTGGCGCGATACCGAAAAATTTGATGGAAAACGAATTTTTCGGCCATAGAAAAGGCGCTTTCACCGGTGCCGGAAGGGACTATACCGGGTACCTGCAAAAAGCCGATGGCGGTACACTATTTCTTGATGAAGTGAGCGAATTGGATGTCAATATGCAGGTAAAGCTGCTGAGAGCAATTGATGACGGCGGTTTTATGAGGGTTGGCGGTGGTATGTTGAAGAAACCGGATCTTCGCATCATATCGGCGTCTAACCGTGATCTTCGCGAATCTGTGCGACAAGGTGCGATGCGCGATGATTTTTTTTATCGAACCCTCGTGCTTTCAATTGAGCTACCCCCCTTGCGTGAACGGGGAGATGACCTTTTGTTATTGGTCGAGCATTTTTCAAGAATTTACAGTGAAGGGCTGAAAGAGGCTATCGTTCCGGAGGAGGTTATTCAACAACTGAGGCCGCATTACTGGCCTGGCAATGTGCGCGAATTGCAAAATGTCATTCAAAGGTTTCTTATTTTTAAAAATATCAGTTTTTTAAATCCGACTGATACACCGCCTGATTTTCAAGTTACAGACACACGTGCATGAATGGCAGAATGGCCGCGACCAACGAAACTTTGGGGTATCGATCGTAAAACACTTCTTCAATAGATTCTGCAGGAAAGCATTTCTGGATAGGGTATTTAGCTTAACGTGGAAACACGACAGCGGGATTTGAATTTTAAGAGAACCCATGGAGCGACTTATGATGGACGGAACGTTAGGAACCATATCGGATAATGCAGGCTTTACTACGATCGCCGGTGAAGAGATGGAAAAAGCGCAGGATTCAAAATGCGAGAACCGGGGGCGAGTCGGAATGCAACGCTCAACAGCCTGGTACGGCAGCAATGGCGCGTTTATCCATCGCACGGCCATAACGATCCTCGAGCAGGTCACAAACGCCTGTAACCTGGAATTGCCTCAGGGATGGAAGATGAAATCCAAACGATGCCTTGGGGATATGAAGGATCAAAAGGGCCGAGATGCCGTTATGGATTCAGCCCGTCGCTGGTTTCGCGGAAACAGTATTTCTATGTCCGGGATAACCGATGATGGGGTATTTGAAAGCTTTCGTGTCGCTTTAAATACCGAATTGAACCTGGGTTCATCAAAGCACAAAGTGTCAAGCCGATGGTACGATTTTACGAGTCCGGATCGGCCCGCCCTGAGTTCTTTTCTCTCGGTCGGCCGTCAATTGGTGTGGGAGAATAGATGCATAGAGAGCTTGAACAACTCGCTCGATACATCGAACTCGCCGGCTTCCGGAGAAAAAAACGAATCTGTCTCTTTTAATTCCGTTTCGAAGATTGATCTGGCCGTCAGTGAAATGGACGAAAACGGCAAAACGAAGGTTTCCGCTTATTGCACAGGTGAGAAATTAGATTTAATCGATCCTCTCATTCTTCAGCAGGCGATTGCGGATGCTGATGAAGCAACCAAGGCTATCGACGCCCCCGGTCTTGCGCAAACGGATTTGTCTCAACCGGATGCCGAGAGAGTGATTGTTGACGCATTGATGGGCATTATTGAGATCATAGTGTCCGCATATGGATACTCCCTTGATAATTGGCAGCCGTACTACAACAAAGATGGCACGCTTTTGGAGGCCCATCCGCTAACGCGCCTGGCTCAGTTTGCTCAAAGCTGGGAATATGATTCCAACACGAACACAATATACGTAAGTGAGACATCGGAACTATCCGACCAGGATGCTGTAGATCAGTTCATTCAGCAGTTGATTTTGGATGTCAGTGCGGATCAATGCCTGGGCAATGTTCTGTCTGAAAAAGTACCCGCTTCAATTGATCTATACTTCAACATAGGTGGCGCACATTTCAACAGCATGTTCGCGATTAACAACAGTATTCTATACAGCATCCTGGAACTACAACAAACACAGGAAGCGATGCTGAATTATGCCATCGCGGAAAAGAGTTATGACACGTGCTCACAAATGCTTCAATCGTGTCGAGAAGAGCTGATCAAACTGGAGCGTCCAACAGATCTGCTGGACGAGCAGCTTGAAAATTATAGCAGTGCATTGCGATCAGCATATATGTATATGATGATTTGCTTGATCCATCTAGGACCCGTAAACCAGCTAAAAAATTCCATTTTACAACCCAATTTTATGATGGTTGAAGATATTTCCATAGGTATCCATATGAACACAGCATCGGGAATGTTCATCCTGGATAATGAGAATCTATTATGGGAGGATCGGTTTGGACGGTTTTAGTGCTGGTCAGATGCCATCCAATCAATATATGAAAATATTTGGAGTCACCACTTGCATGAGGCGTTTTGCACTTTGAAAAAATATGATGCAGGATATGCAAGTCGGAATCATTGTTGAAGCTTGAAGTGGCACAAAGGAAGGGCCAATGAGTCCCACGATAAAAGGTATACAATATTTGCAACCTTTGCGGCCCATACGGTCGGAGCACGAAGACGGTACTAAAGAACTCAATTTTGATGGTGATGACAGCTTCGGACAGATCTACAGGACCAGCCTAAAGCCGCAAGGTGGCCGGTATGAAGACGGAAAGATCGATGAAATACTTCATGGGCATGCAGTCATTGGTGCCAAGATGCAAATCGTCCATGGTTTAAATCCCAACCATGCTGAAGTTCAAACACCGGGCGAGAACGCTGACTTACAAGGAAACCTGAAGGAGATTGTGGCTGATGATCGTCGATGGGCGAATTTTTGCATGGGCATATTAGGCAAAAGCGCAGACTTTGAAACAATGCAACCGTTGAGACAACAACTCACTGACGGCTTCGATCAAGGCGTTGATCTTGAAGATATGACAAATTGGATAAGTGGATACGCAGCCGACCCGAGCGATCAAGACAATATTGAACGCCGTATTGACCTATGGCTTAATAATCCTGAATTTTTTGATCAGTTGACTGAAGCTATTCAGAACAAAGACCTCGAGTCGAAGCCGGAACTATTTACAAATCCTCTTATATTCAGTTATATAGATACCTTCAGAGAATGATCGTGCACAGCAATAAGGGTGTGTTGTAAGAGCCCGCTTCATCTCATTTAGGATATGTGCCTATATTTGCTGGATCTGATCCCCTGTCACAATTACGATGAGTGGTTTCTATGGTCCATCACGATGGGAACGCATTCGTATGGATGCTAAAATCCAATCGGAGTCAGAAAATTATCCCGCTTTCAAAGGGGATTGTTGGACTCAGGAAAGGCGATGAGCATGATGCAAGATAGGATTTCAGCAGAAGAATATCACAAAATATTGCAAGGTCATATTAATGAAAGCGAAACCAGAAATATTGGCCTGTCGCAGTTTCGCGATATCATCCAAAAGGCCCAGTATCGTATAGAAAACGATCTGACCATCGCCGATTGCGGTCTGTCGGTATATTCACCAAACGGATCTGTGGAGCTGTCTCCCGGGTGCCAAATCTGTAAAAAGGGCACTTGGTTGTGCATCAAAATCGGCAACGATTGCAATGCAAATTGCAGCTTTTGCTCGCAATTGAGGACCCCCTGGCGGACAACAGGCGATAATGCCTTTGAAAATATGTGGATGCATGATGTCAAACAATACGCTGAACAATTCGCTGGGCAATATGTAGACGGCGTTGCCTATACCGGCGGCGAACCCTTGTTGCATCTGGAAAAAATCATAGAAGTGGCAACCCACATCAAAGAAAGAGCACCGACTGTCTATCAATGGATTTACACCAACGGCATCTTGGCGAACGAAGCAGTTTTCAAAAAACTTATGGCAGCCGGTATTTCAGAATTGCGTTTCAATCTGGCAGCCACGGATTTCAATAAACATAGCATGGAAAAGATGAGATCCGCGACAGCCTATTTCGACCGGGTCACAGTTGAGGTGCCTGCCATACTGTCCACTTACCACCATCTGATTGAAGAAGAAAAACTATGCTGGTTGCCTGAATTTGGTGCGAGTCAGCTCAACCTCGGCGAATTAATGTTGACCACCCCCCGGGCGTGGGAAGTTCATGGACAGGAGACTGTATACACCTATAAGGAAGCCCAGTTCGGCCCAATCAGATCTCCAGCGCAGAGCCGCCGGATCACCTACCAAATCATGCAATATGCCCACGACAAAAAAATTCCCCTGCTGATCAATGACTGCAGCAACGACGCGAAATACCTGCAAAGTATGAAACTCAAAACAAATCCATCGTTGTTGGCCTTTATCAATCAAAGCATCATCAAATAGAACCGGAGTAATGAACCACGGGTGACGCGCTTGACATCTCCAACGACCATATGACTTCCTGTTTCGTAGACGAACAGGTTTTATCAAGCCGCTTTAAGTTTTTAATTTGCTGTTTTACCCTGCCCCTGGAATCAACGATGATTACCTCAGGTCATAATCAGGGGAAAAAAGGCCATTAATCAGGATTCGCCTGATTTTTTTCTTTATCAACATAGGTTAGAGTCATAACAATAGCCGGATGTTCGCCTCAAATCATGGCGGAGGAAAAATTTATACAAAAGGTAAAATATATTATTCCAAGGCGTTCGGTTTTTGCCTAAAACTGAGATATTGGAGCAAAAGACTTTTTTGGATGCCTATAAGTAATTCCACGCTTTGCTATATTTTGAAATGTGAAAATGCCAAGATATAAATCAGCTGATTCGATATTCCCTAAGGACCTACAAAAAAGGAGGAGCTATGGCGATTTTACCCATTGACAACAGCAATAGAGTGGATTTGTACAGGCGTAAAGAAACGAACGACGGAATCGAGCCGAAGCAGGCTGCTGATCAGTCCAATTCATTTCCGCCAGCCGGTTCAACTGGTAATACACCTGAACCCAATAATGAGAATGGACAGAGTGACATCGGGTCGGCGGCAAGCGTAATGCCAGGGTATCAAGAATTTTATGACAGCAGGGCGCGACTCATGGAGGAGGCACAAGACCCTGCGCTTAAAGCGCATTTCCAGGCTGAACTTGATCTTGTCAAGCAGATGATGAATTCAGCGCTACAAACATCAAGTGGCTCGGGAACGCCTGGCAGCCCGGGAGCGCCTGGCAGCCCGGGAGCGCCTGGCAGCCCGGGAGCGCCTGGCAGCCCGGGAGCGCCTGGCAGCCCGGGAACGCCTGGCAGCCCGGAAACGCCTGGCAGCCCGGAAACGCCTGGCAGCCCGGAAAGCCCGACACTGAACGGTGAATTTAGCGCGACCCAACAGGAAGGGAGACTTTCCGAGGAGGAAGGCAAAGCAATGGCTGCACAGGTTGCAAAGCAGCTCATGAATGATTTCGGCTTTACCGAACAACAGGCTGCAGGCATTGTAGGGAACCTGTATCATGAAAGTGTGGGTATGAATTCGAATGTCAACGAATTCGGCTGGAAGTATCCGGCAGATGATCCGAATAACTTTGGGGAGCCGTTTATGGATAATCCGTATGGTTATGGCTGGGCTCAATGGTCTGCAGATCGCAAGGAGGCTTTCGTCAACTTTGCCGAACAAAACGGATTGGATCCCGGCAGCCCCCAGGCGAACTATGCATTCTTGGTCCATGAGCTGAAAACCACTGAGTCGGCTGCTGTTGATGCGGTTAAAAATACCACCACAGAAGAGGAAGCCGCGGTCGCCTTCCGACAAGTTTACGAACGCGCCGCCATGCCGAATGATTCAAGCCGGTTGGCTGCTGCCAATGATATAATGGCGATGCTGGCATAGTCGCCGGGATATTGAGATCTGATGATATAGATGTCCCATTTACTGTCTATTCTTAACGCCGAGGGGTATTTATCCGGCCATGGAAAAAGCTTCGACGGGTACAGGGTCCGCTGAATTTGCAGGGCCTATGGGCTCAAAAGCTGTTACGACAGCATGCAGCGAAAGGATGTTACGTTTACGGTATAAGCGCCAAAGAGTCCTTCCGTCGCTATTGAAGCCCTTCGCAAGCTTGGTGGCCATCAATTGTTTTTCACCCTTTCAGGACTCGCTATACATCTTGAAATGAGACCTGGAGGCGCCGATTTTTTCTTCCAAAGGAATTAACAGTTGGGTTTTGGCGCGGATACCTTCATGATAGCCTTGGAAACCAGAGATGAAAACTTTTTTCGATAGGCGGATGGCGTCATCCCTGTGCGTTGTTTTAAAATTCGACGGAACGAGCTTATATCATCATAACCGATATTGTTCGCTATGGCCTCCACCGTATCATCGGTGGTCTCCAACATTTTTCTTGCCGCTTCGATGCGCATTATCTGGCAATACCCAAGTGGCGTCTCGCCGGTTGCTTTTTTAAATCGCCTTGCAAAGGTTCTTTCTCCAAGCCCTGCTGCCGCTGCGGCCTTTCGAATCGTTACCTTTTCGGTGAATTGATTGTCCAGCCACTCTTGCGCCTTTAGAATTGCTTTATCTCCATGTGATTTTTGAAAATGGTATGTTTGATATGGCAACTGGGCTTGTCTGGCTGAATCGATTAGCAATAACTTGGAAAGCGTTGAGGCCAGTTCAGGCGATCCGAAACGGCTTGTGATATAAAGACACAGGTCGAGATAAGCTGTAATGCCTCCTGCGCAGATATAGTCTCCCCCATCAATCAGCATTTTTTCCGGTTTGAGGTCGATATCCGGATATTTTTTGCGAAAATCGGCAGCAAGTTTCCAGTGGGTGGTGGCACTTCTGCCTTTGAGAAGGCCGGCTTCAGCGGCCAGAAAAGCCCCTGCACATACAGAGCAGATACAAGCCCCTTTCTTGTGCTGCACCTTAAGCCAGTCTGCAATATCTTTCCGGCTTATTATTGACTCAATATCTCCGAAAAGCACAGGGGTAATGATAATGTCAAAATTGTCAAAGGTATTCATTATTTGATGCGCTAAGATTGTCAACCCATTAAAACACGTCACCTTTTTACCATCGGGTGAAACAATATATGCTTCACAAAATGGTCCATTCTCACCATCAATTTGTTCCCACTCCATATTAGCAACAGAAAAGATATCCATGGGGCTGGTGACACTGGAGTACATACAATTGTCCAGCGCAAGAATACCAATCTTTAGCATTTTGTCCTCTTATAGGCAGTGTAGGGTCGATGATGATTAATATGGCAATATTGAAAGGCAATGTCAAATAATGGTAACAATTACTTCTCTTTTATCAAGTTAACCCTATAGTTGCATAAAAAAGATGGCAAAAGAGGCTAAAAGCCTTGTCAGCATTGGATACACAGCATGCCAGAGAGGCATTACAGTTGGTATGCACGAAGAAATGATTCGAAAATAGGTTGAATATCATGAGGACAGAGGGCGTTTATGGGAAAACTGAAATATTGAAGGCCGATCCAGTCGGGGGCAACCCAAAGCCTCTTTTCCTGCTGAGTAAGGGAAAAATTATATGGCCTTCTATGGGTTATTTGAGACCCTGGCCTTTGAGCCAGGGTCTCTACTGAAAAGGTAAAATTGGCTTATACTCTGCGGCCTTGTTCAGGACTATGAAATTTTGTGTCAATTTATTTTTCTTGAGTCGACGACTTCATATACCGTGATGTTAGGTTTGCCGGTATGAGAAAATGACCGTCTTTTCTTTTGGGTAGCCTTTTGACCATCTCTTTGGTGGCTTGTTCAACATTGATCGCAGGAGAGGCACTTAAACTTTTGGCGGTGCTATCAAACGTTGCCAGGTAAGCTTTCATATCTCTAACATCCTTTGCATCGGACATGGGGCCGTGTCCCGGAATGATTTTATCGGCTCCCAGCGCCAGCAAAAAGTCCAAACTCTTGGACCATCCGTCCAAATTGCTGTCTGCTATGTAAGGATGAAAATCGGTAAAGAGAATATCGCCGGCAAAGGCTACCTTCTGTTTGGCAATCCAAATAATGATGCTGCCGGCTGTGTGAGATTCCTGACGACTGTATAACAACGTAACTGTGCGATTGCCTAGGTCGAGTTCCAATTCCTTTTCAAATGCAATGCCGGGAACAATGACCCGTGTACCCTCCATCGCAGTTTCATCCATGCCGAAGACCTTGGCGGTTTCAAGGGCCTTTCCTTCAAGATTTTGTAACAGACCGCGACATTTAACATGGCTTATAATGCTGGCACCCAAGTCCGCAAATACGCAATTGCCAAAAGCGTGATCAAGATGGTAATGTGTGTTGACGACATATCGGATGGGTTTGTCTGTCATTTTGCGAATGTCTTTTAAAAAAAGTGTTGCTTCTTTGGCAGACGCACGCGTGTCGACCACAAGTACGCTGTCGTCGCCAACCACTATTCCGGAATTAACCCCAAATTGATTTCCGAAACCTCCGCTTTGAATATTTGTGTATGCGTACACACCATCTGAAATTTTAGAAAGACCCTCCGCGCTCCAAACCGTTGTGGCCGGCAAAAGCAGTGTCAAGAAAATACTTGCCCATAAAACCATGCTTCTCCGCTTCATTTTTAACCTCCTTTTGATGTTGTTCTGATACTCCCATGGAACTTCAAAAAATGAAAATTATTCTCATTCACCGTTGAAGTTGATAATTTTGTATATGGATATCTTATGGGATTTTGTTTTAAAAGTGTTTAAAATGACAAAAATAGCGTAATTTCTGACATGTTAGGGTTGCGGCATGAAATAATTCCACAAGATTGCGCCGGATTTTGGTTCGCCTGCAAGGCACATCCGCCGGTGCATATCTGGATATGTGCCGGTGGATGTAACGCGGCAGGCGGGCCAAAAGACAAGCAAGATGGGGAATTATTTCATGCTGCGGCCCCTAATGGAAATAGCGACATTAAAATGCTTTGTTGATTGACTGTGCTAAGCATGATTCGACAAAAAAATTGAGATAGAAAAGAACGTTTAACACAGCCCGAAAGCCAAAAAAGCAAGGTCTTAAATTATAGTGGCAGAAATTCCCCCTTTTTTGTCAATCCAACCCCTTTTCAGAAACCAGTCCTTGGTTTATTCGTTCGGTATCGATATAATATTTGGAGATCGCTTGTAGTGATAACCGCGGGAGGTGGATAAAACGATGAAATACAATATTGTTTCAATAGATTCAATTACCGTGAAAGGTAATTTAGAAACGGAAATAGGCAATTGTAGATATACTTATAAAGCCATACCGGGAACGACATTGTGAATCTTAAACGTATAATACTTAAATGGTTTAATATAATCCTGATTATCGAGTCCCTAATGCTGGTGAACACTTACGCTGAGATTGGACCGATAGATCAGGCATCGCTTGAAAAGGATTTAGATACTTTTATAACAGATTATATGATTCGCTATCATATCCCCGGAGCAGTGTTTGTGTTTGTCAATAACGGTAAGGTGTTATGTGAAAAAGGGTATGGTTACGCCGATTTGGAGTCACAGACGGCAGTGAATCCGGAAATAACGGTTTTCCGAGTTGCATCCAATTCTAAATTGTTTATCGCCACGGCTGCGATGCAATTGATCGAGCAAGGAAAGCTCCTTTTAGATGAAGACATTAATAATTATCTGAAAACATTAAAAATACCTAATAAGCCAGATAATCCGATCTCCATGAAAAATCTATTGACCCATACGGCAGGTTTTGATGACGTCGATCTTAATATGAGCACTCTTAAAAAAGAGGAAAGATTGGAATTGGGTGATTTCCTAAATAAGGCAATGCCGGATCTTGTTATGGAAAGCGGCCAAGTAACTAGTTATTCCAATTATGGTATGAATTTGGCGGCATACATTATCGAGTCGATATCCGGAATGCCTTTTCACCTGTATGTCGAAGAGAATATTCTAAACCCACTCCAAATGAAAAACAGCAGTTTTATGCCAAAGCCAAACCTTATGAAAAACAAGGCAACTCCCTACCTTTTTATCAATAATAAACATGAAATTTTACCTCATGATTACTTGCACGGTTATCCATGCGGTTCGTTCATGACCACCGGTTCGGACATGGCTAAATTCATGATCGCGCATCTTCAAAAAGGAGAATTAAATGGTATAAGGATTCTAAAAAAATCCAGTGCGGAATTTATGCATCAAAGGCAATTCTCCAACCATCCCGGGTTTCCGGGAATGGCGCTGGGTTTCATAGAGGATTATATAAATGGCTACCGTCTTCTTCGCCATAGTGGCGCTGTGGCCGGATTCAAAACTTCATCAGTGCTGATTCCCGAGCTTCAAATGGGATTGTTTATTTCGTGCAATATAGAGTATAGAAAACCAATGGGAAGAAAAACTTCCCTGGGTCCCCAAGTAATGAAATTCATTCTTGATCGGTATTACCCTCCATCGGAGCGGCTTTTAAAAGATGAGTGGCGTGCTGGCGGTTTCCCCAAAAGTGTCGAAGGTAGCTATCGTAAGAACCGGCTTGCCAGAAAACAGTTGACCAAGAGCGGCAGCTTTGGCAACGACTTGGACGTTAGGGTTTTAGATGATCAAACGATTCTGGTGGGTAATGATAAATTCAAACTAATCGGACCTCTGCTGTTTGAAAAAGACGGTGGAAATGAAAGGCTCGGCTTTCGAACTGATGAGAACGCAGTTATTACCCACTTGTTCAAAGGATCGGCCGCTATTGCGTGGGATCGGCTGACATTCTTCAAAACCAGTCGGTGCTATCTGATATTGTTGGGAGTATCCGGGGGGATTTTCCTGCTGTCGGTGCTTTTAACGCCATATATGATTTACCGGTATCGGATAAAAAAAGAAGGGCATAGATTGGTTCTGTCCGCATATTGGCTGTCCGGAGCTGTCAGCTTTATAAACATTGCTTCAATGGCGCTGCTCGTCTGGACGCTGTTCAGAGCAATTTACATTTCCTTTTTCTGGACCTTGCCGACAGGGTTTGAGCTAGTTCTGGTTTTACCCATCATATCCGGTATTGTTGCACTGATCTTGGCTGGATTAACCCTCCAACTGTGGATTAAAAAGTATGGACGTATCTTTGAAAGGATATTTTTATCCACGGTGATCATCGGTTGTTTATTTTATGCTTATTTCCTGAACTATTGGAACCTATTGGGATTCCATACTTAATCAGAAATAAAATAATAGGGTTTGATAGGCCGCATCTTCCATGTATGGAGAGCGTGCCATGATCCGGACGTAGTTTTTTTTGGTGCGGCCTATAACAGTGGTCGTATAATCGGCATCCAGATAGATGATGCGGTATTCGGCCTTGATCGGCCAGACGAATTGCATGCCCCAAACGGCTTGGGAAGGATCGTCGCCAACGAACCCTCGCGGGCGATAAGTCTTCCCGGGACCGTCGAATCCGCCCGTATGGTAAGTAAAGGTGGTGGCGATGGTGCCGTCGGCTTCCAGGCGGTAGGGCTCGTTGACGTTGTATGCGTTTTTTTCCATGAAGGTGGGAATATTGGCGATGACCGTACCAATCGCCCATGAAGGGGGTAAAGGGTGTACCAGTAGAGGATACCGGCCATTCCCTGGGGAAGAAAGCGCGACAAAAGGATCAACTCGGTGGTTCCATCGGCTATAGGTGAAATTTCAAAACTCAACGTCGCCTCGCCGGGGACCTTCATCTCCGCCAGCAAGACGAGCGTACGCCCCTCTTGTACTTCCAGCACACGCCAAAAGCCGATGCTGTCGCCGACACCTATCTCTTTAAAAAGATAAGAACTTGTTTTTTGCGGGTCTGAGTATGCCAAACCGATGCTTGTGTGTCAATCTCAACGTCAATACAGCATGTTGTGCAGGGTGAATTTGGACAGCTGACCGTCTGATAGATTTTCTGGATCAGGCGCGCCCAGTTTCTACGAAAAACGGTAGATGACACCGCCGATTCGACCAAGGCCGGCAACTGATCATCCGTGCCGGCCTTTTTGCGCATGCCCCGCGATTTGTTCGAATAGTATCCGTAATAGCGCACCATCTGCTCGCCCTTGTTCGGGATGTGGGTCACCAGTTGGGCCAACCAATCCAGCGCTTCAAATGTTTGTATGTCCGTCCATCTTTGGATTTGTAGATCACCTTGGCCTGTCCATCCCGAGAATCTTTAGCCGGCAAGTAATTCATGCGCTCTTGTGAAAAACAGGCACGGATAATATAGCGGGCCAAGTCCTCAAGGCCTTGGTCGTTGTTAGGCCGGATGGTGGGGCCGCAATAGACGTTAAAGCCGCTGTGGTGCCAAGACAGTATATTTTCAATGACGGCATCATTGATTTTGCCCTCGGCCTTGAGCATCTTTAGCACTTCATTAGGTTGGATGCCTTCTGTTGTTGCGTGTGAAGCGTCGAAGTATGGACTCAGCATCGGCGGTCCCTTGGCGCAATGCGATTGTAAACTTGATGAGTTCATCATACTGCTGGCGGATGAGATCCCAGCGAACCACAGTTGATAATACGGGCTCTATGTTTGGGTAATCTCCTGATTTCCCAGGATGGGGAAGGTATAATCGTTTGCTGTGGATCGCCTTCAATCTGGGCAGTAACTCAAAGCCTAGCAGGCGGCAGAACGCAAATCCAACCGTACTCTGCCCATGGCTATCCACATATTGCCGGTCAACCGCCATCTCGGTGCAATGACGTAATACTTCCTGGATCATCGCGGCAACTTCGGAAGATGAGCAACTTTTGAGTTGAGAATAGATACACGTGGCATGCCGCTCGACATGCCAATAGATCCCCACTACTGGTCCTCCATAGCGCATCCGCCATTCGGTCAATTTTGATCCCAAGCACCAAAGTATCTGGCATCAGAAGCACATGCAGTGGTTCCCTCACCCCAGACATGAGGGAGTCTGGCGTGTAATGTATGGTTTGCGACCTCGGCGATCGTTTTACGCAGTTGATCCTTGGAGATGAATCTCTGCCGAGTATACAGTAGGTCTCGGTAAGTGGCCTTTGTCTGTCCTGCTGCCACACGCTTCAAACCGATATTGGTACCAATCCCATACTGGCAGAGCAGAATTCGGTATTGCAATTCGGTCCGGTCCAGATGTTCTCAGGGTGTGGGGCTTTGGAATGCTTTGGTAAACCCAACCCGAATATCGGTTTCCTTAAGAACATCGAGCAGACTCGCCATCGGCCAGCGCCTTGCGATGTCAGTTTTCAGCGCCACAAGGTTGGAGGGTTCGGCTTGAGCGGACTGAGGTAAAAGCTTTATCTGCCCGCTCCTCTTCTTCACAATTTTTACATGCCGATTGTTCGGTATGGATTGATTTAAGGTGGCCAGCTCCTCGGTTAGCTCTCGCTCCAATTTGGAGATAAAGATTTCCGGGTCCAAGGGTTTGCCTATCTGTTGATAATATTCGATGCGCCGAGCTTCAAAATCCTGGGGTAAATCTTTATCAGGATTTCCATAGCGTTTTGCTCCCTCGACCCAGATCTCTCGGCAACGGATCGCCCCCTGCAGCGCTTGCAGCACGCAGATTTCGTAGTTCAGGCGATTAAACTTCTGCTTTGCAGGTTTAAGCAGTGCATCCAATCGCCGGCAGGTTTCCGCTGGCAAACGCCCCCCTTACGACTTCACAGATTTGGCGGTCAAATCGATGCAGGGCAGACCGAATTAATCGTTCAACTCTATCATTTGTCGGCGGTTCGATGTGATGGATGCCAGGCGCTTATAGACGGCTTCCTCTATCTTTTCAAAGCGTTAATTATCCGCTAAGCTGGTACAGAGCCAACCCACAAGTTCATTGCTATCAAATGATCTGCGACCAAGCTTAATTTAGCCCCCCCAACATGATGTTGTCGGCGTTTATCGGCCAAGAAGTCCTCAGACCAGCGAGCTGTTTTCGTTGCGTACCAGACCATTTCCCAGCGCAGCACAAGGCGAGCTGTTAATTGAGGACCCAGACAACAATGGCCCCACAACGACCTTTTCATTAATCTAATGTTTCACAACATCCTGTATCGATAATGCGTTTGACACACATGCGCTGGCTTTGCAGACTCGGTGGCGTAAAAAGAAACTTCTCATCCATTTGTCTGGACTAACCGGCAAACTCGATCCGGTTTTGCACACCAAGATACTATGCTATGGTCTGTACAAAATTTTCTGATGCAAAAATCATAAAATTACCGATTGTTTTAACTCCGTTTCAATTATAGTATATTTCACAGGCAGCCGTAATTACTACCATACCGGTTTTTCAACTCATTGTAATAGTTTTCGCAGGGATGAATAATGAAATTGGTGTTTCTAACCTATTTTATGCTTATCTGCACCCTGGCGCTTTCTTGTCCTGCCAAGGATGACATTCAAAACTCCCGAGACGTAGATCAATTCACAGAACCTGTAACCGGTATGAAATTTGTAAAAGTTGAAGGCGGCTGCTTTCAGATGGGCTGTGGCAAATGGTTCTGGGAAAAAAATTGTGAATATGATGAAAAACCTGTTCGAAAGATCTGCCTGTCTCCCTTTTACATCGGCCGCCATGAAGTAACTCAGCATGAATGGAATATGGTGATGGATGACAATCCTTCCTTTGCTCAGAAATGCGGCTTTTCATGTCCTGTTGAAATGATTTCCTTTGATGAAGTACAGCTATATATTAAACGCCTGAACAACCTTGCCGGAAAATGGAATCAATTTCGTCTGCCGACCGAAGCAGAATGGGAATATGCCTGCCGTAGCAGGGGTAAACCTGAATTGTTCTGCGGTGGCTCAGACAACACAGATCTTGCCTGGTTCAGGGTAACAAGCAAGGGACGTTCACATCCGGTAGGAGAAATGCAGCCTAACAGATTAGGGATTTACGATATGAGCGGAAATGTCTGGGAGTGGTGCTCAGACTATTACAGCCATTATCGTCAGAAAGAGTCTATAAACCCTAAAGGGCCGTCAGAAGGCCAATCACGTGTGGTCCGCGGCGGAAGCTGGGGAGATCATTACAGTAGGTTTTGCCGTTCGACCTACCGGAACCATTACCTGCCATACCATAAATCAAAATTTATTGGTTTCAGGCTTGTAATGGAAATAAAGGAAGTTAAAAACCATTATGAATAAAAAGACGAATTCAAACGAGCTCTTATCTCTAAGCCTTTTAGACAGACGAAGATTCCTTAAATTAACGTCAGCAGCCGCAGGAACAGCAATGGGCTGTTTCGTGCTGCCGGGGTGGGGCAACACGGAAGCACGTACAGACTGGGTTCCGAAAAAATTTCCCAAAATAGTTTTATATAATTTCAGGATGTTTGACAGTACCAGCAGAACACTGCGTGAGAACCGCATGCTTCTGATCGAAGAAGACAGGATAATAGGAATAGATCCCGGAAAGGCCTTCAATTGGCTTCGGGATTATTTTATGTTTGGATACAAACAAGTGTTTGAAGCGCTGGTAGTGGGTGGATACAAACTCTTTTGATCCGATAATGCCAGAATCAGTGAAATAGCGGGTGCGATAGCGCAAACGGCTGGCTTGGGTGACCTCAAATTCCTTCTTTTTCCGGGTTGCCAACATCCGTGGATCGATTACCTTTATCTTGCCCTTTTCCCGTTTATCAATGGATCCGGCTTCGTACATGTATCTGCGATAACGACGGATGCGTTCTTTTGAACTTTTGACGTTAAACTCTTTGAGACCAAAATCAGTAGATAGAAAATTATCCTTATTATGGGTTTGCAGGTGATAACCGATGGAGTTCCAGCGGTATTTTTCCGGCTGGTTTACCATACCGGCTCGCAATGGATTAAGATCGATATAGGTGGACAATCCGTCAGCGTATCTGGATTTGGACAATCTCAGGGCATCTTCGGCCGCCATGGCTTCGACACCGATTTTGACAATGGCGTTTTTGGCTTGGCGATTGGCCACCAGTGCGTCTTCCACTTTGGGTGCGCATAAGGGCCTGGTCTATTTTATACTGCCTTTTTTACCCTGAGGGAAAGTTGGATCC
>CAJIBC010000218.1_pt1 | contig 16290 bp, 12 predicted proteins | sample 9199231 | NCBI WGS metagenome assembly CAJIBC01 (sample SAMEA7708282, study PRJEB35096) | sediment metagenome | biome: marine neritic benthic zone biome [ENVO:01000025]; feature: sediment [ENVO:00002007]; material: shallow marine sediment [ENVO:03000034] sea grass bed [ENVO_01000059] ...
CCTTTAAACCAATAGATATCATATCAACATAATATTGCCTGGGTCCTCCATCTGCTGCCAGTGCAGGTAGTCCACCTTGTTGTCGTGATTTTTCAGTGTTGCGATGATAGTTTTTACGACCTCCTTGTCCGAATTTTTGGAAGAAGCCGCAAACACCGTAGGTTTAGTTAAATTGGCGGGATTGTCGTTAAGGCGCAGCTCGACATTATGGTCACAATCTTGTGCAGTAGTACTGATGGCTGATGATATAAACAATGGTAAGAGGGCATAGTCAACGGTCTATGCCCTGGGAATCAAAAGCACGTCAGTGCTTTAAACGTTGCGGTTGTAACCGGGTGCGAAGCACCCGGTTTGAAAACAACAAATCAAGGATTAACCGGCCTGAGACAGGGCAAAGATCTGGGAAAAGATCTGATTGTTGTCAAATCCTTTCAAGTTTATGGCGCCGGACCGGCAAGAGGCCACGCACAACCCGCATCCTTTGCACAGCACGGACTCGATCTGGGCTCTGCCGGGGAATCGTTTGTCCGATTCCGGAATAAGGGAAGGGGCCGAATAGGGGCAGACCGATTCGCAAACGCCGCAGCCGCTGCAGGCCATGGGATCAACTTTGGCCGTGTTTCCACTGGTGCGAATCACTTTGCGGGCCAGCAGGGTCACCGCCTTGGTGGCCGCTGCCGCTGCCTGGGATATGGATTCGTCAATGGGTTTAGGCGCATGGGCCAGGCCGCAAATAAAGACGCCGTCGGTGGCACAGTCCACCGGTCTGAGTTTGGCATGGGCTTCCATGAAAAATCCGTCATCGTTTAAGGTGACCTTGAATTGCTGTGACAGCGGATTCTCTGCGGGGGGGACGATGGCGCTGGCCAGGACGATCATTTCCGGTGTGATCTCCATTTCACGCCGCAGGACGGTATCTTTAAAACGGACCTTCAAATCAGCGCCCTTTTGGAGTACTTCGACGCCCTGTTCCTGACGATAACGGATAAATTGAACGCCGGCTTCTCTGGCTTTGCGGTAGAGATCTTCCCTTAAACCGTAGGCACGCAGATCCTGGTAGAGGATGTAGACATCCATCTTGGGGTTGCGGCTCTTTAATTGCAAGGCATTTCTTATGGAATGGGTGCAACACAGCTTTGAGCAGTAGGGCCGCTCGGGAATTCTTGAGCCCACGCATTGGATAAAGAGCGCCGTTTTTGTCTGGTCGATGGAGGGGTCGTTTTCAATCAGTCGGCGATCCAGCTCGAGGCCGGTCAGGACCCGCTCATCCTCTCCGTAGAGATATTGATCGGGGGTGTGCTCGCTTGCACCGGACGCCATAATGGTCACACCATGTTCGATCTCTTCGGTCTTCTCGCCCATTTGAAGGGTGGTTTTAAAATTGCCGACATACCCGTCTACCTGGGTGATCTCGGCGTTGGTAAAAATATCGACTTTGGGGTCTGCCTGGATATCGGCAATCATGCGGTTCAAATTCTCGGATACATTTTCACCCAGCCACGTTTCATGCACGTGGATGGCATTGCCACCCAGTCGGTCATTTTTTTCAATTACCACCGTGTGGTATCCCTGTGCGGAAAGGCTTTGGGCTGCGGTGATACCGGCAATACCGCCACCGATGACCAGGGCGGTCTGATTGATCTCGAGCACAGATTCGTCCAGGGGCTCCATCAGCGCCACCTTGGCCACGGACATGCGGATCAGATCTTTGGCCTTTTCGGTTGCCATCTCCGGGTTATTCTTGTTAACCCAGGAGCATTGGTTCCGGATATTGGTCATCTCAAAGACATATTTGTTTAAGCCTGCATTAATCAAGGTTTCCTGGAAGAGCGGTTCATGGGTCTTGGGGGTGCAGGCGGACACCACCACGCGGTTCAACCCTTTTTCCTTGATTATCTTGACCATATTGTCCTGGGTGTCCTGGGAGCAGCTGAAGAGGTTTATTTCGCTATAGACCACATTTTCCAGGGTTTTGGCGTACTCCACCACCGCCGGGACATCGATCACACCGGCAATGTTGGTACCGCAGCAGCAAACAAACACGCCAATCCGCGGCGGTACGCCCCGGGTGTCTGTCTCTGCGGGGGTTTCTTGTTGTTTGGTCAGGCTCCAGCGTGATGCAGCCAACTGGCTGCCCGCAAAACCGGCAGACGCACTTGCTTCGATGACCGAGGATGGAATGTCTTTGGGGGCCTCCAGTACACCGCTTACATAAATGCCCGGCCGGGATGTTTTGACTGGTTCAAAGCTGTTGGTAGTGACAAAATTATAATCATCCATTCCAATGCCGATACCGCTGGCCAGCAGCGCTGCAGAGGGACTCACCCCCAGGCCTATAGAGAGAACCACCAGATCGAAGGTGTCTTCCACCCGGTTGCCGGATTCATCATAGTACCGGATCAGCTGCTCACCGCTTTCGGTGGGTAAGATATGGGTGATTTTGGATTTGACAAAGCGGACCCCATACTGATCTTTGGCCCGATTGTAATAGCGTTCAAAGTCTTTGCCCGTGGTGCGCATATCCATGTAAAAGATGGCTGCATCCAGATCGTCGTCGCTGTGCTCTTTGGCCAGCATGGCTTCTTTGACGGCATAGGTACAACAGACCGCTGAGCAATAGCCGTTGGCGCCGATATGGACATCTCTGGACCCGATGCATTGGAGCCAGGCAATTTTCTTGGGCTCTTTTTTGTCCGAAGGCCGAACCAGGTGTCCTCCATAGAGTCCTGGTGAGGAGAGGATGCGCTCGAATTCAAGGCTGGTCACGATATTCTTGGATGATTTGTAGCCATAAACATCGTGGGTCGCCGGATCATAAGGTTTGCTTCCGCCGGACATGATAACCGCACCGACGTTGATCTTGAGCTCTTTGGCCTTGTCCTCGTAGAAGATAGCGTCCGCAGGGCAGACTTCTTCGCATTTTTTGCATCTGCCTTTGGTGAGATACATACATTTGCTGTCATCAATGGCGTATTTCAGCGGTACGGCCTGGGCATAGGGAACATATACGGCCTTGCGTTTGGCCAAGCCCGCATCGTATTCACTGGCGACCTTTCGGGGGCACTTCTCCGCACAGGCGCCACAGGCGATGCACTTGTCCATATCCACATAGCGGGGATGCTGGGTCAACGAGACTTCGAAGTTGCCCTCTTCCCCGGCAATGTTGGTGACTTCAGAAAGCGTCAGGATCTCAATATTGATATGCCGGCCGACCTCGACCAGTTTCGGTGAGATCACTCACATGGCACAGTCATTGGTCGGGAAGGTCTTGTCCAGTTGCGCCATCAGACCGCCAATGGACGGGGTCCGCTCAACCAGATAGACGTAATACCCGGAGTCGGCCGCGTCAAGAGCCGCCTGCATGCCGGCAATTCCGCCGCCCACCACCATTATAGCGCCAGTTGTTTGTTGAGTCATTGTTACTCCTGCTCCTGCTCTATAAAAGATTCGATATTGCTGATATCCATTTCATTCTCGCTGATGCCCAGTTCTTCCCCGGCAATCCCCATGCCCAGCCCCAGAAGCTGTGGGTAGACGAGGCTGGCAAGACGCCGGCTCTCTTTTGGGTCAGACGACATCATTTTCTGAACGCGGTCAAACTGCATCTGACAGTAGGGGCAGGCCACGCATAGATAATCCGCCCCGGCATTGAGACCGTCGTTTATTTTTCTTTCGGTCAAGTCCATGGAAAGCGTGTCCATGACACCCAGCATGGGAGCGCCGCAGCACTCAAGCTTTAAGGGCCACTTAATGCTCTTGGCCCCCGTCACGGTGACGAGTTCATCGAACACAACCGGTGCGACCGGGTTGTCGAATTGGGTTACATCGCTGGGTCGCAATGCATGACACCCGTAGTGGGTCGCGATGTTCAGTTTTTTAAATGGACGGGTGATGGCCTTCTTCAGCGGCTTGATGCCGATCTCATGATAGAGGACAGAAAGGAAGTGTTTGATTCCGACGGCTCCAGTGTAGCGCAGATTTTCTTTGGCCAACTCTGCATTCACTTCTTCTTGTATCGAAGGCTGATGGGCCATCACATGGGCTGCCTTTTTGAGGCTGCCGAAACAGCATTTGCACAGCACCATCATATCCATTCCCTGTTTTTCAGCCAGCGCCAGGTTTCGGGCGGCCATCAGGAGAAATGTCTGCTCATCGGTATTGCGGATCGGGTTGCCGCAACATTTAAATTCTTTATTGTCCGCCACATCAATATCGAGTTTGTTTAACACGGCTCTGGCTGAGGTTTCATATTGCTGGACCCGGGCTGGAATGTTGCATCCCAAAAATAATGTAAACTGCATGGTCGCTTTCCTGAATTATAGGTGTCGGAAATCCAATTCTCTATTTTTGCGCTACGCTGCCCATGGCTGGCTGCGATGGGCCCGCTTCTTTGGCCGACAGATTTTTAAGTTCATAGAGTATGTCCGTGACCTTGACCCCCTGGGGACAGTGCTCCTGGCACTGGTAGCAGGTCAGGCAATACCACAGCATGCGTGACCCCATGGCCAGGTCTTTGATGCCAAAACCCATGGATCGCATGATCTGATGCGGCAGCATATCGAGTTCATCGGTCGGACTATGGTAATTTCCCACCACCGGGCACACCGTGGAGCAATTTTCACAGGTAAAACAATAGGCATATGTTGAGGCCCGCTCCGATAGGCCGGTGCTCTCTTTAAACGCCTGGTTGGCCGGGGTTAAAGGGATAATGTCATCCGATTGATGCAGGAGTTTATAAGGGGCCGTCACCTTTTCAGTGGCCTTGGTCACCGGCTTTTCAAACTGCTCAAAATCAAATTCACCCATGTTGAGCCCACGAAAATAGGAAAATGGTGTCAACACCAAGGTCACCGCATCGCCGCGTTGGATGATCTCTTCACGGACATCGAACCACATCTTGCGCAGATTTATACCCGCCGGACAGGCCACGGTACAGCGATCGCAATTGGTGCACAGGTATATACCCTGCTGAATCGCTGCAAGTCCCTTGGCACCAATGGTTTTGTCGGAATAATAGTCTTTGAGAAATTCCATCCGTTCAGACGGCAGCACCATCGTATTGCCGACACAGTCAGACGCCACGGCCACCGAGCAGCGGTTGCTGCAGGTGCCGCAACGTGTGCAGGCGTCCAATTCCATCATCTGCCGGGTCCTGATATTGGCGGGGTTGGATTGTTTATCCATCACCGCGTTGGTCAGCAGGCTCACCGGTGTGGTCAGTACATGCAGCATTTTGGAAAAGGGCAGATAGGCAAGGCCGAACAGGCAGCCATAGACATGAATGTTCCAGTAGGTTTGCCAATTATCATAGGATGTGAGTTTGGTCAGTTCCATGGCCAGACCCGAAATGATGATGATGGCCAGTATGATCAGGGCATAATAATCCGGGCCGGCGGTTTTCAGGCGCGGCACTTTCAGTATGAACCGGCGGTAAGCGGCGATGGCGACACCGGCCAGCACCATTAATCCGGCCACAATGAGGAATGGGTTAAGGTCAAGATAATACCGATCATACAGAGATGTTAAGATGATTTTATCAAGGGCATGGGTGAAAAACAGGAACATGAAACCGACAAAAATGAGCATATGCATGAGCCAGCGGATAAAATCCTCATTGCGTATCCGCATCTGCACAAGCACATCGCTGATGAAAACCCGGGCCAATTTGGACAGTTTCGGACTGAAGAGTGTGGTGAATACGCCTTTGAGGGCCGTCGAGATCCTGGATGGTGCCGGTGTTGCCCCAGCCCGGTTCTGCATATCGACACTGAAACGAAACCACCCGGAAACTTTATAAATCAGACCGACCCCGAAGATGGCCAGCGCCACATATAGTGCGGTATCATATAACATTTGCCAGAGTTCCTTTAAAAATCATTTCCATTTTCATCGTTATCTTTTCCAGACAGAAATTTCCAAAATAAGGCAATCCCAACCAGAGAACCGACGATCAGTATATAGGTAATCGCCTCGATATGGGTGTGAAATTCCTGGTAGGTATAAAACGTTGGCTCCATAAACGGACGGCCTCCACAAAAAGGTTTAATGGGTATCCTTGTAGTCCGGGTGCACATAAAAAATGGGCATGCGGGTTACGATAAATTTAAAAACAACAATGCCGACGGTGACGATGAAGATCGAAATGCCGATTTCCATCCAGTGCGGGAAATACTTTTGGTCGGCCGGCAGCTGCCAGTTGAAGGCAATCAAAGAGACATTGAGACGGTTGACGACAATGCCGAGAACAGCCCATGCGGACGTCCACTTTATCATTTTGATATCCTTGTTGCGCGCGCCGATGGCATAGAAAAAACAGGGCAGGGCAACAAACCCGATCAGCTCCACAAGAAACCAGTGTCCATACGGCGTGCCCAGCAGGTGCCAGTGATTGCCGGCGGCGATCCCCATCACCTTGATAATAAAATAGCCTGCCAGCACCAACGAAGCGGCTTTTCCGAATCCCAGGGTCACACCTGTGTTTTCATCCAGATGGGTTTGGTCCATCTTGTCTCCAAAATAACGATGGGACAGGGTGCTTTCGAATATCACCATGGAGAGCCCCGCCACGATACTTGAAATGAAAAAATAGACCGGTAGATAGGAAGAGTACCACAAGGGGTGAAGCTTTGACGGCGCAATCAGAAAAAGTGCCCCCAAAGAGGACTGATGCAGTGTGGAGAGCACCACACCGAATACCGTCAGCAGCAGTGTCAGTTTCACGATGAGTTGTCTGATCTTTTTCAACCCCAGCCACTCTAAGGCAGCAGGCACAAATTCAAGAAATAAAACGGATAAGTAAAGGGCAACACACGCCGCCACTTCAAAAAGAAGGGATGTGGTTCCCTGTTGAACAAGAAATGGATAGGGCAGGCGCCAGGGCCGGCCGACATCATAATGCAGGGCGAAAACCACCAGCGCATAGCCAAGGAAACCTGTCAGGACAGCCGGCCTCACCGCGGAGTGATATTTTTTCAGTCCAAATATATAGACAGCCGCCGAGGTCACATACCCGCCGGCCGCCAGGGCAACGCCCACAAGCAGGTCAAATCCGATCCACACGCCCCACGGGTTATCGTCGCTAAGGTGGGTCACCGGCCCCAGTCCAGTCGTAAACCTTAAAAAGGTGATCACAATGCCGATCAGAATAATGATGCCGGTGACCACATTAAATGGGGTCATCCAAGGCCGGGGTTGCACGGTTGCGGTATCAGACATCAGATTTCTCCTCGGCCAGCTTCGTTAATCTTTCGAGTTCCTCTTTGGTATCGGCTTCTTTGCGTTTTGAGATGGCATATACGCCCATTAAAAGAACCGGCCACAGCCCCACCACCATTGGAACGATGGAAAGCGCGCCGGATGTCAATTTAGGTGCCGGCGTGGTCCCTAAGTCTTCACGCATCCCGATCTGCGAAAAAGGCACATTCGACAGATAGAGCCAGCTTGTGCCGCCCATTTCAGTTTCGCCATAGATGTGGTCAATATACCGGTCCGGATATTTGCGAATACGGTCACGGGCAAGTTTGAGCAAATCGTCCCTTTTCCCAAAGGTCAAGGCTTCCACGGGACAGGCTTCAACACACCCGGGAAGCTGGCCTTTTAATATTCTGGGGTGACACAGGGTGCATTTGGTGACCCGGGGGGTCAGGGGTTCATCGTATTCATACGCGGGTATTTCGAAGGGGCAGGCGATCATGCAATACCGGCAGCCCACGCATACATCCGGATCATAGACAACCGCACCCGTTTCGGACTTTTTAAACGCCTTGACAAAGCAGACCGATGCACATGCCGGTTCAAGGCAGTGGTTGCACTGATGCTTTTTAAACAATGGGGCTTTTTGATCCTCCGGTCCTGTGTATTTATTGACAACGGTGTAGGTTCCTGCGTGGGTCCTGCGTTCCCGGTCCAAAACGGAGAGATCGGTAAACGGCTTATCCGGAGCGGGAAGTTCGTTAACGGTGTTGCAGGCTGATTCACAGCGCCGACAACCGACGCACACGGAAATGTCGTGCAGGACACCAAACCCTTCAGGATATCCTTTAAACTGCTTATTACCGGCAGCCAAAGCGGATTTACCCGCCATGGCCCCGATACCTGCGGCACCGCCAACCCAGCCTAGAAATTTTCTTCGTGAAATGGACATGTAAAATACTCCAACGGATATTCCATCCAATTAATCAAGCTTTTTCAACTCGTGGCACTCTATGCACTCAGCCGGTTTTTCTATGTTCATTTTTTTATGACACCCCATACATTGCAGGTGATAGGCGCCTAGAATGCCAGGCATTGAAGGTTTCTTTTCATCCCATTGTTGGCCGTGGCAGTTGGCGCACTGCGGCGGTTTATCCGATGCAGGGCTGTGATGATGACACCCCTGGCAGATGGCTTCTTTCTCATTGTGGAAATAACCAGAGAGCCGGTTATCTTTGATGCGGTCCATGAGAGCGTTGATTATCTGTCGGTGCGGGAGTTTAACCGCCTCGTATTGTTTGGAAAGTCTTTGGATCGTAACCACCTCAGGAATATCATCCTTGGGATGGGTTGCGGTCGCCCGCGTTGTCGACTGGAGCGCAAACCGTGCAAGGGCTGCTTCATCTTCAGGCGTTGAGGACGTTGGCAGGTTCTGCACCGGTACCAAGTGGCATTTCAGGCAGGCCTCATCTTTTGTTTCACTGGTTTTACCCATGGGTATGGGGGCATGGCAACCGGCGCAGCTTTGATCTTGTTTGCCTGCATTGTGACAGCCCTGACAGCTCCGTGTTGAATCGACCTTGTGCATGGCGATTTCAATGCTGGGTGCTTTAGCGCCCGATGATCCGTTGGGTGATCCATTCAGGTTATGGCATTCACCACAGGTTTGCATGCTTTTATGATGGCAGACCCTGCAGTTGCCGTTGGATGCCTCGTGGGCCTTGTGGTCAAACGGGACCAAATTCATTCGGTTCATTTTTTCGTCGGCGTTGGAGGCTCTGGAAGCGGCTTTGAGTAAAACGATATCCGGCTGATTGCGATCCATCCGGGGGATATCCGCTCGTTTTTTGATCTTCTGCTGTTCAATGGGGTCATGGCACCCTGCGCAGGTGAGTGGGGGATTGATCTGTTCTTTGACCGGCGTATTGAGATGGCAGTTTATGCAGCCAAGATGGGACGCCTGCTGCATGGATATCCGGTTGTCTTGGGTTTTCTCTTCATGGCAGTAGCGACAGGTACCTTCTTTCCCTTTGTCATAGAACAGTTCTTTTTTTGTTTTGTCATATGCATGATGGCATTTTTCACATTTGTTTTCAGCTTTTTGGGAGTGTGCAAAGTGCAGCGATTTGTCAAATCCCATGGCTTGCCGGGATGATAGATATTTTTCTTTGCCTGTGTGGCAATCATCGCAGTCAACAGGCCCGGTCTTTTCCCGGGAAAGCCTCATCTCTCCGTGACAGGCAATGCACCCCTGGTGATAGATGTTCATCACCTCTATCCTGTCGGTATCCTCAAACCGCTTGAACTTAGGGTAAATGCGATCGTTCTTGGTCATGTGGCAGGCGGTGCAATCCAGGTCCTTGAGGGCCAAAGCTCTGGTGTGATTGTCATGCAGAAATTCAACAGGTGATTTTTCAAGTCTGCCAAACGCAGCCATTGAATCAATTTTGATCACATCCGCCCGTTTTAGGGCTGACTCTCCGGCTGGAATGGTGCCGGTGATACCTGTTCCGTAAATGCAACCAATGGAGACCGTCAACAAAACGGCCAGGCAAAGCCAATTTTTTCCCATCTTCATATCCTGCTAATCCTTAACATCATAATTCAATACCATGTTTCTCCTAACAATATTTTCAATGATACTAAATGATTGAGTAGGAGCTTAGCTATAAGGGGACGATGTTAGGAAATATGCAATTGTAAGTCAATGGCAAATATCAACTATAAATCAAATACGTCGGCCAGAAAAATAACAAATTTTAGACCACGTTCATCAAAAAACCCCTTGAACGAAGATGGTTTATACAGCCAGGACCATGTCAAACTCAGACCGGTGGATTTTACTGCCGGCGGCATCTTTTTATTTGGATCTAAAGGGTGCTTTTTTAACGCTGTTGATAATTTTTTGTAAGCAATCTGCCCCCCCACCCTACTAAAATTAAATGCACAGTATGCCAGAGTGGCGTCACATGAATTACCATGAGGTCCGGAATTAGATTTGGAGGATAGGACGCCCAGACACCCTTAACCGAACAGGAGAGCAGAACATGACACTCAAAGAAAAAATCGATGCCTACAAGGAGGGTTTCAAAGCCAAAGCACCCAAAGAGGCACAGGATCTCATGCGACGCGCCATTGAGGATTTGCAAAATTCTCCGCAGATGCTCAACACCATTAAAGTGGGCGCTCTGGCACCGGACTTCACCCTTAAAAACAGCCGCAACACCGATGTCGCCTTGACTACGCTGTTAGACCGCGGTCCGGTGGTGCTGAGCTGGTACCGCGGCCGTTGGTGACCGTACTGCAACTTGGAGCTGGAAGCTCTATCTGCTGCCGCCCAGCAATTCGCCGACGCCAATGCCACATTGGTGCTGATTTCGCCGCAGCTTCCCGAGCATAATGCCGCCATCGCCGAGGAAAAAGGCCTTAACGTCGATATTCTCAGCGATCCGGGCAATGAAGTTGCCGCCCGTTACGGTCTCAAATACCAGATGCCTGCAGATCTCATTGCCATTTACCAGCAGTTCGGCCTGGATATCCCCAAACACAACGGCGACGGCAGCTGGACGCTGCCCATCCCCACATCACTGATCATCGATACCGAGGGCATTGTCCGGCATGCCGATATCAACGCGGATTACACCGTACGACCGGAGCCGCAAGAGACGCTGGCGGCATTGAAAAGTCTGGGTTAGTGGCAACTACACCATCACGAAGCGATTCCAGCCGGTATCCCATGAAAATTTAAAAGGGTGTGCCGTCAAGTTAAGTTGATCGGGGAACTAGGCTTAAACCAATCTGGGCCCTATCGACCCGGATGCGTTACACTCGGGTTTTAAACACCATCTCATCGCCTTCGGCAATTGCCTCAAGCCGCGTGTTTTCCCCAATGGTGCCTTTGAGGATCTCCATGGCCATGGGATTTTCTATGTATTGTTGAATGGCGCGCTTAAGGGGGCGGGCACCGTATGTGGGGTCATATCCCTTCTGCACCAGTAGCCCACGGGCGCTTTCGCTTAAGGTTAGAAAGATTTTTTTAGCCTCCAGGCGTTTTGTCAGGCGCGCCATTTGAATGTCGACAATGGCGCCGATTTGATCCACACTCAGGTTGAGAAAGATGATGGTTTCGTCGATACGGTTGAGGAATTCCGGTTTGAATTGAGCCCTCAAGCTCTCCATTACCCGCTGCTCCATCTCCCCGCGCTGGTCGGCCCCCAATGTTTGGATGAACTCACTGCCCACGTTGGAGGTCATGATGACGATGGTGTTGGTAAAATCCACGGTCTTCCCGTGGCCGTCGGTCATGCGGCCATCGTCCAGGATCTGCAGCAGGACATTGAACACCTCCGGATGGGCTTTCTCAATTTCATCGAAGAGCACCACCGCGTAGGGGTGCCGCCGCACCGCTTCGGTTAGGTAACCGCCCTCGTCGTAGCCCACATAGCCGGGGGGGGCGCCGATGAGGCGGGCAACGGCATGTTTTTCCATGTATTCGCTCATATCGATGCGTACGATGGCTTGTTCGTCGTCAAAAATAAACTCAGCCAGGGCTTTGGCCAGTTCCGTCTTACCGACGCCGGTGGGGCCCATGAAGATAAAAGAGCCGATGGGGCGGTTGGGATCCTGCAAGCCGGAGCGGGCGCGACGCACGGCATCCGAGACCGCCTTAATGGCAAGTTGCTGGCCGATGACGCGCTGGGCCAGGCGCTCTTCCATCTGCACCAGTTTTTCCCGTTCGCCTTCCAGCATCTTGGTGACGGGAATGCCGGTCCACCGGGATATCACCTCGGCGATATCTTCGTCATCCACCTCTTCTTTCAACATTTTGCGTTCGTCCTGAAGCGTTTCTAATGCTTGCCGTGCCTGCTCCATCTGCTGTTCCAACTCAATGGCGCGGCCATAGCGCAGTTCTGCCACCTTTGCCAGGTCGCCTTCACGTTCGGCTTTCTGTTCTTCGATGCCGATACGTTCCTGCGCCTCTTTCACGGACCTGAGTTGTTGAATCAACCGCTTCTCTTCATCCCAGTGGTTTTTCATCTGGGCCAGTTGAGACCTCCAGTTCTCAAGTTCGTTTTCGATGCCCTCCAGTCTTTCGGCCGATGCCGCATCGTTTTCTTTTTTGAGAGCCTGGCGCTCGATTTCAGCCTGGGTGATTTTGCGCTGTACGTCGTCTATTTCTCTGGGCATGGAGTCGATTTCAATGCGCAATTTGGAAGCGCATTCATCGATGAGATCGATGGCCTTGTCCGGCAAGAATCGGTCGGTGATATAGCGCTGGGATAGGGTGGCGGCGGCTACGATGGCCGAATCTTTGATGCGCACCCCGTGATGGACTTCATACTTCTCTTTGAGCCCACGTAAAATGGAGATGGTGTCCTCCACCGTGGGTTCGGCGGTCAGCACCGGTTGAAAACGGCGTTCCAGGGCCGCGTCTTTTTCGATATACTTGCGGTATTCATTGATGGTGGTGGCGCCCACGCAGCGCAGCGTACCGCGGGCCAAGGCGGGTTTCAGCATGTTGGAGGCATCCATGGAGCCCTCGGCAGCGCCTGCCCCCACCAGCGTGTGCAGCTCATCGATGAAGAGGATCACCTCGCCTTCAGCCTTTTCGACCTCTTTCAATACAGCCTTAAGGCGATCTTCGAATTCGCCGCGGTATTTGGCACCGGCGATCAGCGCCCCCATGTCCAGGGAGACCAATCGTCGATTATTAAGGCTTTCTGAGACATCCCCCGCAACAATACGCTGGGCCAGGCCTTCGACAATAGCGGTCTTGCCGACCCCAGGTTCGCCAATTAACACCGGATTGTTTTTGGTTCTCCGGGAAAGCACCTGAACGATACGCCGGATTTCGTCGTCCCGGCCAATAACCGGATCGATTTTACCCAGGCGGGCCATTTCCGTCAGATCGCGACTGAATTTGTCCAGCGCCTGGTACTTCTCCTCCGGGTTAGGGTCGGTGATACGCTGGTTGCCGCGAATATCCAAAAGCACTTTAAGCACGCTATCGCGAGTGACACCGTAACGCTTCAGGATTTTGCCGGCCTGACCACTCTGTGTTTCGGCCAGGGCCAGCAACAGGTGCTCGATGCTGACATATTCATCTTTCATCTTGGACGCTTCGGCAAAGGCGGCCTCCATGACTTTTTGGGTCCCGGGCGATGCGTAACGATCACCACCGCCGGTGACGTTGGGCATTCGGCCGATGGCCTCACCGACATCCCGACTGACATCCTCAGGAGAAACCCCTATCTTGCGCAGCATGGCCCGTGCGATGCTTTCGCTCTTCGCCAACATGGCCGCCAGCAAGTGCTCCGGCTCAATCTGCTGGTGGTTGTGCTGGGACGCCAGTGTCTGAGCATTTTGAATAAGCTCTTGGGATTTAATGGTAAATTTGTCGAACCGCATGGTCCCTCCTTGATGGTTGCCATAATTGCAAGCTTGCCGGTCTGATTTTTGCAAAGAATGTAAACACGGTCTAATTGTTGTCAAACCGCTCGGTGGGCATTGTTCCCCGATGGCAGCGTGGATCTTTGATTCCAAAAAATGTGGGTTTGATACCGAACCGGATGTGGTACAAAATTTGTCAGAGAGGACAGATATACGGCAGGCAAGTGCTTGACACCCGGCTGGAATGGTGGTTTTTTAACGATAACATTTTGGGACCGGTTTCATATTATATAGACTAAAATCAAATTATTATCATGATTAAACCCAGGTGCGTGCACCCACAGGCGGCTAGAGTGCCTAAGCGGTATATCGCCCCCAGGAGAATGATGGCCCGACGCCCCGTGAATAGCTCCAACATCTCAACTCTTACGACATGCCAATGAAAAAAAGTTTCAATATGCCGATGGTCGCCATCTTGGCCATGTTTCTGGTGTGTTGTTCGTACCCATGGGTGGGGCATTCCCAGGCTGCCGTCGATGCTGATGAATCCATCTCTTCCAAATCAATCGTACAAGAGGTGCTGCAATCCGCACCCGGAAAGCCTCGCACTACCTTTGGCGGGAAGCTAAAGAAGGCGGCCTTGCAGATTTTAGATAAAATAGGTGTAGAGTATGAGTTCGCCAAACTCTATGCCACCTGGATCGTGGGCGCGCCAACGTTGGTAGTGCTCATTTTAATTGCCATAATGCTGCGCCCCAGGCGAAAGAAAAAAAGCGCCACCAGGTTTCGTCGCCCCATCCAGCTATCCCCGCGTAAGAACCGGGGGACAAGGGTTGTGGACCTTAAGAAGCCCATACCGACAACAGACAAAGAGCAGGTATTGGAATTTTTCATCCAACTCTTTAAACATCAGGTCGGAGCTGTTCCGGATGCGGCCACAGAACTCACCCTAATTGAGAGTCGTCCGACCTGCCCCAATGACACCTATGAAATGAGGGTGAAAACGGGAAACGACTGGGCCTCACGGCGCATGTCCATTGGCCTGCTCGGTCAGGGCGGCGGCAGCCGCAGCAAATGTTTTTATGTTATTTTTGATACCCACATGGTGCTGAAGATACCATCCATACCCATTCCGGAATTTTCCGTCTACCGCAGAAAGATAAAGGCTGAAGCAAAAATCGTAGAGCAATTGTATCCGCAGGAATGTATCGTTCCGAGAATAGCGGTGATCCTTAAAGCAATATATACCATCAAAGGCAGTGAAGGCCTTTCGGAAGATATGCAGGAAGCCAAGTATGTTCACCTTCTGGAAGTCAATCCGGAGTATCAAGAGTATTTAAAAATAGGACCATCCTTTGCCTTTTTTATGGACTTGGCCAAGCATTTTTTCTTGAGCACCACTTTGGAGGAGATTCACCGCGGGGACCAGCGTATTGTCAACGAAGCCCTAAAACAGCATGAACTGCTATGGGATCAGCATGGCTTTGTTTGCAGATACGGTGAAGATCTCAGCGCCGTTTGTCATAATCTGCAGGATGCATACTACCGCAGTGAGGGGCGCTTGCGACAGCTCATTGAAGAAGCAAAAATAATAGAAGACATTCCGACCTATCAACTCAAGCAGTGGTTCGTGAACCATTTGGCAGGAGAGAGGATTGATGCCGCCACTGAGGATCTGCCGGAAGAATTTGTTGAGCGGGTGAATCGTTTGTTCTATCGAGTATTGCATGAAAATCATCTGCAAGTTGAACAGTATCGCCAAAGCGTGCGCAACAATATCAAAGAGATGCGTTTTTCCCAGCACCGTACTCAGTTGGAAAATTTGGCATCCAATACCCTTGAGCTATTGGCATGGATTGATGAAAAAGGTCTCACGCTAAGGGATCTTAAGCCTGAAAACCTTTTTGTGGCCGGTGATCCCAAAGCGTACCCGATCTTTTTGAATGACGCCAAAAAATTTTCCATCGGGCTGATCGATGTGGAGACAGCCGTTGTGATGGGCACCCGAACCTCAGATGATATCCCCCAGCCCCAATTGGCCGGCACGCCCTTGTACGCCACACCTTCCCATCTTCTGTCCAATGTCATACTGGAAGAAACCTATTCGGATGTACGGACCATACTTCACATGCAGGATTGGTATGCGACCATTGCCATCATATATAAAATCATAACCGGGAAGGATATGTTTTCTGCAACCGCTTTGGTATTTCCGCAGTTATTGAAACAGATCAAGCGGATGGATCCGGCCGGCCCGGATATGGGCAAAGATATGGTCCGAATCAATCAACAGTTTTGGAGCAGTGCGGTGTACGAATTCAAGCACACCATAGCGATGGATTTGGACACCTTTGAACGCATTGAGGTGGTCGTCCCAAAGTCGATGTTGCCGGAAATCGTTAAAGCGTTGCATGACGGATATAACCAGATATCAGCTGCTTTAGAAAAGACCGTATCCCAGCAATCCGTTTTTTCGGGTAGAGTGAAATGCCAATTTCTGCTAGATGCCTCAGTGGAGAAAATAGGGGTCATGAAGGAACGCTTGCTCGAAGAAAAATAAAGTAATGCTGCCAGAGGAAAAAAAAAAAAAAAAGCCCTATCCGTAATGGTCCGCATTGAAGATCAAAAGAGGCGCCTTCAGCGCAAACTGGAAGCCGCCGCTCTGCTGAAGACCGATAGCGGTGCAATCTCCGCAGATCAGCTGCTTGA
>CAJIBC010000189.1_pt1 | contig 16197 bp, 14 predicted proteins | sample 9199231 | NCBI WGS metagenome assembly CAJIBC01 (sample SAMEA7708282, study PRJEB35096) | sediment metagenome | biome: marine neritic benthic zone biome [ENVO:01000025]; feature: sediment [ENVO:00002007]; material: shallow marine sediment [ENVO:03000034] sea grass bed [ENVO_01000059] ...
CCGGAAAGGGAATGCCAACTGAGGTCCTGAACCATATTTTTGATCCTTTCTATACCACCAAACCCATGTTGGCGGGAAAAGGCGCCGGCCTGGGCATGGCCGCCACCTACGGCATCATCAAAGCCCATGAGGGTTTTATCGAAGTGACCTCCAAAGAGGGTGTCGGCAGCAAGTTCATGGTCTACCTGCCTGCCACGGCGTATGTCGGCAGCGGCATCGAAACCACCGGGGCAAAGCCGCCCCTACCCACCCAGACCCAGACCATCCTGACCATATTATTGGTGGATGATGATACCACCAGTTTGGAGATCGGCACACAGATTTTAGAGCAATTGGGATATGCGGTCATCATCGCTAAGAACGGTATGGAGGCCGTTGCTCAATATCAGAGACGCCATGACAACATTGACGTCGTCATCATGGATATGGTCATGCCTGAAATGAGCGGCGTCGAGACATTTGAACAGATTAAATCAAAATATCCAGATGCCAAGATCCTTATGGCCAGCGGGTATCTTTTAGATGCCGAGGCGCGCCGCCTGCTCGAACATGGTGCCGAGGGCTTTGTTAAAAAGCCTTTTGCCATTGAAGAGCTGCATGCCACCATTCAAAGAGCAGTGCCGTCACCCCGTGTTGCATAAGGACGGGATACAAACAATGGATTTTAGGGTCAGCGGGGCTTATCTCCCACAAACAATACTGTAATGCCCAGCGTCAAAGGCCGATAGCGCACCTGGATGAAACCGGCCCGTCGCATCATGCATGCGAATTCGGAGGCCGCCGGAAAGCGGGCCACCGAAGTGGGAAGATAGGAATAGGCAAAGCTGTGTTTGGAAAAAAATCGGCCAATAAATGGTAATAACTGCTTAAAATAGAACAGATAAACGTGACGCGCCAATCCCCGTGTTGGGGTCCCCAACTCAAGTATGGCCAACCGACCTCCCGGTTTGAGGTGATCCCAAAAACACTTGAGAACGGTCTCTTTGTCCTGAATGTTCCGAATCCCGAACGCCATTGTAACGGCATTGAATTGCGCATGCCGGAACGGTAGGTCAAAGGCATCGGCAGCGACCAGAGCGATGGACCCCCCGTCGGCCATATCTCCCACTTTGGGTTTTGCGAGACGCAGCATTTCCGGTGAAAAGTCAATGCCGATCACACGGGCGCACTTGCCGAATTGCTGCCGGATTTCAACGCCCACATCCCCAGTGCCGCAGGCCGTGTCCAGAACCTGTGTGCCAGGATCCAAATCAAGGCAGGAGACCAATTTCGCGCGCCAGTAAACATCCTGGCGCAGGCTTAGCAAACGGTTTAAAAAATCATAGTACGGCGCAATTCCATCGAACATGTCCCGCACAAAATCGAGTTCATTTCGGCTCATTGACAACCCCGGGTCTTGCATTAGTATTTTGCATCGAATACAAGTTACTCGTTTATATCAAACCCCGTGTGAAAAACCGGTGGCATAATGGCCCGCAAGAGGTTTGAAAAACGACGTTTAACATAAAAACGGAACCAACAACAAGGGGCAAACAGAGAGCCAAATGACAGGCAAACGGGACTACTACGAAGTGCTTGGCGTCAACAAAGGCGCCGCCGAAAGCGAATTGAAGGGTGCATATCGCAAGCTGGCGCTGAAATACCATCCAGACCGAAATCCGGATAACAAAGAAGCCGAAGATAAATTCAAAGAAGCGGCAGAGGCGTACGAAGTGCTGCGTGATCCGCAAAAACGCCAAATTTACGACCAGTACGGCCACCAAGGGTTAGAAGGTCAAGGATTCAGCGGTTTCGGCGGATTTGAGGATATTTTTTCCAGTTTTGGCGACATTTTCGAAGACTTTTTCGGTTTCGGATCGAGAGGGCGGACAGGGTCAAGCAGCCGTGTCCGAAGGGGTTCAGACCTGCGCTACGACATGACCTTGGAGTTCATGGACGCTGCATTCGGCATAGAAACCACCATTGACCTGGAGAAGGCCGAATCGTGCCCGGGTTGCCAGGGCAGCGGTGCCGAACCGGGAACCCAGCCCCAGACCTGCCCCCAATGCGGTGGGGTCGGCCAGGTAGGACGCAGCCAGGGTTTTTTCACCATTCGTACCACGTGCCCCCAATGCCGGGGAAACGGCCAGGTAATCGCCGCCCCATGTAAACAGTGCAGGGGCCAGGGACAGATTCTGGTGAGCAAAACAGTATCCGTCAAAATTCCGGCCGGTGTAGATGCCGGTTCGCGGCTGCGGCTTTCCGGTGAAGGCGAAGGCGGTGCCCATGGCGGCCCCCCAGGGGATCTCTATGTGTTCATCAATGTAAAAGCCCATGATTTTTTCCATAGGGAAGGCAATGATGTTATTTGCCAGGTTCCCATATCCTTTATACAAGCGACGCTGGGTGACAATATCCAAGTGCCGACACTAACCAACGAAAAAGAGCTGACCATTCCCAAAGGGACGCAACACGGGGAGGTGTTCCGCTTTCGCAGGGAAGGCATTCCCTCCTTGCGCACGGGGCAACCAGGGGATCAGATGATCCAAGTCTCCATCAAAACCCCCACCAACATCACTAAGAAACAGGAAGCGTTGCTCAAAGAGTTTGCCAAATTGGAAAAGGACAAACTGCGCAATAAATTAAAAAATATCCTCAAAGGCAATTCCAAAGCTGCAAATTAAATGCGCCAACCTAAGCATGCCCATTTGCTACTGAGCAAGGAGCCCACAAGCTATGTTTGAATTGAAAATCGTGACCCATTTTGCAGCGGCCCATCAGCTGACCATGGTAGCCAAGCAGTGTGAGAATCTACACGGGCACAACTGGAAAGTGGAGGTGATGGTATCGGGTGAAAAACTTAATGACGCGGGGGTGCTCATCGATTTTGGCGAGCTCAAAACCCACGTAAGGAAAATAATTAAAGAATTAGATCACAAGTTTTTAAATGATTTAGAGTGCTTGGACGTTGCGCCCTCTTCTGAAAACATTGCAGTTCATATTGCCGAAAATTTACAAAAGCAATTGGCGGGCACCGGGGTACGGGTGAGCCGAATCACCGCCTGGGAGTCTGAAAACGCTGGGGCAACCTATATTCCGGAATGACACAGTGGCGCATCATTTTTTAATCGCCGCCAACAACTCATCGCGGGTAATCAACGCCCTTGTGTCCGGCACATGTTCGCGGATGTTTTCCAGACCACCCTCCTGACGGTCCACCAGCACCATGGCCCGCACCACCTCCAACCCGTTTTCCCGAGCGCGGGTAATGGCCTTGATGGTTGAGCCACCGGTGGTGGCCACATCATCAATGACGACAACCCGGGCGCCTTGGGCCAGATCTCCTTCGACCCATTGGGCTATGCCGTGATCTTTTTTGGTCTTTCGAATGGAAAACGCGTTTAGGGGCGATCCTTTAAGTTCCGATGCAAAGGCTGTGGCCATGGCAATGGGGTCGGCACCGAAGGTGAGGCCGCCTACGCCGTCCGGGCGAAGATCGCGGATGGCTTCAAACATCAAGTGTCCCACCAGATACATACCCCGGGGATTTAAAATGGTAGGCTTGCAATTTACATAGAATCGGCTAACCCGCCCCGAAACAAGCTTAAACGACGGCTGATCGGTGTATTTAAATGATTTTTCACACAGCAGCGCTATCAGTTCCTCTTTCATGGGTCCTCCCTGCAATGATATAGGAAATACTTGATTTCAGAGCACTTATCAGATAGTAAAGCCTCCACTGAAAGGAAGAAGCCGGTTTCTGGATTTCAGCGGAGGCTGAGCAAGGAAAACTGGAGACAGCACTCCTTGAGCCCTTGCGGGTTCATACCAGGTATCCCCCATAGGGTCAAATCCAATGGTTGAAACAAGCGCCAACGCCATCATTCGAATGTTTCATGTCCACAGACGCTACGGCGCTAAATCTGCGTTACACGATTTAACCCTCGACATCCTTAAGAACGAGTATATCTTTGTTACCGGCGCCAGTGGCGCCGGAAAGACAACGCTGCTGAAATTGTTATATCTGGGCGAAGCCGTCTCAGAAGGCCAAATTTTGGTCGACGGTGTGAACATCTCCCGTATCAACCGCAAGGGCATCCCGCCGCTGCGCCGCAAGTTCGGGATCATTTTCCAGGATTATAAACTGATCCCCACCAAAACCGTATATGAAAACGTGGCCTTGGTGTTGGAGGCGGCCGGCCGCAGGCCCCGGTTGATCGAAAAAAAGGTGCGTAGCGTTTTGCGTACCGTGGGCATGGAAGATCGCATGAAGGCGCTGCCACTAAGCCTATCCGGCGGAGAACAGCAACGGGTCGCCGTTGCCAGAGCAGTGGTGGGCGATCCCAAAATAATTCTTGCAGACGAGCCCACGGGCAGTTTGGATACGGAATCCGCGGGGGTGATCATGGCTTTTCTGGATGATTTCCATAGCCGCGGCGCCACGGTTATTATCGCCACCCATGATAAGACATTGATTCAAAAAAAAGGCGCGCGGGTGGTTCATCTGCATGATGGGCGCCTTGTGTCACACGCGACGATCTAATGCATCGGAATGGATCATGAAACGTTTTTATCAGCGGGCCATAAAAGATATTCTGGAAAATAGGTTTCTTACGGCCATTTCGGTGATCACCATCTCTCTTTCCATCACCATCGCAGCGGCGTTTGCCCTTTTTTTTATCAATGCGGGTGATATCTTAAACGTATGGCAAAAGGGCATTCGCATGATGGTGTACCTAAAGCCTGACACGTCCGAAGCCGGGCGCCTGGATACCAAATACAGGCTTCAAAGCATTGCCGGCGTCCAGATGGCCCGGTTTTTTTCCAAAGAAGATGCCATTGAAAAACTCAAATCCCAGATGCAGCACCACGCCGCCCTGCTGGACAACCTTAGGGAAAATCCCATGCCGGATGCCTTTGAGGTGATCATTGAACCAACGGCCCGCAATGGTGAGGAGCTCTCATTTTTAGCCGAGCGCATCTCCGCCTTATCCACCGTGGAGGAGGTGGAGTACGGCCAACAGTGGATTCAACGCTTTACCAATATTATCAATCTATTCCGTTTAGCCGGGTACGGAATCGGGGCACTCTTTTTCACGGCCACGGTATTCATTGTGGCCAACACCATTCGACTGGTGCTCTATTCCCGCCGGGATGAAATTGGGATCATGCGCCTGGTGGGTGCCACGGATCGCTTTATTAAGATCCCCTTTTACCTCCAGGGAATGATTCAGGGCGGGGTGGGGACCTTGATGGGCTTGCTCGTTCTTTTTATCGGGTACCTCTCATTAACCAGCCATTTCAGCCAAAGTGTGTCCAGTGAATTGATCTCAATTCGCTTTTTCTCCCATGGTATCTGCGCCATGATTGTTATGGGCGGCATCGGCGTGGGGTGGCTGGGATGTTGGGTCTCATTGAAGCAGTTTATGAAAACATAGCCAATGTTTGCATGCATATCTTTTATTCTAATATGTTATCTAAAAAGACGATAGTCGCAGCCCTGCTGGTGGCAGGGCTTTTTATATGCCCGGCAACGCCTTGGGCGGGACGTATCGGCACCATTTTGGTCTCGGATCTGAGGATGCGCTCCGGTCCCGGGACGGATTATCGAATCGTGTCACTCCTGCCAAAGGGTGCCCGGGTCTCGGTCTTGGAAGACCAAGACGGCTGGTTGGAAATTGAGCACCATGGCTGGAAAGGGTATATCGTAAATGACGACACCTATATTAAAATCACGGTTCTGGATGACACAAAAAATACCGGTCAAACTGATAAATTAAAGAAACCAGCGGCCGATGCCGAAACAATTAAGGGGCAATTGCGCCAGGCCCAGTCGGATTTAGCCTCCATTAGCCGCAAAGAGAGTGAGATTCTGGAGGAATTCAACAAGGCCGATGAGGCCCTTAGCCTTGCCCGCCGAAGGGTACGAATCGCCAAGAACGGGCTGGTTAAAGTAGAGACGGAGATCGGCGTGGTCCAGCGCCGCACCACAGCGTTGGAAAAGGAGATACTGGACGGAGAAATATACGCAGCAAAACGTCTGGTAGCGCTCTATAAGTTGGATTGGGTTGGAAAAATTCATCTGCTGGCCACGGCGGATTCGTTCTTTGATTTTGTCAGTCGCAAAGAGGCGCTGGAGAGAATATTGTCCCAGGATGAGATACTGTTAGAAGGGCTGAATCGCAACAAAACCAAGCTGGTAGCGTCCCTAACACAACTCAATACCCGCAAGGCTGAAAAACATGCATTGGAGCTGACATTGCAGGAGCGCGTCACCACCTTGAGCAGCCAACAGAAGAAACGCAAACAACTTCTGGAAACCATCGGCAGCAAAAAGTCGTTGGGGTTGGCCGCCATAAAGGCCCTTAGGCAAGCCGCCTTGGAATTGGATGCCACCATCGAACGGATAGAGCCGGTCGCACCCGACGGCGTGGTATCCCCAAACCCAATTAAAGGGGATAAACCGTTTGAATCCTACAAAGGGTTGCTCAGTTGGCCGGTAAAGGGTAAGATAACATCATTTTTTGGTCCGTTTCGGGATAAAAATTTTGCGGTCACCAATTTTCAAAGCGGCATTAATATTCAAGCTGAGCGGGGTGAACCCATTCGATCGGTCTTAAATGGACATGTCATATTTTCCAATTGGTTTAAGGGATTCGGAAACATGATGATCATCGATCATGGTCACCATTACTATACCGTGTATGCTCATCTGGAAGAGGTCTTTAAAGTTAAAGGGGATCGTGTGGACCAAGGCGAGGTAATTGCCACGGTGGGCGACTCCGGTTCGATGGAAGGGCCGGCGCTGCACTTTGAAGTCCGCCACCACGGCAAACCCATCGATCCTTTGGTGTGGATTCAAAAAGGGTAGTGCTACCGCATAAGGAGAAAATAATCGATGTCTCAAACAAGCAAAATATTTCGCTGGACGTTTCTGGGTATTTTGGCGCTGGCCATCGCTATATTAGGTCCGGGCGTTTATCGCGGAATTAGTGATAACAGAGAAGATACCTACCAAGGCTTAAAGGTTTTCTCCGATGTCATCGAATTGGTTGAAAAGAACTATGTGGACGATGTCAAATCCAAAAAACTCATCGAGAATGCGATTCAGGGCATGGTCAGCAGCTTGGATCCCCACTCCTCCCTTCTGACGCCGGAATCCTATAAAGAGTTGCAGATCGACACCCAAGGCGAGTTTACCGGTATCGGTATACATGTCACCATGCGCAACAATTTGGTGACCGTCATCTCTCCAATCGAAGGAACCCCCGCGTATAAGGCCGGTATCAAGGCCGGAGATAAGATCATCAAGGTGGATGGTGTTACCACCGAAGATCTGCGTGACGCCGTCAAACGCATGCGAGGCCCCAAGGGGACAGGTGTCAACATCACCGTTATCCGGGAAGGGGAGCCAAAGCCCATTGATATTGAGTTGGTGCGTGATGTGATTCCCATTCACAGCGTAAAGTCCACAACCCTGTCACCGGGATATGGGTATGTGTGGGTCACCCACTTCAGGGAAAACACCTACGACGACTTGGTAGATGCCTTGGAGAAGCTGGAGTCCAAAGACAAATCCCTCAAAGGTTTGGTGCTGGATATGCGGGACAATCCCGGTGGTGTACTGGACCAGGCCATCCGCATTTCAGATCTATTTCTGGAAGACGGTATCATTATGAGCAGCAAGGGTCGACAAAAGCGGCACAACCGGACCTATAGCGCCCGCAAGGATGACAGCAAACCGAGAACTTACCCCCTGGTGGTACTGATCAACGGTGGCAGCGCCAGCGCTTCGGAGATCGTTGCCGGTGCATTGCAGGACCAAAAACGGGCCTTGATCATCGGAACGACCTCATTCGGAAAGGGATCGGTGCAGGCCATCGAAAACCTTCGGGATGGATATGCCTTGAAGCTGACCATTGCCCGCTACTATACCCCCAGCGGCCGATCCATCCAGGCCAAAGGCGTGGAACCTGACATCGTGGTCCAGCACTCCATTCTGACCGAAGAAGCTGATGATCAGAATCGGCTTTTCAAAGAAAAAGACCTTGCCAATCATTTGAATGCCGAACCCGGCGCAAAGAAGAAGGAAGAGAGCAAAAAGGGTAAACCCCAGGCCCCCAAAGAGGAGGAAAACGGGGCTGCACGGTTAAGCCCTTTGAGCGCGGAACAATTAATGACGGACAGCCAAGTGCGGCGCGCATTGGACATTCTCACAGGTTTCGAAATCTTTAAAAAATTAAGCAATGGCTAAAAAACGCGCCAAAGCCCCCCGGCGAAAGAAAAGAAAAAACAATCGACGCCCCGACATGCTCCTTCAAATCATGAAGGGGCTTGGAGCGCTGGCAGTGCTGGTTGCTCTGGTTGTCATCGTCGCGGTGATGGCTCATTTTCTGATCAAGCGCCCCCAAAACCATGTACCGCCGGCGGTACAGATGCCTGTGCCGCAGGGTGAAACCAAAGCCAAGCCCGCGTATGAAGTCTATCCTGAAAAACCCCTGCCCCCTGATAAACCCATCACCAAACTGCGGCAATTGCCGGGAGATCACCCCCCCATTGTGGCCATCGTCATTGATGACATCGGTTACGACCGGCGGATCGCCAACCGGATGTTGTCTCTGGATGCCCCTTTGACCTTTTCCGTGCTTCCCCACGGCCCCCACAGCATCCAGTTTGCATCTGAGGCCAGGGCCAAAGGCCATGAGATTATGCTCCACCTGCCCATGGAACCCAATGAATTCCCGGAAATCAATCCCGGCCCAGGCGCCTTGCTCACGCAGATGTCACCGGATGAGTTCATCGGACAGCTCAACAGCAATTTGGATTTGATTCCCGGACTTAAAGGGGTGAACAACCACATGGGATCGGGTATCTCAAAATCGCCGGAGCACATGCGGCAGATTTTCTCCGTACTGAAAAAACGGGGTCTTTACTATATCGACAGCCGGACCACCGCCGAGACCGTGGCAAGGCCGTCGGCCCGGCTGCTCAAGCTACCTTTCGCGGAGCGGGATATCTTTATCGATCACGTTGAAGATGAAAAGTTTATTCGCAGCCAACTTAAAATACTGATCCAAAGGGCCCAAGAGCAGGGCTACGCCGTGGGCATCGGGCATCCCCATGAGGTCACCCATCGCGTCCTCACCGAATATTTATCTCTTTTGAAAGAAAAAGTGGCCTTGGTGCCGGCCTCCATGGTGGTGGAAGCCGAGACCCAGGCGCAGTTGGCCAAGGCACCCGCCACGGACACGCCTTAGAGTTCAATAGGGGGTACGCTAATCGTGGGTGCGCCGCCCCACCATGGCCACCCACTCGCCATCTTGCCGTTTGTCCAGCAGATCGAAGCCGCGACTCGCCATCTTCTCCAACACCGCTGTTTGAGATGCTTCGATGATGCCGGAACAGATGAGCAGGCCGCCGGGTTTGACCACGTTAACCACGTCGGTCAGCAGATCAACGATCACTTCGGCCAAGATGTTGGCCACCACGACATCATATGGGCCGGTGACATGATTCACCAAATCACCGTATTCAAGTTTTACGGTGGACGGATCAACCTTATTCCGGATCAAATTCTGGCGTGCGACGCCCACGGCCATGGGATCCAGATCGACTCCGGCCAGCTGCGAGGCGCCCAGTTTGGCGGCGGCGATGAGCAGAATGCCTGAACCGGTGCCCACATCGAGCACTGCGTCACCCCATTGGAGGTATTTTTCAAGCAGTTGGATACACAGGGAGGTTGTGGGGTGGGTGCCGGTGCCGAACGCCATGCCGGGATCGATCTCAATGATCAGTTGGCCCTGCTCCTTAACGTACTCCCGCCAGGTCGGTTTGACCACGATCCGGGAAGTGATTTTCCGGGGCCAAAAAAAAGCTTTCCATGAGTGGGCCCAATCCTCTTCATCGATAAGCTTATATTCAATGGTGTAATCAAAGGGATATTCTCCGGACAATCGGGAAAGCGATCGTTCCAGGGCGAACCGACGGTGTTCATACTGGGCGTCCGCCGGAATATAACCGGTCACCGCCGGGCGGGTTGGCCGCTCAGCGGCATCCGGCGCCCAACTCTCTTGGGGCTCCAACCCGGGATCGTCGATGACCACGCCTTTGGCCTTCAAGCCGTAGAAAACATCAGCGATAAGATCGGCGGCCAGGTCGTCATTGTCAGAGGAAAAGATGATTTTTGCCGCCGTCCATTGCATATGCTTTTTTAGCTGAATTCGTGGGGCAGTGCAACCGGGGAATATTTTCCCTATGGACCCAATTGTCTTGAAGCAGCGCGCCTATCTGAGTTATATTCAGGCCCCCGGACGCGCCAACTTGTTTTTCCCAACCAAAGGTATATCAAAAGAGGATCTCTATGAAAAAATATGTCGGCATGGTCTCTTCGGACTGGAGCCAATGTTTGTCGCCCAACGGACCGTTTGATGCATTTATTTTCCATTACCCGCATATCAAGTCGGATTTAGAGCGTATTTTTCGGTGCTATACGGCAAATGAGATCTCCTTGAGCCTGGCCGTAGATCAGATAAAGGGGATAGTGCCGGCGCCACTGACCATGGATCAGATGGATGGCTATTTGTCGGCAAACTTCGAAATATATAGGGGCGTCGACGGATTGATCCACTGGTGCCATGATCACCGAATTGTGTTCATGATCAACACCACCGGGTTCATGGCCTATTTTCAACGCATTTTCGCCAAAGGCCTGCTGCCGCCAATCACCGCCCTGTCCGCACAATCCATGCACCGTTTCAATCAAAGCGCTCGTGCCCCCCAAGAGATGATCGAACTTACAGAGATAGAAGATAAGGCGACCAATTCAGCCGCCATTGCGAAGATGTATGATATTTCTCCCGAAACAATGGTTTTAATTGGCGATAGCGGTGGTGACGGGCCTCATTTCCGATGGGGGGCAAATATGGGGGCCACTTTGGTGGGCAGCATGACCAAACCGTCACTGTGCGACTATTGCCGGGAAAACGGCGTGGAGATTCACCACCACTTTGGGCATACCTATGCCGAGGGCGAGGGGATCTCCATCGACAAGGAGCGTATTTTTGATTTCCGGAACCTTACAACTGTGATCGATAAAGCAATTGGGCTTAATCACAGTTAACCCTGGCATTGAACTTCTCCTTGGGTGGATTGAAATAGCCGTGGCGCAGGCGGGGGTGCCGCCGATTGATTTTAGCCACAAGCGCCTTAACCCCTATGGGGATGCCATGTTTCGCTACCAAGTTCATGGTTTGAAGGTAGCGCAGGGGATCAAAATTAAGGTTGCGCCATTGGATCATATCGACGGGATGGTCTTTAATGAACGTTACCAGCGCGTCGCTCTCTTGGTCGGTGTCGGTAAAACCGGGGCAGTTCAGATAGTTGATGGCCACATGGGTATTGCGTTTCAAAGCGAGATCAATGCCGGCCACCACCTCCTCATACCCATAGCCTTTGGGTCGAAAATAGGCCTCGTAGCAATCACGCCTCACACTGTTCATGCTAATCCGCAGACTGTCCAGGCCGGCATCCAACAACATTTCGAGTTTCTCCGGCCGGCTGCCGTTGGTATTCATGTTGATGGTGCCTTGGTCGGTGGCGGCGCGTATTTTCCGGATAGCGCGTACAAGGGTGTCGGCCACCATCAAGGGATCGCCTTCACAGCCCTGGCCGAAACTGACCACGGCGCGCTTGACACGGTTGATGTGGGTCAAGGCGACGTCTGCAATTTCATCCGGCGTCGGCGTAAAGGCAATGCGCTCTTGACTGCAGGCAATGCCGCTGTCCGATTGAAGAGAGATACATCCCAGGCAGCGGGCATTGCAGCTCCCCGATGCCGGCAAAGGCGCTTCATAGCGGCCTAGAAAAAAATTCTTACCGGCCGGGCACCCGTATGTCAGGGCGCATTTTTCCAGATGCGCTCTCAGCCGGTTGCCCGGAAGTGTGTTTCTCAGCTGGCGGACACCGGCCTCGACCCTCTCCACTGGCATGCGCCGCAGATCCTGACGCGGTTCATCATCCACCAAATAGACGGCCGAGCGGAATTTATCCCGGTGCCAGCCCACGGCGCCGTAAGAAAAAAGGGGCAGATTATCAGCCCCGGCGCGCTCTTCCCATGCACTTGTGTGGGTGATCACATATCCCGGTGAATTAAAAGCCGCCACCGGAAATATGGCCTCTCCCGGCGAGTAGGGATTTTCCGCCATGGCGACCACGGCGCCGGTTTGAAGATTGTAAACCAGGGGGATGCGATCGGGCAAATACATCAATTCGCTGCCGTGGGGCAGATTGCAGGTATGGTCAACGGTCAGACCGGTTCGGATGGGACCGTCACTGCCCACCGCGGCATATCCCGCCAGATCGAAAATTTCTCCCCGTGGGTTGGCCACGACGGCGGTTATCAGTTTGGATGGGCGGCGGTTTTTTCTCATCGGTTCATTCACTTAGACGCCTTGGCGCCGGAGCCCTCCGACTTTTGCAATGCTGGGGTTGACCCACCCATAGTCGGTAAAGCGGCGCCAGTTTTTCGGGATTTAAACCCGCAAAGCAACCGATGGCAATCATATAGTTGACCAGGGTGGCGCGCCAAATGCCGATGTTGCGCCACCGCCGCCCGGATGTGACGGCGGCTCCCGGGGCAAGGGCGATGCGGCCCAGCCGCCCCAGTCGCCGGACCAGATAAAGGTCCTCGGCAATGGGGGTGGACGGAAACCCGCCGGTTTTTTCAAAAACGGCTTTGGGCATAAAAAGCGCCTGGTCGCCATAGGGCATTTGAAGCAACGTCGATCGGACCCGAACGCTCTTTTCAATCATCCGCATGCCCCAGTGGTCGTAGTCGGTCCTAAAGTGGAAAGCGCCGGCCACCACCCGATGATCCATAAGGGCGTCGAACACCTGCTCACCATAATCCGGGGGCAGGAAGGTATCCGCATGCAAAAACAGCAGCACTTTGCCCGATGCCTTTGCGGCCCCCGCGTTCTGCTGCCGGGCCCTTCCCTGGGGCCCCAAGATGACGGTGGCGCCGCCGGCCCGGGCAATGTCCACTGTCCTGTCCGTGCTGCCGCCGTCGGCGACGATGATCTCGCAATCCGTTTGGCAATTCGGGGATCCAACGCTTTGGACGACCAACCCGATGGACTTCTCTTCGTTCAGGGAAGGAATGACCACGGAGAGGTACGGCCCCTGCCACTCTTTGGAAGGCATTGCGTTGATCAAATCGGCCTTGGTGTCCATGTCATCAAGGGCAGGTAAGCAGCTGACGGTCAGCCCGAGCTTACGGGCCAACGCCATGGTTTGATCCAATACACGTGGCCCGCCCCATTCGATACCTTGAAAAATGTCGGCTTTGCGCCGTAATCCCACCATCCAATAGCCGCCGTCCCTGCTGGGCCCCAAAACCATATCGGTCCGGGCCAGGGCATCAAAAGCGGCTTCAAGATGGTCAGGGGTCAACTGGGGGATATCGGTGCCCATCAGGACCACCTGCCGACATCCCTGATCCATGGCACCGTAAATGGCAAGTCGCATGCGCTCTCCCAGGTTGCGGCCTTTTTGCCGGCTGAGCCGGACAGGCCGGGGACCCAGCCAGCGCCGGACCCGGGCATGGGTGGCACCGGTATGGCAAAACTCCACAGGGGCCGGGCAACGTCCCGGTGTCAACATGGTCTCCAGGCTTTTTTCCGTTAGCCTGCGTTGCAACTCGGCGGCGCCCAAGGCACCCAAGGCGGAAATGAGCCGCGTTTTGGTCTTGCCGGGTACAGGATAGCGTCCAAACAGGATCAATCGGCGATAAGAGGGTTGGACGGGATAGGGCATTGAGTTCATTATATGATATATGATTAGGTTGTCCTAAAATAAAGAAACGAGAAGCGAAAAGCAAGCGAATTTCTCGGCCAGCCGGTTCGATTTTTCGAGACGGGAGTTGGAAACCGCGTGTACAATTTCGGAAAAGGAACCCACAACGGCGATTCTATGATCCGGATACCGCACCCAGATGTTGTCTTCATACCAGCAATGACGAATTTTTGACATCACGATTGTTATTCAACCATCGTCGGTAGATGGGTTATGTAAAAAATATAAAAATTACAATAGGTTAGTTGCCGTACAACATGCATGGCATTGGATTTGCTTCAATAATCTGTAATTCGATGCAGATAAGGAGGGTTTGCCATGGGCCATCGGTGTCGTCAGCGCCATAACATGGGCCTGCAATGGAAGCTGCCCCTGGCTGCGACCTGCTCATTGCTCTTTTTTGCAATGTCCGTCCTCGGAAGCAATGCGAACAAACCTCCATCTGCGGCTGATATGGAGAGGTGGGTGGCGGTAGCGAGCCAGGTCAACCCCTCGTGGGACGGACCCCGGTCGGGTCCGGCCGGCGTGTCGGGAAAGACAATCGCCATGGTCTGCGAAGACTTGCGCAATGGTGGCATTCTTGGAGTCGCCCAAGGGATCCAGGAGGCGGCCGGGGTCATGCAGTGGCAGGTCAATGTCTTCGATATCCGGGGCACTCCCGCTGGAAGGGACAAGGCAGCAGTCGATGCCATGGCCTCGGCGCCCGACGGCCTTATTCTGGTTGGGTCCGATGCCAGGATTATGGCGCCCCGGTTGAGGCCTCTCTCCGATCGGGGTGTACCCATGGTCGGTTGGCATGTGGGACCCAAGGCGGGACCCATGGTTGGCAATCCGTTGGCAATGAATATTTCAACCGATCCCCTGGAGGTGGCCCGTATCGCCGCTTCGGCGGCGGTGGTCGATTCCGGTGGATTGGCTGGCGTGGTGATCTTTACCGATTCAAATTTCGAGATCGCCCTGGCCAAGGCCGACGCCATGGTGGATGTAATCCGAGGGTGCAAAGGATGCACGCTGCTTGAAGTGAAGGATGTCGCCATTTCGCAAAGCGCGCAGCGAATGCCCGAAATCACCCGGCAACTGCTCGCACGCTATGGTAAACGCTGGACATACGCACTGGCCATCAACGATATCTACTTCGATTACGCGGTACCAGAGTTGGTCAAGGCCGGTGAGGCTGCACAGGGCATCCACTTTTTATCGGCCGGAGACGGTAGCCCCGCCGCCTTCATGCGGATCCAGGCTGGCACCTTCCAGACCGCCACGGTGGCCGAGCCGCTCAACCTGCACGGTTGGCAACTGGTGGACGAGCTCAACCGGCTGCTGGCGCACCGGCCGGTAAGCGGTTATATCACGCCCGTACACCTGGTGATACCCAAGAATGTCATGTACGACGGCGGTCAACGCTTGCAATACGATCCGGACAACGGCTACCGGGACATCTACCGGCGCATCTGGAAACGCTAAGGAGGAAGTATCCCCATGCCAACCGAACTTTTCCGCCGGCTGCCTTTACCGCGAAGCCTGCGATGGCAGTTTACATTGGCCCTGTCACTGCCGGTGCTATTGATCATCATCGGCGGCTTAAGTGCCGTTTATGGTTGGCGCATCTCCTCTAATACGACTCGCCGACTGGCCGAGCAGGACCTGAGGCACTTGCAGCAAGCCCTTGACCTGGTCCAATATGCTTTATTGATTGATCACGAATCGAATCGCATGCTGACCGCCGATTCTCTATACCCCATGCAGGCCAGTTATCTCGAGATTTTAGAGCGGCTTGATCCCATGGATGCTCTCGTTGGGCACCTCAATCAAGCCTCAAACAACCTTGAGGTGTTGGCCCTGAACCAGGCGAACCAGCTATTTCGCAATACCGTCCATACGGTGGCCCAACTGCATAAGAACCTGTTAACTGACAGATTTGCTCCACCCGAGTCCGTCCGTCAACAGGAGACCCTCTTACACTTACGTGACGAGATGCACCGCCAGGTCGGGTCCCTGGTGGATTCCACCCATGACCTGTCAGTGCGTTTCACACGCGATTATCAGGAGACGATGCGGCAACTCACTGCCACGGCGGTCCATGACCAAATACGCGTGCTGGCGCTGCTCATCGGCAGTATCCTCCTGGCCGGGCTAGTTGCCAGGTATTTTCTAGGCCGCCGAGTGGTGGGACGCCTGCAGCAGGTCAGCGATTGCCTGCGATTTGAAGAAACTGACACAAGATGCCAGCGGGTCCCCGTGCAGGGGGATGACGAGATCGGGGATATGGCCCGCGCCGTCGAGCAGTTCCTCGAGGACCGCCGTCTTTTGGTCCAGACCCAACGCGACCTCCGGCAAAATGAGGAGATGTTGCAGGACATCATCAGC
>CAJIBC010000087.1_pt1 | contig 16146 bp, 12 predicted proteins | sample 9199231 | NCBI WGS metagenome assembly CAJIBC01 (sample SAMEA7708282, study PRJEB35096) | sediment metagenome | biome: marine neritic benthic zone biome [ENVO:01000025]; feature: sediment [ENVO:00002007]; material: shallow marine sediment [ENVO:03000034] sea grass bed [ENVO_01000059] ...
CAATCCGGCGGAGACACCGGCGAAGATGGACAACATAATAACCGGATCGAGAAGCATTATAAATGTTTCATAAAGCATGGTAGCGACAGCCCCTCCAAGTTATAGCAGTTTCACGACTTCCATCGCCGGGTGAGACGAACCGGCAGCAAGTGACCAGTTTGCCTCACCAGCAGCGGGGAAGCGTGAGCTGTTGGATTCCTATTATTTCTTTTTCTTGATTTCGTCCAATACGTCACCGTAAGCTTCACGCATTGTATCAACCAATTTCAGGGCGTCATCACCTGTGGCATATTTCATTACGAAACCCAGATCCAGCTGCTTCTTGCTGATTTTCTTGTTTGCTTCCGTATAGGCCTTGGCCAATCGATCAACCACAGGCTGGGGTGTGCCCAAGGGGGCTGCCACACCACGGAAAGCGCCGCCGACGATATCATAGCCCAGTTCCTTGAATGTGGGGACATCAGGCAGGGCGGGGACGCGCTCTTCGGCGGCAACGGCAAGGGTCCGAAATTTGTCTTTGTAATTCACGCTTACCGGGGAGTAACTCATGGCGCCCTTGATGTGTCCGCCCATCAGTGCCGGGATCACAGGCCCGGTTCCCGTGTAGGGGACGTAAGTCAGATCGATACCCGCCGCTTTCATGAACCTGATGGTTTCCAGGTGATTCGCACTGTAAGTGCCGCTTCCGCCCACAGTACCGACAAATGGTTTTTTCTTGGCGAATTTGATGAAGTCATCCAATGTTTTAAAGGGACTGTCCTTGGAGACCACCAATACGTTGGGCGTAAAGTGAAACCACATAATGATTTTGAAGCCATCGGTCTTATATCCGGCTTCTTTACGGATCATGGGCTGACCGATGATGTGGGGGATATTGCATCCAACGATACTGTAGCCGTCGGGCTTGGCCGTTCGCTGGAAATCACTCCACGCCACAGCACCACCGCCACCGGGCTTGTGGGTCACATTAACGGCCACACCGAGGTCTTTTTCCAGCTCGGGCTCCTGAAGGCGTGCCGTAATATCCGACTCCCCACCCGGATTAAAGGGGATGGTGTAAGTGATTGGTTTTTCTGGAAATCCGGCAAAGGCGATTCCAGGGATGATTAGAGCGATAGCCATTACTGTCAAAAGCGTACATTTGATCGAGAGTTTCATATTCCTCCCCCTTGTTGTGAGATAAGATTAATAAAGAAAGAGACACCAATATGCCGAAGCGGCACAAACCTCTGAAGCCCCAGGTTCAATGCGCTGTTATTATTTGGAACGCTCCTTGCCATAGACGGAATGGAACGCCTGCTATCGGACAGCGCCAGGATTTGCTCGTTGCAAGCAATCATAAGGCTAACTTGTCGGCAAGCTTTCTGATCTTGGCACAAACCGCCTCGGTAACCTCACCGGTATTGCAGCTGCCGCCGATGTCGGCCGTCGTCTTACCGGCGGCAAGGGTATCGGTCAGGGCCTGCATGACCAGTTCTCCGCCATCGGAAAAGCCGAGATGCTCGAGCATCATCGCTCCGCACCAGATCTGTCCCATGGGATTGGCGATCCCCTTACCGGCGATATCCGGAGCCGATCCGTGGACCGGTTCAAACATCGAGGGGAACTCTTTTGGCGGATTGATATTGGCAGAAGGGGCCACACCGATACTCCCGGCGATGGCGGGACCGAGATCGGTGAGGATATCTCCGAACAAATTGCTTCCCACAACAACCTCAAAATCCTGGGGGTGCGTCACAAAGCGGGCGCACAGGGCATCAATATGAAACTGGTTCCTTGAGATGTCGGGATACGTCTCGCCGACTTCGGAAAAGAGTTCGTCCCAGAACGGCATGGTAAAGTTGATCCCGTTGGACTTGGTTGCCGAAGTGACCTTCTTTCGTCCTGTTTTGGTCGCGAGATCAAAGGCATACCGTATCACCCGCTCGACCCCATACCTGGTGAACACCGTGTTCTGTATGACCACTTCCCGATCGGTTCCCTGGTAAAGGCGCCCTCCCATGTTCGAGTACTCACCTTCATTGTTTTCGCGCACCACCAGAAAGTCGATATCTTCGGGTTTGCGATCGGCCAAAGGGGTCTTTACGCCGGGCAGCAGCTTCACCGGCCGAAGGTTGATATACTGTCTAAACTCCCTTCGAATCGGCAGCAGCAGTCCCCACAACGAAATGTGATCGGGAACGCCCGGGAACCCGACGGCACCAAGATAAACCGCATCACAGGGGCGCAAAATATCCAGTCCATTATCCGGCATCATCTGACCGTGCTTCAGATAGTACTCGCAGCTCCAGCCCAGATCGAGATATTCCAGGCGCAGCCCGCCATGAACTTCACATAGGGTATCCAGGACCCTGCGACCGGCGGCCACCGTCTCACGTCCGATACCATCACCAGGGACCGACGCAATTTGAAATATTTTCACCGAACCCCCTTTTTTACTGCAACAAACCAAGAAGTGGCAGCTCCCATTCGTGCCATTTCCGCCAACATCTCGTTGGCTTTTTCCAGCGTTTGCATTGGTTAATCAGCCGGCATGGCCGCTATCAGAATGATAACCGCTGAACGACTTAAAATAGTTCTATCTGCCTTTGTTATTTTATGGACTGCTACTTTTGTGCCAAATAAAAAAAGCTTTAGAAATCAGAGTGTTTAATATTTTGTGATTGAAAAGTCGGATGATTTGCTGCATAATTGTTTCAATATGTTTCATTAAGTCGCAACAGGATTTCAAATGTCTATAATTGCATGTATTTTGCCTGATTCTTCCCTTAAAGAACAGACACGTCTTGCGTTTAAAGAAAAACACAGCGACATCCGCCTTGATGTCGGCCTGATGGAGGAGGGTATAAAGCAGGCAGCCAAGCTGGCAGATGAAGGCTTTGAGATTTTTATCAGCCGTGGAAGGACCGCGTTCCTTATCAAGGAGGCCAATCCCGAGTGGTCGGTGGTGGAGATTCCCTTCACGGTTCGAGACGTGTTCCAGACCATCGAAAGGGCCAACCTCCACGGTAGAAGTATCGGTGTCATAGCTTTCGCTCCGATGATATCGGGACTTGACCACTTTGGCACCATGCTGGGTACATCCATCCAGTTTTATCCCCTCAAAGATGAAAAGGATGTTGAACCGATGGTTCTATCGGCCATTGAAGATAATGTCGATATCATCGTTGGAGGGGCGATCACAGGCGATGTCGCCGAAAAATACAAGATCCCCTTTGCGGTCATCGAGAACAGCTCTGAAAGCATGCAGCAGGCCGCCCAGGAGGCGAAGAACATTGCCTTGGCCAAACAGCGGGAAAAAACCAAAGGGAACCTTTTCAGAGTGGTTCTTGATTACGCCTACGATGGTATTATTTCGGTGGATGCCGATGGATTGATCACAATCTTCAATCCCGTAGCTGAACGGGTCACCCAAATAAGTTCCTCGGCCGCCATCGGCCGGAATATCCGAGAGGTCTGGCCCGATTTAGAGCTTCACAAAGTGCTTAACACCGGCAGGGAAGACCTGGCGCATCTACTGAACATCAACAATGAGCAAGTGGTATGCAATAAGGTGCCTATCCACGTTAACAATAGGGTCGTTGGTGCGGTTATCAATTTTCAGGATGTGACCAAACTTCAACAAATGGAAGCAAAAGTCAGAAGACGACTGTTTGCTGCAGGGCATGTTGCAAGCAAAAGTTTTAAAGATATCATTGGCACCAGTGCTTCGTTACACAAGTCTGTTGCCCTGGCAAGAGATTTTGCCAAAACAGATTCCGCTATCTTGATTTTGGGAGAAACGGGTACAGGCAAGGAAGTCTTCGCCCAAAGCATTCACAATGGCAGCCGCCGCAGTCAAGGTCCCTTCGTGGCCCTGAACTGCGCTGCCCTGCCGGAACAGATATTGGAAAGCGAACTGTTCGGCTATGTCGGGGGTGCTTTCACGGGAGCCATGCAGAAAGGAAAAGCCGGACTTTTCGAAATCGCCCACGGCGGCACGGTTTTCCTCGATGAGATTGCCGAGATGACCTCTATGACCCAGGGTAAATTATTGCGGGTCCTGCAGGAGAAACAAGTCATGCGTTTGGGCAGCGATGGGCTGACACCGGTCGACGTCAGAATCATTGCCGCCACCAATAAGCCCCTAAAGCGCCTGGTAGACGAGAACAAATTCCGGGCCGACCTTTACTACCGCTTGAATGTTCTACAGCTAAAGCTTTATCCCTTGCGCGACCGCATTGAGGATGTCATCGCCCTGGCTCGATTTTTTCTCGATAAACATGCAGCCCGAATGAATCGCGAGCTGGAATTCACAAGTAAAGCCCTGAATGAGCTGACAAGGTACGGCTGGCCGGGAAATATCCGGGAACTTCAGAATATCGTCGAGCGCATCCTTGCGACCTTGAAACGTTCAAAGATCGACACCGAGATGGTCCGGGCGCATTTGGAAGATCGGCACGAAAGCGAAATCCGCCTTCATCTGCGCAATGTTGAAATGGAAGAGATCAGGCAGGCTTTGGTGCTGAGCCGGGGTAAGTATACAGAAGCCGCCAGGATCCTCGGCATCAGCCGGTCAACCCTGTGGCGCAAACTTAAACGAATGACCGCATAAAAAATAATAGTACAATATTTGTTCTCTTGGAATGCAATTATGGTAACTAAGTCCTCTTTCTCTTTATGGTAAAATCCTATAACCCCCTATATTTTAAAAAAAATAAATTTTTGCATGAAATTTGCACTTTCTTGTCATAATTGATAAAGAAAGGTCAGGCTTCTTTATTAAACTCCATTAAATTCCATTAAACTCCCAATGCGGCTGCGACCTGCTTTGGTGTCATTGGGGTGAATCCATAACTTGATGCTCTTCTCCAATTTAGCTGGAGAAAGCATGCAAGATTTTCCTTTTTCATGCCAGAACTAATTTGGAGATGACCCTTAATTTCCATAGGAAGGGAGGTGATGCGTTCCAAGATAGGTTGTTTCAGCTGTAATTATTGTTACTGATACAGAATTTCCGTTCCAATTGATATTCAGAGAAAGTTCGAAAACCAGCTCATCTTAATACAATGAAAGGAAATTGTAATGCATACCAAGCTACGATCAGCTCTACTTCTCAGCTTCATATTTATGCTCCTTATCGGAAACGCCTATGCAACGCCCGATAGGGGGGACAACTGCGCTGGGTGCCACACCGCTCCCACCGTCACCGATTTTGTGTTGCCGGAGATGCACGATTCGTTGACCGTTCCCATCGACGCCTTTACTGCCACCGATACCGACGGCGTAAAATCCAGCCTGGCGTCCGTGACCGGCTACATGGTGACGATGACACCGACAGCGCCGGACTCCAGCGATGGGGGATGGCAGTCCTCACCACCCGGCGAGTTTACCGTTGACATCGATGGCGTGCATACGCTCTATGCCTGGGCGAAAGACGCTGTAGGCAATGTCTCGGAGAGCGTTTACGGCACGGTGGAGGTCGACTTATCCGGGGAGAATGTTCCGCCGGTGGCCGATGCCGGCCCCGATCAAACCGTGGATGAAGGCGTGACAGTAACCTTGAACGGTTCCAACTCGGATGACAGCGATGACGGAATCGAGTTCTACGCATGGGAACAAGTGGGCACCACTTATCCGGTGACCTTGTCCGATCCTGCTGCTGAACAACCCACCTTCACAGCCCCCGAAGTCGGAGCTGACGGAGCAGCCTTGACTTTCCGACTGACCGTTACGGATTACAGCGGCGCCACATCCAGTGACACCTGCATCATCAATGTCTCCGCCCCCGAGGTCAACACCGAACCGGTGGCCGATGCCGGCCCCGACCAAACAGTCGCCGAGGGAACTTTGGTCACTCTTGATGGCAGCGCTTCCAGTGGCGTGGACGATGCCATTGTCACATATTTGTGGGAGCAGATCGACAGGACCGGCGTCACGGCACAATTGTCCGATCCCTCTGCCTCCAATCCAGAATTTACGATCGATGATGTGGACGCCGATGGCGTATCCTTAACCTTCCAATTGACGGTAACGGATGAGGGCGGACTACAGGCCACCGATAGTTGCGTCGTTAATATAACCAGCAGCAGCATCAATCAGGAGCCTGTGGCCGATGCGGGGGACGATCAGAGTGTCTCCTCAGGTGCGGAGGTCACATTGGATGCTTCCGGTTCTTCGGATCCGGAGGGTGACACAATCTCCTACACATGGAAGCAAACTTCCGGAACGGCAGTTACGTTGTCAGCGCCCAGTGCCTCAAACCCGACCTTCACTGCACCCATAGTAGACGCCGGCACCACTGAAACCCTGACCTTTGAGCTGACCGTCACCGATACTGGACAGCTGCAAGCCGTGGATAGCTGTGATGTGAAAGTCGTCGGTGAAGAACCTCCGCCTGACGACGACGATTCAGACGACGATTCAGACGACGATTCAGACGATGATTCAGACGATGATTCAGACGATGACGATGCAGACGATGACGATGCAGACGATGACGATGCAGACGATGACGATGCAGACGATGACGATGCAGACGATGATGCGGACGACTGCCATGACAAAGACGACTGCCATGATAAAGATGACCGCTGCGATCATAAACATTGGTTCGACTGGATAGACTGGATTAGAGACTGGTTCCCCATGCCGTTCTGGGGAGCTAGGCATTAGGATTGACTTGTAACTAAAGATATTTCAGAATACACAGGAGAGGCCCATTGAGATGGGCCTCTCTCAGTTTATTAAGCGAGCACCGATTTAATTTATCAAAAGATCTAAAAGGGCCGTTCCTTATGGGGCGGCCCTTTTTTTAGTGGCTACTTCTCTATATGGCCGTCGCTTTGCAAAGTGTTTTTGCAGAGTTGTCCGGCTTCAGAAAACATTTTTCCTTCAAAGGATCCTGGCATCGACGATGCTCAATCCCTTTTCATGAACGATCACAGGATTCAGGTCCATCTCCTGGATGTCCGGATAGGCCTCTACAATCTTCAATGATCTTGTAATGATCTAAAGCCTTGGTAGTAACCGCCGATATTCACTGTTGAGGACCGATGCCATAGCGGATCATGTTGGTATTTTAGGAAGAATGAATAGGGAATATGATTTTTCGAACACGTATTGCGCTGGCATTAACGCTTTGCGGCTTTGTGATATGCGCCGGCACCTTGGGTTTCGTGCTCATTGAGGACTACTCGCTTGTCGATGGTCTTTATATGAGCGCCATCACCGTATCCACCGTCGGTTACAGCGAAGTTCAACCACTGACCTCCATCGGCCGCTTATTCACTACGGGCCTCATACTATGCAGCTTTTTAGCGCTGGCATTTGCCGGCCATACCATCGGACAGTCACTGTTGGAAAATGTATGGAGCGGCAGGACCGAAAGAAAAAAAATGAGTAAAAAAATTGAGTCGTTGAAGGATCATTACATTGTATGTGGATACGGACGCGTCGGTGCGGCAGCCGTAGAACAACTTAAAAAACTCTCCTCAGAATTTGTCATCATTGAAAGTGATGAAAATCAGATATCGCTCCTAAAAGAGAAAGAGTACCCATACCTTAATGGAGATGCCACCCATGAAGAGGTGCTTGAAGAGGCCGGTATCAAGTTTGCGGAAGGATTGCTTTCCCTGCTCAACAACGACCCGGACAATTTGTTTGTGGTATTGACGGCAAGAGAGATGAATCCCACCCTGAATATCCTCTCAAGGGCCGATGGAGCCAATTCCGGTCATAAAATCCTACGCGCCGGCGCCGATGACGTGGTATCACCGTTTGATAGCGCAGGCAAACAGATCGCATCAGATATTCTAAGAGCCGCAGGTAGGATGGAGCCGGTCATGGGCATCCATGGAAAAGAGGGCATAACGCCAAGATGGATTACCGTTGAACCGGGAAGTGGTATGATTCATCAATCGATCTTAGAATTATCACGTGAAATGCAACGCTGGGTCATCGGGCTGAGACGCGATAATATCGACCGGCTGGAACCCGACAGTGAGACCACCTTGGTAGAGGGTGACCAGATATTGGTGTTGGATGAAATTGAAGAAGAGGGGGACAACGGTTATGCGGGCTATTCAGAACCGCGAAAATTGGTAATCATTGACGACAACCCGGTTATCGTCAAACTTTACAGCCGGTTATTTCAAAAAGCCGGTTTCATACCGTTTATTGCCACCGACGGCAGCGAAGGTCTGGAGGTCATCATGGACCAAAAACCGCAAGCCGCCGTTATCGATTATCAATTACCGAAGATGTCTGGCATCGAAGTGTGCAAAAAGGTGCGACAGCAGATGAATGGAGACCCCATAAAGTTGATTCTTTTTACGGCCGATGAGTCGTCTGAGACCCGTCAAATGGCATTGGCGTCCGGCGCCGACGCAGTGGTGGTGAAAAGCCCTGAAGCATCTGAGATTATTCACACCGTTAGCAATTTTCTCAAGATATAGCCGTCTTTTTGCAAGGTGTTTTTGCGGAGCTGTCCGGTTTCAGAAAACATTTTTCCTTCAAAAGGATCCTGGCATCGACGATGCTCAATCCCTTTTCATGAACGATCACAGGATTCAGATCCATCTCCTGGATGTCCGGATAAGCCTCCACAATATCCGAAATTAGAAGAAGCAGGTTATACAGCGCTTTTTTGTCGCCGGTTTGGGTTCCCCGAACGCCGTCCAGTATGGGCGCCGATTTTGTTTCTCCAATCATTTTTTTTGCTGAAAACCTGGAGATGGGCAAGACGCGGAACGATACGTCTTTTAAGATCTCCACCATGACACCGCCCAATCCGTACATGATGATGGGACCAAATTGATCGTCAATCTCCGTGCCGATGATGACTTCCACACCGGGTGGTACCATGGGGCTTATCAATACGCCTCGAATATCGGCCTGTGCATTATAGTGTTTTGCATTTTTAATGAGCCGGGCATAACCTTTTTCAATTTCGGTCTTGGTCTTTAGGTGTAACAATACGCCCTTTGCTTCGCTCTTATGCAAAATGTCGGGTGAAACGATCTTCATGGCCACCGGCCCATTAATGGATGCCGCGGCTTTAACCGCGTCATCCGCAGACACAACCAAAAGCTCCTGTTGGCTCTGCGCGCCGTGCATGTGAAGCAATTGCTTGGCCTCATGCTCCAAGAGCGCCTGCCGGCCGTCAATGCGTGCCTTTGAGATGAGATCATCACCCTCGGGTTTGGCTTTGGCGCCCCAGTTCAAAACAAAGTTGGTTTTGGCGTGGTAACTCTTGAGGTAGTTACCGTACTGCGCAAGAACGCCGATACTTTTGCAGGCCACATCCACTGAATCATACACCGGGATATTATAATAGCGACACAAATCAAGGGAATGGGGGTGCTCGGAACTGTACAGGCTATGAAGTACAATGGGTTTGTTCCGCTTGACCATCATCTTACCCAGTTGATGGGCGGCATCCTCCTCTTTTAAGGAGAGCGATTCGGCAAAACGAATTCCATACCCCCCGAAAAGGCCAACCATGAGAAGCCCCCCTACATTGTTATCGCGGAGGATAATATCGGCACAATCGGCAAACAGAGAGGGGTCTGCGTCTGTTCCGCCGGCAACATCCACCGGATTGACCACCGATGCCGCTGTGGGCAGAATTTTTTTAAGCCTCTCTTGTGTCTTTTCGGAGAGTTCGGGGATCACTATGCCGTAATCGGTCAAGATATCGGCCGCTATGGTGGCATGACCGCCGCCGTCTGCAAGGATGGCCACTTGGTTGTTCCGAATCGCCGGACAAGAGGCAAGTGTCTCTGCTGCCGGAAACAACTCATCAGCGTTGTCAATGACCACGATGCCGGCCCTTTCAAATGCACCTTTGGCAACTTCGGAGATACCGGCCAAAGCGCCCGTATGGGAGCCGGCTGAACGTTTGCCGGCTCTGCTGCGGCCACTTTTTAGCAGTACAATGGGTTTTTCTTGTGTGGTTGTATGGGCTTGCTGAAGAAACTTGCGCCCTTCACGCATGCCTTCTACATACATTATAATGGCGCGTGTATCAGGGTCTCTTCTAAAAAACTCCAAATACTCATGGAATTTTATATCGGCTTCATTGCCCACCCCGACGTAGTAGGAAAAACCTTTGCGGCTTTTGAGTTTGGCTTCCGTTATGATACTCAAAGCCATGTTGCCGCTTTGGCTGAGCAAGGCGATATCCCCTTTGGGAACGTCTTGGATGCCCACCAAGTTGAGGTTGTCGAGGACACTTATCATACCGGAGGTATTGGGACCGATGATGCGGATATCGTATTTCTGGGCAATATCCAGCATAGCCTCTTCCAAATTCCGGCCTTGCCCTCCAATTTCGCGAAAGCCGCCTGCCAGTATCACGGCGCCGGCAACGCCTTTTTGACCACAGGTCTCTAAAATAGCGGGTATCGAAGCCGCCGGAGTTGCAATGAGCACCAAATCCACTGGGTTTTCAATATCCAGGAGGCTTTTGTAGCAGGGCAGCCCGAGTATGGCGTCTATTTTAGGATTGACCGGATAAATGGCGCCTTCGTAGTGATGGGTCAATAGGGTTTTTATGGATTGGAACCCTCTTTTGGTTTCGGTTTTGGATGCACCGATAACCGCGACGGACCGAGGATGCATGACCCGATCTAGTGCCATTATAGATTTTCCTTGTTGGGGTAGAAATGGTCAAATTTTATTGCCTTGGTTGAGTTCAATTTTGTGCAACTATGGGGTCATGCCGGCAATTTGTTAAGGCAATATAGGCCTTATGGTTTCCGTTTTTCAAATCGATCCAGCGCCTCTTTTCTTGTGGATGTCGAAACACAAGCCAGACATGCTTCGATTTCAAAATCCATCAATGCCTCAAGGCTGACCTCGCTCTGCGCCATCCGAAGTCCTTTTTTAATCATTTTTAAAGAAAATAGATCATTGCGAGCAATTTTGTCAGCCAATTGAAGCGCTTGATCCATCAATTCGGAAGCCGGCACCGCTTTATTGACCAACCCGATGCGTTCAGCTTCGCGGCCGTCGATGGAATCTGCTGTAAATAGCAGCTCCTTTGCTTTGCCTGGACCTATTAGTTCTTGGATCAACCGAAATGCGCCGCCGGTTACAGATGAGGATACACGTGCTTCAGGCGAACCAATTTGAGCCTCTTGGGCGGCCAGACGAATGTCACACGCCAAGGCCAGTTCGTATCCTGACCCAAGGGCATAGCCGTTTATGGCCGCTATGGTTGGCTTTGGGTAGCGTATGATGACTCTGGAAACCTCCTGTAGAGATTCCAGGTATGAACGGTACTGTTCATGGGTGCGGGTTTTGGACTCTTTTAAATCCGCTCCGGTGGAAAAGGCCCGTCCACTTCCGGTGATCACCACGACTTTGATGGCAGGATCCTGTCGGGCATCCCCCAAGACCTCTTGAAGATCGGTCCATAGCTGCTGGTTCATCGCATTGAGTACCTTGGGACGATTCAACGTCACCACGGCCGCACCTTTGGATTTAGTGTAATGCAACGTCTGGGGGTCCACCATACAATCGCTTTCTTTGATAAATGGTTGTTGAAACCAAGGATAAACGGGGGGGGCTATATGTCATTAAACGTAAACAACACCTTCGTGTCAATGGATAGGCCATTTTTAGGAAACTATGTTTCACTGCTGTTATAGTTTTCGATATTCATCACGAAGCTGTCAAAATCCTTCTCAACCAGAAAGCGGCTGATCATGGTACTAACATATTCCGCAGTATCGATATGATAGGTGCCATTGGCGTTCTTGGGGGCTGAATGCTTGGCGTTCGCCACAATCGCTTGTAGCGCGGATGGTGAAATTTCTACATTTATATGTACACTGAGTTTGTCGTTGGTCATATCCGGCATGAAAAGGCTCCCCTTTGTGTAATGGTTCTGCCAACTGTGCATCATCGACACACCCGCCAGTTGCCGTATAAGCTAAAGTATTGCATAGCATGTACCGATATTAAATATCAGCCAGGAGTTCCCAGGTCAAGTCGGCTCTTTGCGGCATTGCCCTTCTGGATATTATCTGTTATCAATATTATATGATGTGAGATATGTATTCTTTGAAAACAGACAGGTTTAAACCTGTTCTGCGCCATATTATAGTTTTTAGAGGAGTGAATGGATAAAAACTTCCCCGTTCTTGTTGTCGACGATGACATTGTATCTCGCTGTGTGGTCGAAAAACACCTCACCAAAGCCGGCTTTAGCGTCGCCACTGCATCCAACGGGCACCACGCCCTGGAACAATTTGACCAACAATTTTTCCCCATCGTTGTGACCGATTGGATGATGCCCGGCATTGACGGTCCCCATTTGTGTCGCTTGATACGAGAAAAAAAGACGAACGGCTACGTCTTTATTATATTAGTTACAGCCCGAGACTCGAAAACAGACATCGTATCCGGTCTGGAATCAGGTGCCGATGATTACCTCACCAAGCCAATTCATCCGGCTGAGTTGGTGGCAAGGATCAAAACCGGTATTCGCATCTTAAAATTAGAGCAATCTCTGCTACTGGCCAACGAAGAGATACGATTGTTATCGATTACGGATCCATTAACCGGCTGCTTCAACCGAGGCTATCTCAATGAGAGATTCCCACAGGAACTTCGGCGAACTCAAAGATATTCACACCCTCTATCCGTTGTATTGACTGACATCGATTTTTTTAAAAAAGTGAATGACACTCACGGCCACCAGGCAGGTGACGAAGTCTTGAAGGTCTTTGCCAGGTGCATTGATCAGCAGATTCGCAAGAAAATTGACTGGGTGGTGCGCTATGGTGGTGAAGAATTTATGATTATACTGCCTGAGACGAGGAGATCGGGCGCTTACAGCATGGCTGAAAGATTACGCCAAGCGGTAGCAGAAGAAGTGATCACCGTTGGTGATGCCACCATTGCCATCACCGCGAGCTTTGGTGGGGCTTGTGCGACTTTTGAAAGTAAGCAAATGAGCAACATCACCATGGACGAGCTGATTTACTTGGCCGATGAAAAGCTGTATCAATCAAAAGAGAGTGGTCGCAACTGCGTTAATATCGCAGACTTTTCTAAAACGGGCCCATAGCCTATTTAAAAATGCCCCATTGCTTCACCGTCACTCTTGGCGGGCTGTCAATCCTGACAAATCGAATATTTGCGTAATGGGTAGAAGGTTCAATTCCTTTTCAAGCGATGCGCTGGCTTGTCTTTCGCCGAACAAATCCTTGATACAGGCGAATCCGTTACGAATAAAGGCCTGGTGCCGGTGGCTGTCGGGTCTCAGAATGCCAAAACGCAGTTGTCGGTGTACCTGGGTAGATATTTGATTGATAAGGGCTTTGGTGGCCCAGATTTGACCATCTTGGGCCAATTGGGAAATTGCACCGGCCACCTGCAACCCCACACCGAAGCTGGTCAATACCTCTCCATTGGATGAATTAAAGGTGCTGACATACCCTTTTTCCCAGTGAAGCCCCATATTCAACTTGATGTCATGCAGCCAATCTTTGCGAATCTTCCACTCGCGCCCCAGATCAACCATGAGCTCTTTTATCTCAAAAACAGATTCGATAAGGCGTAAGGGGCTGGTTTCTCGATGATGATCCATCAGAAAATAGGAGAAGAAACCGCTTTCAATGTGTTTTCCGAATATACCGCCACACTGTTCCACCTTGGGTAAGCATCTTTGGCATAAGTCACTGACGAGTCGCCGGTATTCGTCTGGCATCATCTCAGTGCGCAGAGTTGCGGCATCGTTAAGTTGGGCCGCCAGGAGGATATAAGGTATTTTGCTGGAGTTAGGTTGTCTGCGAATCTCTTCAACGCGCTGCTTAAAATATATTTCACGTTTGATTTTGTTATCTTTTTTCAGCAATTCGAAAACCAGAAGTAGCCCTTCAGAGAAATTTGTGGCCGTCACTTTAAATGAACGGGTTTTGCCGTTTCTCAATTCCTGGTGCAGACAACGAACAGACTCCGTATGTCTTGAATCTGCCGGATCGACATTGTCGACAAACGATGTCACCATCGCAATACGATCCTCGCCCATCGATTGGATGCACTCAATCAATTGATTTTTGGTAAAGCATGCGCTCAATTGTGATATGAAGAACTCCAGGCATTCTGAGAAATTAACAACGTGACGCTTGAAAAACGGATCAAACAACAGGTCAAAAATACCCGGCGTAGGCGTACCGTTGTTGGCGGCGCCGGCATTATGCCAAATTTGATCCTTGGCCATGGTGTTTTGCCATGCAACTTTTAATTGGGAATTTAATAACAGGGCAGGGCGATCGATCCCGGACAATTTAACGGTGGGCGCCGGAGCATCGCTTTGGTCCTCAAATTCTATCTTACCGGGAGCTTCCGGTTTTTGGACGATCCCAGCGTTGGACGCCGATTGAACACAAGGCTTGTTTTGCACTACCATCGCTTCTAACGGGTGTCGTGAAGAATCCATCGGCGCTTCCATGTTTTTACATTGAAAGCCTTAAGGGCTTCAGATCCCGCATTGCCAAGGGTTCGCAGCTGCTTATGACGGCCTCGCCCTCGATGCTTTGGCTGAAGAAGCCCTAAAGACTTTTACATCCATAGGGTTAATTGTCTGAATTTGAATGGTAATTTCAACAGATAGCCACCATTTGTCAAGAGAAATTAATTGCATCATTGAAACTCTTGCGGTTCACGTTCATTTTTTGATACCGATGGGTTTATCGATTGAATAACGGGTATTTCATATGGGATATGCCCACAGGTTACGGCAAACGGTAGCTACACTACTTAATACATGACGAATGGTAGGATCGGTGATTGGGGCCGATAGATTTATGGATGACATCAATACCTATCAATTGGAACAGCTGGATGCTTTACAACAGGTGCAAAAAAGCCTTGCGCAGATGGGTTTCAAGAAAAGAGCCGGCCTGATGAAGCTGATCCAACCCTATTTGGCTTTCAGGAAAGAATTGCAGCTCTTTTTAAATGAACATTTGGGTCGGTTTTGCACCCAGGCGTGTTTTAACAGCCAATCGAGCGCCTGTTGTTCCAAGGACGGTATCATCATCTTCTGGGCGGATATGGTCATCAATGCATGCTGTTGTACCGATGCAGTTCTCAACGGGTTGATCTCGGCCATCAAAAAACCGTTGTATGACATAAAATGTATATACTTGGGGTCAGATGGTTGTCTGTGGAAGGTCACGCCCCTGGTATGCGCCATGTTTGTTTGTGATCAGGCCCAGGCCGACGCCATCAATCAAAACCCCCTGTTGCTTCAATCTTGGGAACGGTATCGGACACAGGCAAAGGCGTTTCGCTGGCCGGACAGGCCCGTACTGTTTGATCAGCTGGAAGAGATGTTCATTGATTTGGGGTGCCAATCTGCGTTGATGTATATCAATTCCAGCCCCGGACTTCGGCAGATCAAAAAAAGAGCAGGGCTGATAAAAAGCGTATCCCGCAATCCAAACCGGTCCGGAAAGCATCCGCGCACATTTTAGCCTATGCCGGCGCCTCTTCTAATGCGCTGCGGATAGCGGCAAGCAAGGCTTCGTTGTCGGCCGGTTTCTGAAAGAATGCAAAGGCACCCGCTTTTAAGGCACGGTCTTTATTGGCTTCGGGGTCCCGGGCGGTGAGCATGATGATGGGGATCGTGCCGGGGACGATAAAATCATTAATGCGATCCATTACCAGAAATCCATCCCCCATGGGGAGTCCGATATCCAGGATGATCAGGTCCGGGCTCTCTTCACGGGCCATTTTAGTTGCCGCATAGGCATCTGTGGCGAATATGGTGTCGTAGTTATTCGCCTTGAATCGAATGTGTAAGGCCCGCAACAGGTCCTTGTCATCGTCAACGATTAGAATTTTCTTTTTACTCACGTGCGTTTCTCCTTTGATGGACTTTATCATTTACAAGTTGGTTGAGTTGAGAGACGACGGTATTTAATTTTAGGCCATGCAACCGGCGGTCTTCGCCTGCCTCGAACTCCGGAATTACGGTGGATATTATCGGCAACAGGTCGCTTTTACTTAAAGCGACGCATTGTCTCAACTGGCCATTGATTCTCCGGTTCAATGCATTAATGCCGTTAGGCGGCGAACAGGCAAGAACGAAAAAGACCTCACCATCCACCAAACGCCGCATCCGCGGCAGGACGAGGTCACAATCCGGCA
>CAJIBC010000133.1_pt1 | contig 16100 bp, 18 predicted proteins | sample 9199231 | NCBI WGS metagenome assembly CAJIBC01 (sample SAMEA7708282, study PRJEB35096) | sediment metagenome | biome: marine neritic benthic zone biome [ENVO:01000025]; feature: sediment [ENVO:00002007]; material: shallow marine sediment [ENVO:03000034] sea grass bed [ENVO_01000059] ...
GGCCATGGCGGAAAATTGGCGATTTCAACCCGGGGAAGCGCTGACCCGTGAAGTTAACGGTTTACTTGGATACCCGGCTGTGGAAACCCTCTGCGGAGAGATCAATGCGGCCAACGACAATGGAAGAAAGCGATGGGGCAACGGTGACCGGGGACACAATCAGAATAGACGGTAAATAAATGGGAGAAGGAAAAAAAATTACATTGGGTTTTTCGCGATGTCCCAATGACACCTTTATTTTCAACGGTCTGGTCAATGGATTGGTTGGCCTGCCCGGATATGATATTCAGGAAGAACTGCATGATGTGGAGACCCTCAACCAAATGGCCTTCAACAATGCCCTGGATGTGAGCAAACTCTCCTTTTTCGCTTGGTTAATGGTTAAGGACCGATATCAACTGCTCAACAGCGGCGGTGCTTTGGGGTTCGGTTGCGGGCCTGTGGTGGTGGCAAAAAACCGGATGTCACAGAAAGATATGGCCCATAGCCGTATCGTGCTTCCGGGGGAGTGGACAACAGCGCACCTGCTGTTCCGGATGTGGGCCCCCCAGGCCGGGGATCGCTTTTTTAGGCCTTATGACCAAATCTTCGAGACATTGTCTTCAGGCCGGGCGGACTGCGGCGTGATTATCCATGAAAGTCGATTTACCTTTCAGCAGCTGGGTTATCATCAGGTAGCAGATCTAGGGGCATGGTGGGAGGATCAGACCGGAATGCCCATACCACTGGGATGCATTGCAGCCCATAACCGTCTCGGGGAGGAGGTTCCGGAACAGTTGGACAACGCCATCCGCAAAAGTATTGCTTTGGCCTACGAAAAACCGGAGGCGACCCTTGGGTATATGCGCACCCACGCACAAGAGATGACCCAGGAGGTGTTGGATGCCCACGTCCACACCTTTGTTAATGAATTCAGCCGTGATTTAGGGGAGCAGGGCCGGCAAGCGGTGACCGCCCTGGAAGAGAAAGCACGCCAAATAGGAATTATCTGATGATTGGACTGATTTTCGCCACCCAGGTAGAGGCCCGACCTTTTTTGGATTGGAGCCAGGCCATTGAAATCAATTCGGATCCGATGGCGGTGTATCAAGTGCCGTCTCATCCTCACCTGATGGTCACCATCAGCGGAGTGGGCAAGGTGGCGGCGGCCGTCGCATGCCATTGTCAAATAAAGGAGTTAAAGGTTAATGAGATCGTCAATGCCGGCGTTTGTGGGGCGCTTCTAAACGGCGCATCTTTTGCGCCTGGGAAGCTTTTTTGCGTTACAAGCGCCGCCGAGGGGGATCATGGCGTGCCGGATACACCTCCCCAGTCTTTGATCAGTGACGGAAAACTCGATTGGGATCTGCCGGCCGCCAGGTTAATTACCTGTGACAGGCCGGTATTTGATGATGAAAAGCGCAAGGCCTACGCTTTGGCAGGAGACCTGGTGGATATGGAGGGCGCTGCCATAGCCCGCGTGGCAGCCATGTATGGTGTACCGTGGTCCATGGTAAAAGGTATCACGGACACCGCCGGCCCAACCGATCGTGACGAACTCAAGCGCAATCTGATCAGGGTCAGTGAGAAAATTTGTAGGGTGTTGTGGGATCAACTACGAACCGCCTAGTTCAGAGGCCGGAGGACTCCAGATCCTTCGTTGCCGGAGGTTCGCAGTATAACAACTCTGGGCTTCACCTCCGGTCGCCTTGACTCTGGAGCCCTCCGGCCTCTGAACGCGGGTAAGTTGCGGATTAAAATTTGGATAGATACAAGACAGGAGCCCTCCGGCCTCTGAACGCGGGTAAATTAATGTTATGAAATCTGTTGTTGCTATCATTGGACGCCCCAATGTGGGAAAATCAACCCTGTTCAACCGCATCACGCGGCGCAGAGACGCCATCGTGGATGATCGGCCGGGGGTTACACGCGATCGTCATTTTGGCAATGCCGTCTGGGACGACCACTCCTTTATGCTGGTGGATACGGGCGGCTTTATCAGCGGGGATGATGATCCATTTGCAGGCCCCATACGCTATCAGGTGGAGCAGGCCGTTGAAGAGGCGGATGTAGTGGTGCTGGTGCTTGACGGCAAAGGGGGGATCTCTCCCTTTGACCACGATCTGATCAACTGGCTCAGAGCCGTAAACCGTCCGGTTTTTTATGCCGTGAACAAGATCGATGGCCTGGAGCAGGAAGATCATCTCTATGAATTTTATACTTTGGGCATCGAAAGGCTCTATCCCGTATCGGCAGAGCATGGGTACGGCGTTTCGGATTTTCTCGACGACCTGGTCAAAACCTTTCCACCACACCTGGAGGTGGCAGATCAAAAGCACATTCGTATTGCTTTGGTGGGGCGGCCCAATGTGGGAAAATCGTCGTTGATTAACCGACTGATAGGCCAAGAACGGCAGGTGGTCAGCGAGGAGCCTGGCACCACCCGGGACGCCATCGACACCCTTTGTGAACATGGCGGGCAAAGCTATCTTCTCGTCGATACGGCCGGTATTCGTCGCAAAGCAAAAGTTGATTTGAAGTTGGAGAAATTCTCAATTATCAAGGCCCTCAAAAGGTTGGAACGCTGCGATGTGGCCCTGGTGGTGCTGGACGCCAGTGAAGGCATCACCGAACAGGACATTAAAGTCGCGGGGTATGCCAATGAGCGGGGCTGCGGCACCATATTTGTACTCAACAAATGGGACTTGGTGGATAAAAAAAATAACCCGCCACGTCAATTTGAAGAGCAGTTGCGATATGCCTCCAAGTTTTTGACCTATGCGCCGGTACTGACGGTGTCAGCCCTTTCCGGACAGCGCACCCACAAGATATTTCCAATGGTCAACGTCCTTTATAAGCAGTACATCACCCACATTGGAACCGGACAGATTAACCGCATTATCACCAAAGCCACCACGCGGACAGAACCCCCTTTGCACAAGGGACGCCGGCTTAAATTCTACTACACCACCCAAATCTCCGAAGGCCCACCCACCTTTGTCAGTTTTGTGAACTATCCGGACGCCGTACATTTTTCCTATCAACGCTATCTTCTGAATCAGATTCGTACGGAAACCGGCCTCGACAAAGTACCGCTCAGGCTCTATTTTCGCCAGCGCAGCGGGAGGATCGAATTTAAGAAGAAGAAAAGACGGCGGAGGTAGCCGTGACGGTGCGGTTTTTGTATGTTTTTGCTTGTCATAAAAAGACCTTTTTTGGTATGATCGACAGAATTTTCCACATGTTTTCAGAATTTTAGCTTTAATATTTCAGTTGTCGGCTGCGGCGGCCGATAACGACAATTAAATATCTAAAAGGAGAACGGTCATGGTGTGGTACTACAAGGTCGGTGATCAGGAGAACGGACCGGTCAGCAAAGCTGAATTGCAGACGCTGGTCAAATCAAAGACGGTGAGCGCCCAAACGATGGTTAAAAGCGTCGAAATGGACGGTTGGTTCCCCCTGATCGATGTTGTACGTGGGAAGGCCGCCCCCCCTCAATCGCCGCCGCCCCCCCCGCGGGATGATGCATTTCTTAAAGATATGGAAGCTGTTGAAGATGCGACCGATGCCGGCTTAGAAGCATTTACCATGGAAAAAAAAGACGACGCCGCGCCTGTGGAAAATCAAACCAAGGAGATGGCGGTTGCCGGCAGCGAGGGGGCTGAACCTACGGCGATTTGTTCCCAGTGCGGGCGTTTTTTTCCGGAGGATCAGGTGATTGCCTTTGACAACCAGATGATTTGTGCTGCCTGCAAACCCCTGTTTGTTCAGAAATTGAAAGAGGGCGTCGACCTGCCCGGGATGCAGAACTATGGTGGTTTTTGGATCCGTTTCTTAGCCAAAATAATCGATGGTGTTATTTTAAGCATTGCCCAGTGGGCTATTATGATTCCGGTCAGTATGCTGATGATGCCTTCAATGATGCAAGGCAGTGATCAATTCCCCACCCCGGGTTTTTTTGTGTTCATCGGGATCCAAGTTCTCATCGGGGTAACCGTACCGTTGGCATATAGTACCTTCTTGCTGGGTCGTTTTGGCGCCACCTTGGGCAAGATGGCCTGTCGACTTCAAGTGGTCACCCCCCAAGGCGATAAGATTACCTACATGCGGGCATTTGGTCGCTTTTTTGCAGAGATGATCAGCTATATTATCTTGATGATTGGATACATTATGGCTGCGTTTGACGATGAAAAGCGCGCATTACATGACCGTATCTGCAGTACCCGCGTCGTAAAAAAAAGATAGACGGCTGGGGCTATGCCAATGCTGTAAAAGCTTAAAGAGTGAAGCACATGATGATAACGGGCCGCCCTGTATTTTTTCCGCAGCGCAATGGAGAACCAAAAGGGAACTGCATTCATGGCTTTTGGCGGAATATCCCGGGGTCATGCTCTTTTAGCCACCTTGATCTGTTAAGTTAGGATTGAATTGTGATTGCGTGCCCTAATTGCCGGACAATATTGCCGGCTCAAATTTCCAACACGGGCCTACTCCACAAGTGCCCCAACTGCTTGATTCAATTGCGAGCCGAACTGTTTAATGCATTTCGTCGACCCGTTGATCACGGGCAATCCGCAGAACATGTTCAGACCCAGGGCCAGGCGGAGTGTTATTACCATCTTGGCAAGATGGCGGTGGCCCCGTGCTCCGGTTGTGGTCGGTTGTTGTGCGCCCTGTGTGAAATCCCCTTTGATGGGCGCACCCTTTGTACTCATTGTCTTCAGTCGGGTCGGGATAATCAACAGCTTCCATCCGTGGGAAAAAACCGTTTTCTGTACGATAACTTGGCCCTGGCCCTGGCCGCTTGGCCCATTATTGTGTTGCCGTTCATCTTCTTCACCATAATTACGGCACCCGCGGCAATTTATGTTGTTCTTCGTTATTGGGGATCAACCCATAGCTTGCTGCCGCGAACCAAGTATCGTTTTGTTTTGGCACTGTTGCTCGCCCTTGCCGAGTTGGTGGGATGGGTGAGCTTATTTGTGGGGATGTTGAGTTAGACGCTATGGCCAAAAAAGAGCAAAGATATCGAAAATTACCGGGAAGGCCCCTCTTTTCCTATGCTGCAAAGTCTCTGTGGCAGGGCAGTGATCACCTTCTGTACGTCGAATCCCTATTTTTCAAAGAACGCTACAAACGTTTCCACTACAATGATATTCAATTCCTTTTGCTTAAACGCACCACCATCCATTGGGCTTGGTCTTTTGTGTGGGGGGCTTTGACGCTTCTGTTCGGGATCATTGCTGCTGCGGTGTCGGACGCTCCTTATGTGAGTGGGACCCTTTTAGTGGCATCCATTGCAGCGTTGTCAGCGAATTTGATCATGGGACCCTGCTGTACCGTATATCTTCAGACAGCGGTTCAGGTTCAAAAACTCGCCAATTTAAGGCGGCTGCGCACCGCCAACAAGGTGATGACCATCATTAAAGCTCTGGTTGAAGAGCATCAAGGTGCCTGGAAAGAACAACAAAACCCTGAAGTCCAAAGTACGTTGTTCCAAGCATCCCCGCCGTCGCCGCCCGACCTGCCGGTTGCTTCAGTTTTGGAAGAGGACAAAGCGTCAGAGCCCAAAGGACCCTATAAATCGCTGCTCCACCAAATTCTGTTTGGCTTGCTTATCGTCATGGGGGTCATCGGAGCCGTGCAGGTCTTTATTAAAAGCTTGCCCATCGGACTTTTTGAGACCTTTTTGCAAGGAGCCGCCCAAATCATGGTTATCGTCGCACTGGTCCGGTGGTTCAAGCATTTAAAAGGCACGTTGATTGCGAAGTTCAATTGGCTGGCCCTGGTTTTTATCGCCGTGCAGACCATCATCGGATATGGGCTGTACATGATGGTCTCCATCCGCAATCCAGAAATTAACTACCACCACTGGGCAATGTTTAAATTGATGTTCGAGACTCAAATGTCCGACCATCCCTTGGCCCTGGCCGCAAACATCATCTTTGCCGGCGGCAGTCTGCTGTTGGGTGCCTTTGGTTTTCTGGTTGTCCAGCGTCACGGTGTCACTCTCAGTTCTTCGGTGCCCACCACCCGACAACCCTAATTAGGGTGACACCCTAATTGAGTGTAAACAAAATGGCGCAAGCTTATATTAGGTCTAATGACCAGATTTTCTGAATACCGTTAGGGCAGAGCATATGGAAGATCTTTCCAACCAGCGATGTTACCATCATCAACGCCGCGAAGCCGTGGTGCGCTGTCTGGATTGCCAGAGATACTTTTGCCGTGAGTGCGTTACCGAGCATCATGATCGCATGCTCTGCACCCAATGCCTGGGACGTTTGTCGGACCATCGGGAAAAAAGATCGCGGTTATGGGTGCGCGGGCTCCTGTTGGTGACCCAAGGCACCTTCGGTTTTTTGCTGCTGTGGTATGCATTTTATGTGGTGGGATTGATGCTCTTGAGCATTCCCCATAGCTTTCACGAGGGCACTGTTTGGGAGGCGAACTGGTGGGGCGGAAAATGACCCGCAAAGCAATGGGGACGGAGCCTGGAGCGTTATCCCTTATTGAACAGGCCGTAAACCAACTGCGTCATCGCAATACTGCCGCTCTATCAGAATACTATCTTGGAACCCTGCCCTTTGTTCTGGCGCTGCTCTATTTTTGGTCGGATATGAGCCGTAATCCCATGGCCGGTTGGTATTGTGGTCCGTCGGCAGCCGGTGTGGCATTGCTCTTCATTTGGATGAAAATGTGGCAAGTGAGATTTTGCAGACGTCTGTGGTGCCGCCTGGAAAAAGCACAGCCGGAAGAGTGGACCTTGAGGCGAACCGTTGTCACCACCGCCCGGCAATCTGCCTTGCATGCCACCGGTGTCGTTATTTTGCCCTTAGCTGTCATTTTTGCGGTGCCTTTGGGTTGGGTATATGCGTTTTATCAGAATATATGTGTGGTGGACGACAACAGAACCAAAAACATGCTTCAATTGGCCAAAACCGCAAAGGTGCAGGCGGCTCTGTGGCCGGGCCAGAACCATCTCATGTTGACGCTGATGACCCTGTTTGGGCTCTTTGTTTTTCTCAACCTGGGGGTTTGGCTCCTGGCGATACCCTACCTGCTAAAAAGTGTTCTCGGTGTCGAGACCGTCTTCACGCTCAGCGGCATGAGATTGCTCAACACGACCTTCCTGGCCGTCCTATGTGGCGTAACCTATTTGTGTATCGATCCTATCTTAAAGGCTGTCTACGTACATCGGTGCTTCTATGGATGTTCACTTCAAACCGGAGACGACCTGAAATCTGCCCTGCGCCCGTTTGTTAAGTCCGGCCTGCTGGTGTTCATGCTCCTCATGGTCAGTTTGCCCAATGCCGTTGCCGATGAAGACGGCAATAATTTCAAGGACCCATGGGAAACAGTGATTCAGGGGGAAACAGTGATTCAGGGCCGGGGTTACGTGGAACAACTTGATGGCCATCTTGATTCGGTGTTGGAACAACGCCGCTTTGCCTGGCGGCTACCCAGAGAGAGGGTGCCTGAATCCACCGAAAAAGGCGGTTGGATCAGCACAACACTGAAATGGATGGGAGATAAAATTAAGGCTTTGTTCACCATCATCGGTGGCTGGATTGAAGCTTTTTTCGATTGGTTGATCAAAAAAATTCCGATCCCTAAATTTCCAAAATCTTCCGAATCCAGTGATGATCGACAGATCATACGGTGGATATTTTACGCTGTGGGATTTGGATTGGCGCTTTGGCTGGTGATGTGGCTGATGCGATGGTTCAAACACAGCCGACCGGTGCGCACCAGCGCCAGTGAAGGGGAGGGGGGCATGGCCGAAATCGATTTAGCCGATGAAACCATCACCGCTGAAGATCTTCCTCTGGACCGCTGGTTGGCCATGGCCCAGGAAATGATGGAGCGCAAAGAGCTCCGCAGAGCTATCCGAGCGCTCTATCTATCGGTCCTGGCAATATTGGCTGATCATCAACGGGTTAAGATTGCCCGATATAAATCCAATCGGGACTACGCGGTCGAGTTAGCCCGTAGAGCGCATGCAGAACCGGAACTGCTCAAAATATTCGATTGGTGCATCGGCGTGTTTGAACGCTCATGGTATGGGATGCATCCTGTGGGAAAAAGGATGCTGGATCAATTTGTAGATCATCAACAAAGGATCGCAGATCTTGTTCAGCCCGACGCTTAAATTAAAAATATTTGCTTCGCTGTGTGGTATTTTATTCGCCGTCGGTCTCACCCAGCTTTTTTTGTTGCGATTTGAGGCTGGTAATGTCTATCCGCTCTATTCTTCTTTGCGTTCGGATCCAATGGGAACGCGTGTTCTGTTCCATGGATATGATCGGTTGTCTTCGGATACCGTCGAGCGTAACTATCGCCCCTGGCAACATATCAAGCTCAACGAGAAAACCACTATGATGATCATTGGCGTGTCGGACACACGCCTCGCCGAAGAAGACTCAGCTTTTGCTAAATTACTGGAGAGACTGGCACAATCCGGCGGCAGGCTTGTTTTGACATTGACCGGCATTTCAAAGAGTCGTTTTGCACAAGATAATGACCTATTGGATTCAGGCGGTAAGAAAGAAGATGATATTGCGGATAATGCCGATCCCATAGAAGAATTTGTTGAACAGGATGCTGAAGATGACGATTCTTCAACATGTGATGAGAAGGGCTTCGCAGATGGTCTGGATGCGCTCGGAGTTCGGATCAATACGATCAACGGAGAGCCCACAGATGATTTTGCGGCCCTTTATGCCGATGACCCCGACATCCTGTCGCTTAATATTCCATGGCGTTCACAGCTCTATTTTGAACTCCGGGATAAGACCTGGGAAACGATATACACGTGGCAAGATAGTCCGGTGGTGGTGCAAAGGCCATGGGGAAAAGGCACCGTGGTGATGGCTGCCGACAGTTATCTCATCAGCAATGAAGCGATGCGTAACAACCGAAGACCCGGATTTCTGACATGGTTGGCGGTTCCTGGTAACGACATCCTGTTTGACGAATATCATAAAGGGCTCGTTAAACAACCGGGTGTGGCAGGGCTGGCCAGGCAATATCGGTTGCACGGTGTTTTTGCTGCACTGCTGGCGGTGGCTATTTTATTTGTCTGGCGTCAGTCCGTCATATTCGTCCCGAAGGTACAACTCCAACAAGGGGCTTCGATTGAGCAGCCAACGGTTGGAAGGGATACCGGCCAGGGGATGGTGCATCTGGCCAGGCAGCATATCGGCACCCAGGAGTTGTTATCCGTTTGTTTCGAAACATGGAAAGCCCAGGCCTCCCTACACGTTCCCCCATCCCTTATGACCGAAATAAAGAACCTGGTGCAGCAGTCGACCGCAGATTCGCGAAAAGCGGTACAAGTCCAAACCTATAAACAGATTTGCCAACTGTTAAAACAAGGAAAACACCCATGACCGACCCATTGAAAGATATTCTCGCCCGTGCCAAAGCTGAGGTTGCAAAAGTCATTATTGGACAGGATCGTGTTATCGACAGCGCGCTGATCGCGATTTTTACCGGTAATCACGCTTTAATAGAAGGGGTCCCCGGGGTGGCCAAAACGCTGTTGGTGCGCACTCTGGCCCATGTCCTTGGTTGCGATTTTGCCCGCATCCAATTTACACCGGACCTCATGCCGGCAGATATCACCGGGACCCATGTGTTTAATTTTCAGAAGAACAATTTTGCGCTGGTCAAGGGGCCCATTTTCACCACCTTTTTGCTAGCTGATGAGATCAACCGTGCACCGGCCAAAACCCAGTCGGCCCTGCTCCAGGCCATGCAGGAACGGACGGTGACCATCGATCGGCGCACCCATATACTGCCGGACAATTTCACGGTCTTTGCCACTCAGAACCCCATTGAGTACCAAGGCACTTATCCATTGCCCGAAGCCCAGGTGGATCGATTCATGCTGCGGATCCCTATGCTGCACCCGGGCCGGGAAGAGGAACTGACCTTGGCAAAGCGTATGCTTGGGGCGGATTCTCCAGAGCAGGTGTTGAAAAGCGGAGCCGTTAAAGCGGTCATCACGGATGAGGCCCTGAGCTCTTTGAGGCAGCAATTGGTGAAGATTCGAATCAAAGAAGAGTTGGTGGCTTACTTGGTGGATGTCGTTCGGCAGACCCGAGAACACCAAGGCGTACTGGTCGGTGCAGGCCCCCGGGCCACCCAAGCGCTTTTACTGAGCAGTCGTGCAAATGCGGCCTTGGACGGCCGTGATTTTGTAACGCCGGACGACATTAAAGCGCTGACGGTACCGGTTTTGGGCCACCGCATTATTTTGAGGCCGGAGTATGAAATCGAAGGATTGGCCGTTGAAGAAGTCATTCAACAGATATTGCATGAGGTAACGGTACCCAGATGATTGTACCCCGCATACGCTTGATTTTGCTGGCTGCCGCGATCTTGCCGCCGGCCGGACTGCTATCTGCGTGGCGTCATGATTGGTCGGCCTACGCAGTAGCCAGCGCTGCATTTCTTGTGATGATCGCCACGCTGGATAGCATGACGCGTAGAGGACAGCTTAATGCGTTGACCGTTACAATCCCTGAAGTCATCCGATTGACTGTGGACAATGTCTCTCAAATTCAGGTAGTGGTGCACAAACCTGATGCTATGAATACCCGCTTGCGTATAGGACTGGCATTACCACACCAGATTGCGTCGGAACAGGATGACCTTCGGGTTTTGCTCGAAAAAGGACGCCAAGGTGCTGTGCTGAACTGGTCCTGTAGAGCCATGCAGCGCGGACGATACGGCGTCGAACGCTGCCACCTTGAAGTGGCCTCAATATTAGGCCTATGGGAGCTGCGCAGGCGTGTTCCAGTGAAAGGTGAAGTTCGGGCCTATCCCAATCTGATCAGCGGGCAGCAGCAGTTGCTCGGTCTTTTCCGCCGCAGGCAGTGGGGACTGCGCACCCATCGCCGGGTTGGAAAAGGACGCGAGTTCGAACAACTGCGCGAGTACTTGCCCGGTGACAGTTTTGAAGATATTGACTGGAAAGCCACGGCGCGTCGGCGCCACCCCGTCACCCGGGTTTACCAAGTGGAGCAGGCCCAGGAGATTTACATGATCCTGGACGCTTCACGTTTGAGTACCCGAAGTGCATCCTTTGTTACAGATCGCCGCCGTCTCGCGCGATCAGGGCCCGCGCTTGCTGCACCCACCATTTTTGAACGGTATACGACGGCAGCCCTGGTCATGTCCATGGTAGCCAATCAGCTGTCGGATCGCTACGGGTTACTGGTTTTCGGCGACAAACCCGAGTGTTTTATCAAAGCCGGTCGTGGCGCGGCCCACTATAACGCATGCCGGGACGCCTTATACAATCGTGAGCCCCAGGCCGTGTCCCCCGATTTCGATGAGTTGTTCACCCATGTTGGGACCCACTTGCGAAAACGCGCCCTGTTAGTTTTTTTGACCAGTCTGGATGATCCGGTACTGGCGCAATCTTTTACCCACGCCATGCGTACCGCCAGTCGGAAACACATTTTAATGGTGAACATGTTTCGACCGCCGGGGGCTCATCCGCTCTTCTCCTTACCGGATATCAAGGAGATTCAGGGGGTGTATCAACACCTGGTCGGCCACATGCTGTGGGCATCCATAAATGAAACCCACCGTCACCTCAAACAGCATGGGGCCGCCCTTCATCTTCTGGATGAGAATCAGCTCTGCAGCCAATTGGTGAGCCAGTATATGGATATCAAGCAACGGCAGGTGATATGATCATCGATTTGAAAAGATTTATCGGTACCGAACGCCCCTATTGGACCGAGTTGGAAAACCTGTTGATCCTGAATGAACAGGATCCATATCGACGAATGCGTTTCGAAGAGATCAAACGGTTGCACTATCTTTACCAACGGGCCTCTTCCGACCTCTCCAAAATAAGTACATTTTCAGCCGAGCGCGCCATCAACGATTACCTGGAATCCATGGTGGGGCGCGCCTATGCCATGATTCATGCCGGTCGACAAGAATCCGTACGATTCTCATTCTGGCGATGGTTTTGGGGTACCTTCCCCCAAACCTTCCGACGCCGCTGGCGCGCCTTTGCACTCTCCCTGGCCATTATGATGGCCGGCTCTCTCTTCGGGGCGGGCGCCATCGTATTGGACCCCGAGGCCAAAGCCGTGCTCATGCCGTTTGAACATCTGCAGTCGGATCCCGCCGAACGGGTGGCCCGGGAAGAAGCAGAAGAAAACGTCCGTTTGCGTGGCGGCAAAGGCAGCTTTTCGGCCTTTTTAATGACCCACAACACCCGGGTATCGATCTTTGTGCTCGCTTTGGGGATGACCTGGGGCATCGGTACCGTCCTGGTACTCTACAGCAATGGCGTGATGCTGGGCGCCGTCGCGGCCGACTATATCTGGGCGGACCAGGGCCTTTTTTTAGCCGGTTGGCTCCTGCCCCATGGCGCAGTGGAGATTCCATCCATTCTACTGGCCGGGCAGGCCGGTCTGCTTCTGGCCGGGGCCATGATCGGCCGGAAATCGGCCTTACCCTTTGGTGATCGCATGAGGAGAGTGGTCCCGGATGTGGTGACGCTGATTTGTGCGGTGGCGATCTTGTTGGTCTGGGCCGGTATTGTGGAGGCCTTCTTCTCCCAGTACCATGCGCCGGTGATCCCCTATGAGGTCAAAATCACGTTCGGCGTGATTGAACTTTTTCTCCTGGTGGCTTTTTTCCGGTTGGCCGGTCGCCGGGAAGTCAGACCGATGAGTTGGAACAGAATTAAGGGGCTTTGGCCTGGTTCTAAATAATGGCGCCTTCGAACGTTGAATTGAGAATTTATCAAATGCGGTGTTGGATTGAGTATGCAAGACCATAACTTAACCATTCAAACCCCTGAAGGGGTGACCTTTAATCTCCCTCTGGCCGGGCCGGTAAGCCGTTCATTGGCGTGGATGATTGATGCGGCCTGCATCATGGCGTGCTTTCAATTGGGTCGGGTGTTGATCAGTCTGTTGGGGATGATCAGCCCTGATTTTTCTTCTGCCGTCTCCATTTTGATTTATTTTCTCATCAGGACCGGATACACCATCTTCCTGGAGTGGTTCTGGCAGGGGCAGACCGTGGGCAAGAGGGTACTCAAGCTGCGGGTGATGGATGTCAACGGCCTGCGGCTGCAACCGAGTCAAATTATCATACGCAACTTACTACGGGCGGTGGACAGCCTGCCGCTCTTCTACCTGGTCGGCGGTGTGGTCTGTTTGGTAAACCGCCACAGCCAAAGATTGGGCGACCTGGCCGCCGGCACCATCGTTACCAAAACGACCCGGGCATTTGAACCGGACCTTGACCAGATTATGGAATCGAACCGCTACAACAGCTTGCGCGCCTACCCCCACCTGGCCGCCAGAATGCGGCAGCATGTGGCACCCGAAGAGGCCGGCATTGCGTTGCGAGCGTTGATGCGCAGGGATGAGCTCCTTGCCGAAGCACGCGTTGCCCTGTTCGATGAGATCGCCTCCCATTTCAAAACCAAAGTAGAATTTCCCCAAGAGGCGCTGGAGGGGGTCTCGGATGAGCAATACGTCCGAAACATCGTTGATGTGTTGTTTAAGGCGACCTCTTGAACCGGTACCCTCGATCTTCCCAACGACACCTGCAAGACGCGTAAAAACCGGCGCAAGCTGCCCGCCGTTCTGACTCCCGGAGCAGGTGGCGGAGATCATCGGGTTTACCCTACTTTACATTGATATTTACATTTCAGGAATCAAAAGTAAAGAGCGTCCCTAATATCTAATTCAAGGTTTTGACACCCTATGACTGTGAAACCTTATGACTAAACAATAATGAATCCGTAATGGCGATCGCACTAATTGATTGCTGTACATCATATTTTATTCACATACATATTGACACACTAGCTCCGGACTGGCATATTGCAGCATCGTAAAAGCAGTTTCCTATCTTTCACCATCTCCTAATAGAAGCGCTTTCAACAGGCTTCTGATAGCGCATCACTTTTGACAAAACAACTACGTACCGGGTTGAAGGGAAAGGATCAATGGATGCATAAGCACGCCAACGTAAAGAAATTGGTCAATCGCAACGGGCATGTACTGGATGTTATCTCCACCGGTGATTTGATTAAAATCTGGGAAGGCAAAACCGGCCGTGAATTTGCCCAAGCTATGGGTAAATCTTCCAGGACTACGGCAGATTTTGTCTCACATGCCCTGGATGCGAGCACGGCAGCCCAGCTAATCAAAGATTTGGGATTAAAGGGCCATGCTATCGTAAAACCTTACAACAACAAATACTACGTTATTTTTAAAGGCTATGCCGGTCAACGATCCATATTTGCTGGCACGCGTTATCTGGCTACCCATCCCACAGTTGTGGACATGGCTATCGGAAAGATCGGAGTCAACAATGCCATACTTAAAGGCACACGACTCACCATCTTTTTAGTGGTGCCTTTAAACATTGTTAACTGCTTATTGGATGACAAGCCGACCATGACCGAACTAATCGGTAAAACCGCAACGGACATTGCCAAAATCGGCGTATCAACTATCCTCTCTTCCCTGGCAGCCACAGCCGCCGCCTCCGTAACCACTGTGGCGGTTGGCCCCATCGTTGTTGCCATTGTGGTGGGAGCAGGGGCAACTCTTGCGCTGGACGCATTGGATAGAAAATATGGCCTTACCAAGGCACTGGTTGATGAGCTTAATGAGTTGTACGACAGCACCGTCGGCGAGTTTGGACGTCAATGGTGGGAGGCTGAAAATACGTTAAAGCAGCAGATATTAAAAGGGATGCCGGTTGGCGAAGGAATTTTTTATTAAATCATGCGCAAACCTTTCGCCCATGCCATTCTGGCCCTGTTTGACCTGGCCGCCATCGGAGCAGTTTATTATGCCATCTCCCAGCGGGATTTTGTCTTAACCCAGATGCAATCCCAAGCCGCGACCATCGAATACCAGTCGCTCCTTGGATTTTACTTTCTACTGCTTCTGGTGCCCGTTATTCACGGCATCGCTCTGGTTGAAACGTGGGTGCCGTTTAAACAATCCCTTAAAAAAACCCTCAACTACGGTTTGGTGGGCGTGCTGGCCTTCACCACTATTGGTGCGGTAATTTTTTCTCGATCCATTGAATCCAGGTTGCTGTCATCAGGGTATCATTATTGTGATGCCAAGAGTGAGGTATTTACAATTTCAACTTATAAATTTTATGTAAGGGAGCGTGAACAATGTGTCGGCAATTGATTTTAGGACTACTCTTGATGGTATCTTTTACCGGATGTGCTATCAATCCAAAGGCTGCCCGCTCTGAAAATGGCACGCCCCCTCAACACAATGCCCTTGTGCTTAAATGCACCATTATGGCAAGTGACTTTAGTGAATTAAAAGACACCAACCTCACGAAGGAAGCGGCCATCAGTGGCATGAAGCACCAACCCAGTGGTGCGGTAAAAATCGCCACCATCGAACCCTATGAATTCTGGGTCATGGCCCATGGACTAAAACTCAACAAACCGTCGCAGATCATAAACTACCAGGTGGCCATCAAAGATCGCCGCACTAACCAATTCATGCACGCCATGAGCAATACCAGCCTGGACAGCGCCAACCCGCTAAAATCAGCCCGCATCAGCCTGGTGGATTACTACCCAAATTCCCTGTTGGAAAAGGGCGAGCTTATTTTTGAGTGTCAGTAAGATTACTTAGGTGCAACCTTTAAAAGGCCATATGGTCACCTATTATAACAGTAAGTTAAGACTATGATAGGACGCCAGCCTGATGCTCAACAAAAACTGTTTTACACCTACTTAAGTGTTTTATCCAAAGCCCGAACGCGTTGGGGAGCCGATGCTTTTCAATACTTTTTTGAGCGTATCGTATGGCAATGCTTAGACGCCGGTCTGATTGATGGTAGCAAAATGGTTACCGACGTCTAGTAAATATGGCGCTATCGATAACTACATGGCCTGTTTCGATGAGATCGCCTCCCATTTCAAAACCAAAGTAGAATTTCCCCAAGAGGCGCTGGAGGGGGTCTCGGATGAGCAATACGTCCGAAACATCGTTGATGTGTTGTTTAAGGCGACCGCCTGAACCGGTACCCTCGATCTTCCCAACGACACCTGCAAGACGCGTAAAAACCGGCGCAAGCTGCCCGCC
>CAJIBC010000109.1_pt1 | contig 16042 bp, 12 predicted proteins | sample 9199231 | NCBI WGS metagenome assembly CAJIBC01 (sample SAMEA7708282, study PRJEB35096) | sediment metagenome | biome: marine neritic benthic zone biome [ENVO:01000025]; feature: sediment [ENVO:00002007]; material: shallow marine sediment [ENVO:03000034] sea grass bed [ENVO_01000059] ...
CTTCTCCGGTATGCTGGCCACCCCGCTGAGCCTGGAGGAGATCATTGTCGCGGAAATCGTCTGGGCGGCGTCCAAGGCCGCTGCGGCCGTAAGCGTGATGCTGGCTGTACTCATTCCCATGGGCTACGCCGGTTTTCCGGGCGCGCTGATGTGCATCCCCATCGCCTTTTTGGCCGGGTTGGCATTCGGCGCCATCGGCATGTTCTTTACCGGGGTTATCCCCACCGTCGACATGTTCAACCTGCCAATCTTCTTGTTCATCACGCCCATGTTCCTGTTTTCGGGGACCTTCTTCCCGATCTCGGGGATTCCCAGTTGGGCCGGTATCTTTTCGCTGATCTTTCCCCTGTATCACCTGGTAGAGTTGACGCGCTTTTTTTGCATCGGTGCCATGGAGTCCCATCCGATATTGAATTTGGCTTATCTGTTGGTTTTTGCGGCGGTTTTCGGCTACCTGGCCCTTCGCGCCATGAAGCGGCGACTGATTAAATAATCCTCCAAATTCATTTTTTCTCCTTTTAAATTGAAGGAGAGCATCGTGTTTCCTTGGCGGCCGGTTCCCAGGATTGACGAGCACAGCATACTGCTTTAGGTTAAGACGCTTATGGGTCGGTACGGTCTCGACAGACGCCGCGACGCCACACGACGTTCATCCATCAACGCATGAGAATTCAGACGATGAAAACATTGATCTCCGCACTTCCTCAACAGCTTCATAAGGATCTCAAGCGGATCCGCGCCTGCGCTGAAAAATATTATGCTCGAAACCATAGTGGGGATGATGACAATTTCCACGGCCCACTCACTTGGGCGGATCAATCCCTTGAAACATTGGCCTCGTGGCTGCTGGACGAAGAACAAAAACAGCTGTTGGCATTGAATCCGTGGGACATCTTTTTATTATATGCGTCCGCCTATCTGTGCGACACCGGCCTGTCGGATAGGACAAACGGCACCTTCGAGATCAATACGTATTCTGGTGATCCCTCCACCGCCGCGTCCATATATCAGCGCAGCAGAGAGTTGATATTGGACCATTGGAAAGAGTTGGGTATCGGCGATGCCGCCATAGCGGCCGCTATTGCCGATGTCTGTGGGGGGATGGGAGGCGACTCCCCTGGGGTGGGCGAAGAATCCGTCGGGGGTGGACATGTTATCCACGGCATCGCCACAAATGCAACGCTGCTGTCTTGCGCCGTCAAGCTTGCCAGGGATTTAAATCCCCAGATGCCGACCACCGCAGCACAGGTTTGTCGTCTGCTTCACTCGTCGAAGGTGTCTTCAATAGCACAATACCGCCAATCTTTTTCGGTTGTGGGGACAGGGCCGCATCCCTATCTATCCGGCACTATCCAGGTGAAGATACAATGCCGTGATCGCGACATCCATCGAGCCCTTAAACACCACGAGCGGGCAGTTCACAGACGCCTTAATCAGTACAACCGGATCACCAGCCCCCGCTTTCTTTATTCCGAAGTGATTTTCGAAATTGACCCCGACGGCTACACGCCCATGGACCTGAAATTTTCTGTGGACACCTCAGCCGCGCTGCAATTACTGACAGGAAACCGGCTCTATTCGGACAATCGGGTGTTTCTGCGGGAGTTAATCCAAAATGCAGTGGATGCCTGTAATTTGAGGAAAAAGTTTGAACCGACCTATGAACCGTCCATATCGGTTCGATTCAACGATGATGTCAGTATCGTCACCGTCCGTGATAATGGCATCGGCATGGACCGCCAGTGGATTGAAAAATACTTCCTGACAATCGGTATCTCTTTATACCAGTCGTCCGAGGTGCGCAGCGCCAACCAACGGTCGCGGATCGATTTCAGCTTCATCAGCCAATTCGGCATCGGATTTCTCTCCAGCTTTCTGGTCGCCCGTAAGATCATCATCAAAACCCGCAAGGCCGGGCAACCCGGATTGATGATCACCATTGCCAATCTGCGGGACTATTTTGACGTTAGGTTGATGAGCGATGAATTTGCACCCGGAACTGAAGTGACCCTACATTTAAAACAATCGAAGATCAATTATTGTCGCAGCCTGGAGTATGCGGGCTATCTGAAAACCCACATTCGTTTTCTCAATGTGCCGGTGATACTTGAAAATCAGGACCACCAAATTTCCATGATCGGCCGCGATCTATTGACCTACGAAGACCCGAAAACCGCCGACATCGACTTTATCGCCCCCCTGGAATTTGACAGCTCCGAAGGGTATGTTCTCTTGAGGGCCAAAAAGAATGTGGATCATATCTTTACCATCGAGACGGCCAGAGGCGGTGTATCGGTATTTCAAGACGGCATCTTCGTCACCCAGATGGACAGACTCCTTCCCGAAGGGGCGCGTCAGCACGTGATTGGAAGAATCAATCTCAAGGGTGAAGATAAATGCGCGTTAAGCATGGACCGAAACCGAATATTTTGGACAGACGCTCAACTGGCAGGGATAAAGCACGCCATCCGCAGGGGCATCGCTTCGGCAGTAAACCGATTCATAGACGCGGTGGATGCCCAAAATGTCTCACCCCACACCCGGCAAAGCATCATCAACAATCTTGCCATTTTCTTTGATTTCAACGAAGTGGATGACGCTATTTACCAGCGGCTGTGCGAGCCGATCCGTACCATTGTGGACAGACGTTTCAGAGATTTTGTGCGCATCCACTTCGCGCACACCCATAGAACCGAAGGCATCCCTGAAGCAGACGGTTACAGTCAGATATGGCAACAGCGGATTGTCGATTCATTTCGGACGAATTAAACTTCTAATACCATATGTATGGGGTCACTAGACGGCTTGCATGCGACGCCGGTTTGTTCTCCTCTTCTTTTGGGTGGAGAGCCAGGCCGTTGCACTGCTTTTCTTCCGGTCTTTGGCCCCATGGGACGGGGTGTTTCTTTGGGTTTTGTTGACGCTGGTGCGGCGGGAGCCATTGCGTTTCTGCGCGGAAACTGGTGCCTTTTGATAATCGAAATCAGCCAGGACGCGCTGCTCAATGGCAGTGCCGATGGTGCGGTTGATGGCACTAACCATTTTTTGGTCGTCACCGGTAATCAAGGTAAATGCTTCACCGCTGCGGGTCGCCCGGCCGGTTCGGCCGATCCGGTGAATGTAGGCCTCGGGTGTGGATGGGATATCAAAGTTGATGACATGCGACACCTGGGTGACATCTATTCCCCTTGCAGCGATATCGGTGGCCACCAGAATCTGGAATGTGCCTTTTCTAAAGCCCTCTAGTGCTGCCTGACGGCGTCCCTGGGATAGGTTGCCCTGCAAAGAGGTTGATCGATACCCAGCGGTTGCCAGTTTTTTCCCCAATCCTTTGGCGCGGTGCTTGGTCCGGGTAAAGATGAGCACCGACTCTGCGGTTGTATTTTTCAGCAGCTCCAAAAGTAACGCCGTTTTTAAATGATGTGCCACCGGATAGAGTGCATGACGAACCGTATCGGCCGGCGCCGTGGTCCCCACCTGGACGGTGGTCGGTTTTTTCAGGATATCGTTTGCCAACCGGCGTATTTCTGTGGGCATGGTAGCGGAGAAAAGCAATGTCTGTCGTTTTTTGGGTAGATGCGCCAAAATGCGACGGATATCAGGGAAAAATCCCATGTCAAACATCTGGTCCGCTTCATCCATGACGAGAACTTCCAGATGGGCAAGATCAATGGTTTTACGGTTGATATGATCGAGCAGTCGTCCGGGGCAAGCGACAACGATATCGGCCCGCTTAAGCTTGTTAATTTGTGGTTGGATACCCACGCCGCCATAGACTGTGACGCTTCTAAATGGGGTTTTACGGCCCAGGGTTTCGATCGCTTGGTGGATCTGTTCTGCCAGTTCCCGGGTCGGCGCTATGACCAGGGCACGTATGCCGGAGGTGTTTTTCGCCATTAACCGATCCAGTATCGGCAGAACGAATGCGGCCGTTTTGCCGGTGCCGGTTTGGGCCAATCCCATCACATCGTGATTGGCCAGGATCTGTCCAATTGCCTGATCCTGAATCGGGGTTGGGGTTACATACCCTGCCGCTGCGACGCCTGCCACAACTTTGGGATGTAGATTAAAAGATTCGAATTTCAATAAATACCTTCTTTCTCTGTTCCAATAAAAAAGCCCCGGAATTATTCCGGGGCTTACGTCATTTTTTACAACCTGGAACACTTAAATTTGCGTTAAGCTAAGGTTTGTGGCAATCAAAGTCAAGGGATTTTTGAAATAGGCAAGTTTAAGCAGCTTTGTTATGGCCCATTGACGGGAAACCTTCTTCTTGACATACTTATTTCATGGACACTGCGACAATAGGCTCTATTATGGTCGTCGATGACGACCCTGTCTCCTTGGAGATGTGCAAACATCTGCTTGAGACAGAAGACTATCACATCCACTGTGCCGAAAATGGTAAAAAGGCTGTGGAAAAGGCTAAATTGGTTAAACCTGACCTGATTTTACTCGATATCGTCATGCCGGAAATGGATGGTTACGAAACCTGCAAAGTTCTGAAACGTGATGTGCCCGTTAAGGATATCCCTGTTATTTTCATGTCGTCACTGACCGAACCCATTGACAAGGTTAAGGCCTTTGAATCGGGTGGTGTGGATTTTATTTCCAAACCGCTGGAGTGCCAGGAACTTTTGGCCAGGGTCAAAACCCAAATTACCCTCGGCCGTCTCCAAAAGGAACTGAGGGAGGTCAACGCCGACCTGGAGCAACGTGTTGTTTCCAGGAGCCGCGAGCTCTTCCAGTCCAATGAGGCATTGCTGGCCGAGGTCGAAGAGCGCAAACAAACCGAAAAAGCCCTTACCCATTCGCAACGATTATTACGTGCCCTGTATATCCAACTGGGTGAATTGGAAGAGGCCGAACGTCAACGCCTCTCCCGTGAACTGCATGATCAGGTAGGGCAGAACTTAACCGCACTGGGCATCAATTTAAACGTTATTTTGAACCAGTTGTCGGATGAATCCAGAGCCCTGCTCGAACCCAGGCTGAACGATGCCATGCGAATCACAGCGGAGACGGCCGGATCGATCCGTGATGTCATGGCGGCGTTACGCCCCCAGGTGCTGGACGATTACGGTTTGAAGGCGGCCCTTAAATTGGAAGCCGAACGATTTTCTGATCGAACCGGTATAGTGACAAAGGTGATTGGCAAGGACATCTCCCCCAGACCGTCCGATGGCTTGGAAACTTCCCTGTTTCGGATTGCCCAAGAGGCATTGACCAATGTATCCAAGCACGGTGTGGCCAACCAGGTAGCCGTTCGCCTGGAACAAAGCGGTGCTTTGGTCCGACTCACGATTAATGATGACGGTGTTGGATTTGATCTAACTAAAATAAACTCTGCTGATCAATCGGGATGGGGTCTGATGACCATGCGGGAGCGCATACAGGCCCATGACGGGAATTTAAAAGTGGTCTCAGTACCAGGTGAGGGGACCCAGATCATCGTAGAGGTTTCTCTATCAGGCATGCCAAAGGTGGCGTTGTGACGATATCCGTGGTTCTGGCTGATGATCATGCCGTGGTCAGGGATGGGCTTAAGACCCTTCTCGAAATTGAAAAGAATATCAATGTGGTCGGTACGGCTTCCAATGGGCGGGAAGCAGCACGGCTTATCACAAAGCTGCGGCCGGATGTTGTCGTCATGGACATTTCCATGCCGGAACTCAACGGCATTGAAGCCACGCGGCAGATCCTTGATGAGTGCCCTGATACGCGTGTGATCATACTCTCCATGCATGCCACCAAGGAACACATCCAAAGGGCCTTGCAGGCCGGAGCCAAGGGATACCTGTTGAAGGAGTCCGCCGGTGCCGAAGTGGTCAAAGCCGTGCGCAGCGTTTATACGGGCAACCGGTATTTGGTGCAACCGGTTGCCGAAGTTCTCATAGACGACTACCTCAACGGACGGCAGGCTGAAAAATCCCCTGATCCGCTGGACCAACTGAGTGCCCGTGAGCGGGAAATCCTGCAACTTGTCGTCGAGGGAAACGTTAGCGCAAAGATTGCGGATACACTTTGTCTTTCTCCCAAGACCGTGGAGACCTATCGCAGCCGGATAATGTCCAAGCTCAACATCAAGGATATTCCCGGACTGGTCAAGTTTGCCATTCGAAATGGGCTCATATCATTGGATATCTGAAAAAACATCATTTTTCAAACAATCCCCAAGCATAAATCAAGGTTTCCCGACAGACACGGCTCCCAAGGTAGCTTATAGTGCCGTCTATAAGTATGTAGAAAAGGATGTTGCACCGTTATTGAACTACATCCTGGGTTGATTTGGACTGATTAACTGAATTCTGAAACTGCATCGCTTCTCTCTCTCTCAAATTGTGCTGAAAATGTTGCGCTCTATCTGATCTGATATCGGTTGCTGACCACTCACTGCGTTCGTCCTGGATTCTTGCTCTTGTTGCAGTTGTATGTTGCTATCTGTGTTGATGCAACTTCCTTTTTTACATTACTCTCTGAGTATTTCCCTGAATCCCCAGAGAGCACTTTCACCCGCAAGATTCCGTTTCCTTAGGACTTGCGGGTGTTTTTTTTGATCGCAACGATGGGGTTTGCTCATCCCCCCAACAATCCCCCGATAAAGCAACCGGCACTGTGATGGCCATCTGTTTCAATGACCACAATGTCCACGGTTTGGTATGGGTTTTCAAAAGCAAATACTTCGGTGGGTAAATCCGCCGGGGTGGACAGGTAGGGATCTGCCGTGACGTCGAAATAGACGTTGTTGTAATAATCGGTGATACCTCCCTGTGCACAGCCATAAAAATCGCCTGTAAATTCACCATAGGCACAGGCGGAGTAAGTGGCATCCATGGTGTCGGCCCAGAAATCTGCTATGCTGGTGCCGTCTGGCAGGACATATAGGTCGTAAATACGCCAGCCGGAGTCATCGAAAATAGAAAGTTCGACATAGAGTTCTTCATCTGTGAAGTTGGTGAAGGTGAGAACCTCATTAACATCTGCTGCTGCTCCGGATGGGGCCATGGCCGGCAACATGATCAAACATATTAGGTATCGTAGGATCTTCATAGTACCTCCAAAAAATATTGGATCATCACAACCCATTACATCACTGTTAAAGCCTGTGTTGTCAGATAAGACGAAGGATAATTGATTTAGTCTACAAAGATGGCGAACTTTTTTTAAGGTTTAGGTGTGGTGTTGCGATTGAATCATTTTTGGATTTGGAAAGCCCTTTGGGGGATTTGAAAAACCCTTAGGATATTTGAAAAGCCCTTAGGACTGCTGTAGGTTAAAGTTCACAACTATGGTGTTATACAATCTCTTGGATAAGGAGGGGACCATGGGCGAGCATATCTTGACGTCGGTGCTGTTGGTTGTAGAGAACAGTGGTGGTGATTTTGAGTCTCTGCTGTCCTATTTAAGCGATACAAAATATCTTCGGCTGGAGGTCAAATCTCAACTGCCGGCCGATCTGACTGGATGGGACGTGGTGTTGACATCTTTTGACGCGCAAATTCGCCAAACCTCTGGTCGATTGTCCGAATTTGTGGACGCCGGGGGAGGTGTGCTTCATTTTATCGATTCAAAAACCGGAGAGATTCCGGATCTGTTTGGTGCCCAGCCTGAGCCCGTCGGGCCGCAATGTGAATTGCGTGTAATGTTTGACCGAAGCGACCATCCGATATCGGCGCGTATCGAGGATGCGATTTACATAAAGGGACTGTATCATCCCCTGAGGTTGAGCGCTGGGAACGCCGAAACGCTACTGTACACCGACTGGCATTTCCAGCACAAAGCTGTGCTCGTTCAGCGGCGACATGGCAGAGGTATGGCCGCCTGCACCTCGTTGTGGGATTTCGACCATCCCGTGCTTTGCCAAATTTTATATCGCCTGATACGTCAATTGGGCGGCAATCCAATGGCCCAGGGCCGGTTGGGCGTCGGTATTTTGGGGTACGCGCCTTCGGTGGGGCAGTATCACGGGCAGGGCGCTGCCCATACCTCCGGCCTAAGGTTGCATGCGGCCTGCGATCTTAATGGGGATCGGCTGCAACAGGCCAAGATCGATTTTCCGGATATCAAACGCCATACCACTGCCCAAGACCTGGCCAATGATGCCGGTGTCGATCTGGTGATCATTGCCACACCACCGAATACCCATGCCGAACTGGCGGTACAAATGATGGCGGCGGGCAAGCATGTGGTATGTGAAAAACCGCTGGCCTTGAACAGCGCTGAAACCAAGGCCATGGTTGAGGCAGCCCAACAACAGGGGGTTCATTTAAGTTGCCATCAGAACCGTCGCTGGGATCTGGATTATTTGGCCATCCGACAGGTTTTGGCCGATGACCTCATCGGCGAGCTCTTTTATATGGAGGCTTTCGTGGGGGGATTCTCCCATCCGTGCGGGTACTGGCATTCGGATGCTGCCGTCTCCGGGGGGACCAGTTACGATTGGGGCGGTCACTACATCGACTGGATTGTCAGCTTGTTCGGCGAACCCATTGAATCGGTGTCCGGAACCCGACACAAGCGGGTGTGGCATGATGTCACCAATGCTGACCAGGAGAGCATCCGGATCCAGTTTCAGGACGGATGCGAAGCCCAATTCATCCATTCCGACATCGCCGCAGCACGCAAGCCCAAATGGTATCTTCTGGGCACACGGGGCGCCATTGTCGGCCAGTGGCAGGATGTTACCGAATATGCCATTGATCCGGTGCACTATTTTCATCGACACGATATTCCCCCCACAGAGATGCCGCCGGATATGACCGTCTACCAGCGGCACACAAGCGGGAAAATAACCACCCTGAAGCCGGCCATTCCCGATCGATCGGTGTTCGGGTTCCACCGCAATCTGGCCGATCATCTGCTCGAAGGCGAACCGCTTACAGCACCCTTGGCAGATTCCGTGCGGGTGGTTGCGGTGTTGGAGGCGGCCGCCAGGAGCATGGCCTCATCCGGTGCCGTGGAGGTGCTCAATGTCTGAAAAAGTGAATTGGGGCGTTATGGGTAACGCCACCATTGCACGGGTATGTGTGATTCCAGCCATTCAGAATTCCCGCAACGGGATCGTCCGCGCCCTTGCCAGCCGATCACCGCACCGGGCGGCCGAAGTGGCTGAAAAAAGCCGCATTGCCCAAGTGTACGGCGATTATCAGGCGTTGATCGAAGATCCGGCCATAGAGGCCATATACCTTCCGTTGCCCAATCATCTCCATCATCAATGGAGCCTTGCGGCTCTGGCAGCCGGCAAACATGTGCTATGTGAGAAACCGTTGGCCTGCAATGCCCTGGAGGCTGAAGAGATGGCGGTTGCAGCGCAACAGGCCGGTCGAATCTTGATGGAGGCTTTTATGTACCGCTTTCATCCCCGCAGCCGGCAAATTCGAAAGCTTGTCCGTTCTGGAAAAATCGGAACACCCCGGTTGGTCAGGTCGGCTTTCTGTTATCGCATGGCCCCTGCTGACGCCGATAATCCCAAAAATACACGTCTAAAGTCGGATATGGGCGGAGGCGCCCTGTTGGATGTCGGATGCTACGGCGTGAGTGTGGCACGATGGCTCTTGGATGCGGAGCCGGTTCAGGTGCAATGCCAGGCCAGTTACCATCCCGGTGGTGTTGATCTGCATACCGTCGGCTTATTGAAATTTCCAAAGGGTCGTTTGGCCACAGTGGAGGCCAGCATGGTCGCCGGGTTGCAGCAGACCTATAGCGTTGTCGGAGAAAACGGTGTTATCGAGCTGCCACACGACGCCTTTATTCCGTGGGAAAAGGATGCACTTTTCACCCTGCGTGAGAAAGATGCCGATGGGGCCGACCCTGCGGTTGTCGCCGGAGCGGACGAGTACCAATTGATGGTTGAACACTTTTCGGATGTTGTCAGAGGCCGGCGCCCCCTGGCGTTTTCAACAGCCGACAGCATCGCCAACATGCGCGTACTGGATGCCTTGGCCGAGGCGGCTCGGACCGGGAGAAGGGTCTCGATCATTTCGTAATTTTTTTCAACTCTCAACCGTCGATCATATGGAAAATGCAACGCCATTACCGCAAATTCGTTTGACCTCTAAAAATTCGGTTAGCATGCGGTGGTCTGGTCAACGTAAGAGGATAGCCGGTTTTTCGCGGCCCATGTGGTGGGCGCTAATCATCAGATAACGTATATTTAGAAATGTTTTCCAGAAAAGTCTGTACCAAGTTGACGGTTTGCGTGATATCGGCTTTAAGCGCCATGCTGATAGGTGCATGGATGTAGCGTGTGGGCACGGAAACCGCCCCCACGACGACACCTTCCGCTATCAACTGGCCGGCGGCCGCATCCGTGGCACCGGTATTTTTTACCACAAGTTGATGGACAAGGCCCTTCTCTTTGGCCATTTTGACTAAAAAGTCGGCCAGACGACGATCAGCCAGCATACGCTTATCACTCAAACGTATTTCAGGCCCTTTGCCTTGTTCGGTGGGGTTTACATTGGGAGGCAGTTTGAGACCCGGCGTATCCGACGCTACGGTTCCCTCAAGGATCAGGGCGATATCGGGTTTTGTCTTAAATAGGGCCGGACCAACGCCGCGCAAGCCATACTCTTCTTGGGTGGATGCGATCAAAGCCAGGTTGCAATCTATGTCATTGACTTGTTCAAGGGCCTTGATCATGACGAACAAGCCTAGGCGGTCATCCAGGGCCTTGCCGAAAAAAGATGTCTTGTTTTCCCAGCTCCGGGTGGCAAAGGTCACCGGGTCCCCCACGGATACAGAGGCGTGGACCTCTTTGGGCGGCAGTCCCAGGTCAATGAATCCCTCAGCAATCGGCAATGTTTCTTTGGCACTGTTCCCTCTCTTTTTGCGGAGATGGGGCGGTACGCTACCCACAACACCGGGTAAGTCCCGGTCTCCATGGACGATCACTTTTTGAGCACAAAATACCTGGGACTCCACCCCTCCCACCGGCATGACGCGGACAAATCCCTGGCGATCAATCTTGCTGACCATAAAACCCACTTCGTCCATGTGGGCCACCAGGGCAACCCGCGGCCCTTTGCCGGTTTTATAAGCCACCAAGTTCCCCATGGCATCGGTGGTGCCTCCTTGCAGATTGAATTTGGCGATTTGCTCGGAGATAAGGGCCCGAACCCGTTCTTCCCGGCCGCTGATGCCGGCCGTTTCAGTGAGGCGCTTCAACAGTGCGTAGTCCATCGTCTCTCCTTTTCCGGTTTTATCCGATATGCAGAATGCTACCTCATTTGTAGAAAAAATCAAAGGATAGATCACAAGATTGATGGGTTGTTTTCAAACCAGTTGCTTTGCGCCCGGTTACAACCGCAACGAATAAAGCACTGACGCGCCTTAGGCTTCCCGGCCCATGGCCGGAAATCCAAGCCACCCGCTTTGCGGATGGTCGTTGACTTTACCACAGAGGCTGCCGCCTTTCGTCATGCCGACTGACTAAAATTGGCATTAGATTCGGGGTTCATTGTGGATACCGGTAACAAAACGTACAAGATATTGAGGGGTTGGGCGATGCCTGGGATGGCTCGGAAATTGCTCTCAATTGTGCCAGCGGTTCCGGCCATCATACGGCTCAGGTAGTGTCCATCCAGAAGGAGTTACTATGCCCAACCTTGCACAAGGCTCGTTATGGTATCTGGCGTTTCTCTTTTCGATCGTTGTTCACGAGGCCTCGCACGCCTATGCCGCCATGAAACTCGGAGACAATACCGCCTATGAAGGCGGGCAGGTGACCCTCGATCCGCTTCCGTACATTAAGCGGGAGCCGGTGGGAACAGTGGTGGTGCCCTTGGTCTCCTTTTTAGCCGGTGGTTGGATGATCGGTTGGGCCAGCGCCCCCTATGATCCGGTGTGGGCGCGCAGCTACCCCCAACGGTCTGCCGTGATGTCTCTGGCAGGCCCGCTGGCGAATCTAATGGTGGTGGTGACGGCCGGCCTCGCCATTCGTCTGGGCGTGGCTCTGGATATCTTTTATGCCCCCAACAGCCTCAATCTTTCCCATATTGTGGCTGCCCATGAAGACGGCACCATGGCAGCTATCGCGACGCTTTTGAGCATCTTATTTTCTTTGAATTTACTGTTGTTTACTTTCAATTTAATGCCCCTGCCACCTTTGGACGGCAGTGGTATCATTCCCTTTGTACTCAGCAAAGAACGGGCGGTTGCCTATATGGATTTTGTCCAAAATAGCCAGCTTGCCTTTTTTGGGATATTTATCGCCTGGAAGGCATTTGACCATGTCTTTGATCCAGTTCACTTGTTGTTTGTCAACTTGTTATACCCCGGATATGGGTACCACTAGCGCCGTTTGTCCCAATCGCATTTTTAATGCAACTATAGGGTCTAGTATCTACTGCGCTGCCTGCCGGTCCCTCTATTGGCACGGGTCCGGGGAGCATTATTAGAATGACGCCATTTCGTCTGTCCGGATGAAGTACTTCTTTGATTTTGTTTGACAGCACCATCGCCTAATAATCCCGGACGACCTTTGTATGGCTGAGGCCCAACAACCTGGTTCCGTTTTTGACTATTGTATTTCGATGGGTAGCGGGGCCCATTCATATTGGGCTTGGAAGGCGTCAGAGCCCTGCTTCGGGGTTGAACGCTAACAGCGCTTTTCCTTTGAGGTCCTCTTTTGTTTTCACTTCTTTGGGCTTTCCTGTTTCTGGGTCGAGGAGATTCAACGCGCTTGTGAGTTGGATGAGGCGCTTTAGCGCTAATCGACCTATTCGGCCGTCGCTTTCTTTCTCTATTCGTCTTTATCGCGCGCGAATCCACTGCAGGCCCTTGCTTTCGGTCACGGTGGATGCGTCCGGGTTCGGGGTCTGCTTTTTGGCGTCCCAGGCGATTGTTCTCAGAACGTCTTTGGTTCCGCTGGCGAGATGGTGTTGTAGTAAATCTCTTTGGGCTATTCGGACTGCTTATGTTGGAAGAACGTCTTGTGTGATGGGTGTTGCGGGCTGTCCTGAAGCGGTCCTTTTTTCTATGAGGCCGGAGGTCTTTCACCACGGTGGCGTTCAGCACCGGCGTCGTACGAAAATTTTTACGGATGGTGCTGTTGGAGATGTTTCTGACTCTTGCGTGTCGGTAGTTGGAAGATCGGTAAAGATGGCTGCGGTGGATCACCACAGCATGGTTGCGATGTTTGTACCGGTGTGAAGCGTGGCGACGGTATTTCGTGCCTCTTTTCACCACGATGCAGCGCCGGCCCCAGTGACGATGGGCATAGTAGGGTTCATTCGGTGCCAGGGGTATCCAGCCCAAATGGGCCCCGGCGTGTATCCAAGCCACCCGGCCGGGGTACCAGCCAAATCCGATTCTTAGCAGGGAACGATGCGCACGGATGGTCACCCGGGTCACCGGAGGGGCCCAATACCATAACCCCGCTGTAAAAATCCAGTTTCCATAGTGGTGGGTCACATAGCCGAAGGGTTCATGGGGAACCCAGGCATGATCTCCATGCCATACGATCCATGCACCGGATGTAAATGGGGCCCACCCAGCACTGATGTGATGTGGGCGCCAAAAACGATGGTAGCCATCTTCATAATATACTTTTTCCCATACGCCGTATCGATCCAGTGGATATGCCTCACTATGTAATTCCGGCGGAAGATAAGCGGCGGACTCACTTTTCGTGTTGATGCGTGCAGCCCACCGGGAGTCCATTTCGGAGTTCCAATTGTTCCACGCGTATCTCACTTCGCCCGGTGCGGCAGTGACCTCGCTAATGTCCGCGAAGATGGCGGATGAACCGGGACGGACCTCCAAGGCATCCGTGAATGTGTTGTGCATGAAATAGACGCTGCCTTTGATGGCCATCACTTCAACGCCGTTTTCCTGTATATAAAGATCGAAGATGGCGCCTGGCGGTGCCGTGACATAGCCGAAAGGCGTGGTGGTTTTGATTTCTGTCTGCGTGCTTCGATTGAAAAGCCTGGCATTGCCGAAAGAGAGATCCAGTTCAGTCAACTTGGGGTCGAGTGTGACAAGTTGTATTTGGGTCTCTCCATCGATCCTTGCCCAGGTATTGTTGGGCATGATAAATTCGGCTTTGGATTTGGCTCCGGTCAGCAAAAGATCCGCTGCGCCGAAAGGCGCCTCTTGGGGCGTGGCGATCCATTGGTCGTTTTCCGGATCATAAAGCGATAATTCTCCTTCGATGTGGGAGATGCGACCCACCAGAACAGCACCTTGCTCTTCCCATGCATTCCGGTCTTGGGCATGGGCCATGTTTGCCCCAAGTGCTATGATCCATAGCATGAACAAGCAGATCGACGTCAGGTGGTATCTCTTTATCATTGTCATCACCTTTTAAATGCCAGGTTAGACAGTGCCAGTATCGAGCGGCATGTCTCCCCGACGGTTTACCCCATCGTCCTTTTTGCCATCGTTTTTGTGCAACTTTGGGGGTTCGCTCTGTTGTCCGCCGATGCTGCCCAATGGTACGGAACTCACCGGCGATTTTTTTCCGCTAACGGTAAAGACGGATAGGGGCCAAATAAGTTTACAAATAAATGATGAATTCACTTTATTTTTGACCCTACTTTTTGGTAAAGACCACAGTGATATAATATATTGGGCGCAGCATGGAACGGCAAATGCCGTCCACATTCGTCAGTTTGATGGGGCATATGGGGTCGCCGTAGATACCCATCGGGTAATTCGCGGAGGGCCTGCCACCGTTGACTCGATTATTTCTCAAAAAAGAAGCGATAAAGCTTTAACAAAATATGATGGAGGTCGATTGTTTCGCAGCGCATTAATCCCTTTGTTGCTGGTCTTGGGTGTCTTCGGCGTCCTTGGTTTTTCCTTATATCTAATTAGATTGTATCAAGACAAAACTAAGCATCATGTCCCAATGGCGTCCAAGGATTTGAGCGGCCCGGGTCAATCCACTCTAAAGCTAATTGAACAGGTCAACAAAGATCTGCAGGGCTGCCATATATTTCTTTTTTTAATGCCCATACTTTTATTCGCGACCCATCTGTCCTATTCATATTTTGGGAATGTCTCGGAATCCTGGATCAGAACGGCAATTTCACTGGGAGGCGGCTTAAGTTTATTGGCTTGCTATTTTATCAAGTTGATTCGATTACGCTCCAAACGGGCACTATTGAGACTGGGTTATGAAGGCGAGGTGGCGGTGGCCCGGGAATTGGGCGAAATGATGTCCAAAGGCTACCAAGTCTATCATGATTTTCCTGGCGATGGATTCCATATCGATCATATCCTTATCGGCCCCATCGGAGTGATGGCCGTTGAAACAAAAACCTTTAAAGGCACGGCTCGAAGCGGTCGGAAAGCCGAAGCGGTTGTGACCTACGACGGCCGTATGTTGCACTTTCCCAAATACAGTGACTATCAGAGCATTGATCAGGCCAAACGCCAAGCGGCATGGCTGTCTCAATGGCTCTCCCATGGTGTGGGCCAAGATATATGCGCTCGGGCGATGGTGGCGGTTCCCGGTTGGTCTGTGAAGCGTACTTCTTCAGATGGAATTCCTGTTGTGAATCCCAAACAATTTGAGACCTTGTTCAAGCATATCACACCGCGTCCGCTTACCGAGAGTATGATTCAACGCATTGTTCAGCAGGTCGAGCGGCAGTGCCGTGAAGCAGCGGATCCCCAAGGCAATAGTTGTTACTCCCTTTCACCATAACCCATGCAAGATCTTGACGCGAGCCTTAGGTGATATGTAAATCCGGGTTTCCTTTGCGACGGCGTATGACTTTGGAGGCGCGGGTTGATTGTTTGGTTTCTACTTCAGTCTTTTTGGGTTTTTCAATTTCTGCGATCAACTGGTTCCATTTTAAATCAATTTCTTTTTTTCTGTCTTCTTTCATTAGTCTTTCAATACGTTTTGGTTAGTGGTTTACGGCAATTCCTGCTTGCAGGCATTCATATGTATAGGCCTAACTTGCACAACAAGCTTCGACGGCCAATCGAAAATTGGAGCCTACACATTTACCATCCTGAAATGGATTTAGCATCGATCATACGATTCGAGGGGCAAAACATGCGGCGAATGCAGCTTAAGAGGGATCGC
>CAJIBC010000629.1_pt1 | contig 15993 bp, 10 predicted proteins | sample 9199231 | NCBI WGS metagenome assembly CAJIBC01 (sample SAMEA7708282, study PRJEB35096) | sediment metagenome | biome: marine neritic benthic zone biome [ENVO:01000025]; feature: sediment [ENVO:00002007]; material: shallow marine sediment [ENVO:03000034] sea grass bed [ENVO_01000059] ...
ACATATCGAGTCAGGAAAGAAGCAACCGGGGATCCCTGGGGGTGCCTGAAATTTGAAAAAAACAACTTTGATGGCACCAAGGTCGTCCATGTCTCAGATGATATTTTTTTATGCGTAGATAGAGATAGAATTGTTTATTTCTACAATTTGGCCCAGGACGATGGTTATGAAACCCCGATCCCCAATAACGTTATCAGTCGCAGCGTCTATGGACTTCAGAATATTCAGGGCACTGTCTACGCTGTCGGCCAGCCGAGAGCTGTGGCCAGGAGGGATGGTCCCAACCAGTGGACCCTGATAAGCCAGGAAGCCCAGCAAGGTGCTGACACCGTTCTGTTACCAGGAGACACCCCATCTTCGCAAAGCACAGGGTCTGATTTACTCGTTGCTCGAACACGAGACAATATTAAGTGCTGTGGATCGTATTCAGAACGGCAGATTCTCGATTCGAATCAAAACCTACAATATCGCTATGGCCGGGCTCCCCGATTGGATACCAGGCCTGATCGAATGGATGGAACAACCGGAATACGCACAACTGGTGGGTGAAGCGTTCAGCTTTATTACCGGAGCTGACTTCATCGAAGATAACCTGGCCCGGTCCCCGAAGGATATATCCAGAGCAGTAATAAAACAGTTAAAGCAAAATCGTAAACAAGATCCCTGGACCCAAGCCTACGAGGAAGATCTGCCATGGCCCGATCACGACGCGGCGGCTGCCTGGTGGGAAGTCAACTGCATGCGGTTCGAGTCAGGTAGCCGCTACCTGGCAGGTAGGACTTTGACGGAAGAGAATCTCCTGCGGGTCAAAGAAGAGGGCACCCAGCCCCAACGCCATCAGGCCGATCTATGGTATAAGAAAGGTTTTGTTCACGAATATGGTATGTCCAGCATAAACAACAAACCTAAATCCACAAGGAAAAGGCCGCATGAGGCCTTGATTGTTTCCCAGATTCTGCTTGAAGAAAATGTAGGATGGGCACGCTTCGCTTTGCCCATCCTACATTACCCCATGGGTTGGGGGTGCGCCATGAGATTTTGGTGGAAAGGATAACTGCTCGACCCTTCACGTCAGATACAATTGTATCAAAAAAAAACACCGGGCCGGCGCGCGAGGCGCCTGGACCCGGTGAGTAACGGTCGGTCTGTGCTCCTGCCATCAGAGCAGGTTTTGATTAGATGTCGTAGTACAAGTAAAACTCGTGGGGATGCGGGCGCAGCCGGATTTGATCCACTTCGTTCTCCATTTTGTAGTCGATCCACATATCGATGGCGTCCTGGGTAAATACATCACCCTTGAGCAGGAAGGCGTTGTCTTCTTTCAGGGCCATCAGGGCTTCGTCCAGGGAGCCCGGAGCAGACGGGATCTTTGCCAACTCTTCCGCCGGCAGACCGTAGATGTCTTTGTCCAGGGGGTCGCCCGGTTCGATTTTGTTCTCGATGCCGTCGATGGCGGCCATGAGCAGGGCGGAGAAGGCCAGGTAGCCGTTGCAGGAGGGATCCGGTGTGCGGAACTCCAGGCGTTTGGCTTTGGGTGAACTTGAGTACATGGGAATACGGACTGCGGCGCTGCGGTTCCGGCTGGAGTAGGCCAGGTTTACCGGCGCTTCAAAACCCGGCACCAACCGTTTGTATGAGTTGGTGGTGGGGTTGGTGAAGGCGCACACGGCGCGGGCATGCTTTAGGATACCGCCGATGGCGTACAAGGCTTCCTGGGAGACGCCGGCATATTTGTCGCCCGCAAAGAGGGGGTTGCCGTCTTTCCAGATACTGATATGGGTGTGCATGCCGGTGCCGTTGTCTTCAAAGATCGGTTTGGGCATGAAGGTCACTGTATGACCGTGTTTGTTGGCGACGTTTTTCAGAACATATTTGAACCACATGAGCTGGTCGGACATCTGCAGCAGGGGTTTGAAGCGCATGTCGATTTCGGCCTGGCCGGCGGTGGCCACTTCATGATGCTGGGCCTCGATGTCGATCCCCAGGTTTTCCAGTACCAGTGTCATCTCGGTGCGCAGGTCTTGGAATTTATCGGTGGGCGGTACGGGGAAGTAACCCTCTTTATGGCGCGGTTTGTATCCCAGGTTGGGGCACTCTTCCCGGCCGGTGTTCCAGGTGGCTTCAACCGAATCGATCTCATAAAAGGCGCGGTTGCGGCCGGATTCGAAGCGGATGTTGTCGAAGATGAAGAACTCCGCTTCCGGACCGATGAAGGCGGTGTCGCCAATGCCGGTGCTTTTGAGGTAAGCTTCGGCTTTTTGGGCGATATAGCGCGGGTCGCGGGTGTAAGATTCGCGGGTGATGGGATCCACGATATTGCAGATCAGGACCATGGTCGGTTCCTGGAAAAAGGGGTCCATTTTGGCTGTGGTGGGATCCGGGATCACCAGCATGTCGCTGGCGTTGATGGGCTGCCAGCCACGGATACTGGAGCCGTCGAAACCGTAACCATCTTCAAAGCTGGATTCTTCCATTTCGCTGATTGGCACAGAGAAATGCTGCCAAAGGCCAGGGTAATCCATAAAGCGCATATCAACCATCTTCGCGCCGTTTTCTTTCGCCATGCTCAATACTTCTTGGGGTGTCATAACTACTCCTTTTCTAAACAGTTGTATTGGAAGTATAATTAATCTAAGTGCGCATCAACAGGTGCTGGCATTATGCCGTACGCACGCTATACGATTTTCACGTTGTTAAATTTTAAATGGCGTCTTCACCGGTTTCACCGGTTCGCACACGAACAGCCTCTTCGATAGTGGAGACAAAGATTTTGCCGTCGCCAAGCTTTCCGGTGAGGGCGGCGCTTTTGATGGTGTCGATGACCTTTTCCACCCAGTCGGATTGAACCACGATCTCGATCTTGATTTTAGGAATAAAGTCCACCACATATTCTGCCCCTCGATAGATCTCCTTGTGCCCTTTTTGACGGCCGTAGCCTTTAACTTCTGAAATGGTCATGCCCTGAATGCCGACCTCGTTTAAGGCTTCTTTCACATCGTCCAGTTTGAACGGTTTGATAATGGCCTCAATTTTCTTCATAACCGTCTCCTCCTAATGTCGTCTTGGTTTGCTGTTCGAAATGTTATTGGATCTCAAAACCGCGTTCACCATGAAAGGCGTTGTCGAGTCCCTGGATCTCGCTGTCTTTATCAATTCTGAGGCCTCCCGTCAAAAGGCGCGTGACGCCGATGACGATTAATGTGGCGACTGCAGAGTAAGCGGCGGTGCCGACAATGGAAACCAGTTGAATCCACACTTGTTTGGGGTTACCGTAAAACAGACCTGCTCCGGCTTCATTGATGGCCGGGCTGGCAAACAGACCCGTGGCCAATGCGCCCCAGATACCGCAGATGCCATGAACGCCAAATGCATCCAGGGAGTCGTCGTATCCGAGCTTATGCTTGAGTTTGGCCACAAAGATGAAGCCGATAATACCCGATACCAAACCGATAATCAACGAGCTGCCCAGGTCGACGAAGCCCGCCGCCGGTGTGATGGCCACCAGCCCGGCCACGGCGCCGGAGGCAATGCCCAGCAGGGTCGGTTTGGCGTCTGTAAACCACTCCGCGCACATCCAGGTCATGGCGGCGGTGGCGGCCGAGGTATTGGTGACCAAAAAAGCCGATCCGGCCAAACCGTCCGCGGCCAATTCGCTTCCGGCATTGAACCCGAACCAGCCGAACCACAACAGGGCTGCGCCCAGAGCCGTTAAGGTGACGCTGGACGGGAACATGGCCTCTTTGCCCCAGCCGACGCGTTTACCCAGCACCAGGCAAGTGACCAGGCCGGCAATACCGGCGTTGATGTGGACCACCGTTCCACCGGCAAAATCCAGGGCGCCCATTTGGGCCATCCAGCCGCCGCCCCATGCCCAGTGGCAGACTGGCGCGTAGACCACCGTGACCCACAAGATGGTGAACACCAGCCATGAAGAAAACTTCATCCGATCCACCACCGATCCAAGCACCAGGGCTATGGTGATACAGGCAAAGGTCATCTGGAACAGGGCAAAAACCGATGTGGGTATGGTACCGGAGAGGCTGTCCACGCCGATGCCGGCAAACAGAACGTGTTCCAGGCTGCCGACAAATCCGCCGATGTCGGTTCCGAATGCAAGGCTGTAGCCCCACGCCACCCAGACGATACTGGCCAGGCAGTAGGCGGCAAAGGTCATGGCATAGGTGTTTAGCAAGTTCTTATACCTTGACATGCCACCATAAAACAAGGCCAAACCGGCCGGCGTCATCATCATGACCAAAGCTGTGGAGACGATGATCCACGCCGTATCTCCGGAATTCAGTTCGTCCGCTGCAAAAGCGGTGCTTAATGGGAATAATACCAGACCCACTGTGAGAATCCATTTTTTGAGCATTTTCAGTCCTTCCCTTTTATAGATATTGGTTTTGGTCTTCGCATTCATCGTCCCGGTCTTCAAAATATTGCAGCAGTTACGGTGCCTGTGTGCTGCTGCATCGACTTATGCCGGGGAAATCCATCATATTAAAACGGCTCGCACGGTTTCTTTGATCCGTGAGACCTGTTCCGGCGCGTCCACCTTTTCACCGTCAAAACTGCGAACGTAAAATACATCCGCCACTTGGTCCACCCGGGTGGAGACTTTGGCTACCCAGATATCGAGCTGACATCGAAATAACGCATCTGTAATTTGAAACAGCAGCCCGGGATAATCCCAGGCCGTGACTTCCACCAGGGTGAAAAAGCTTGAGCTTTCGTTGTCCACTCCCACCTTCTGGGGGCGGTTTTTGGTCATGGATTGAATCGAGCGAAAGCGATTTTTTTTCTGTATCAGTGCTTGGTTTAGATCCAGTTCACCATCCAGAGAGGCCTGGAGTTGTCCGGCGGCCTTGTCCCAGCGCTCTTGCTCAAATAATCTGTCCGGCGGCGCTTCAACTTCAAAAAGGTCCAAAGCAATGTTGTTGCGCCAGGTAAATATGCGCATGTTGAGAATATTGATGCCATTCAGGGTAAAAATGCCGGCGATCTTTGACAGCAGGCCGGGGCGGTCCTGGGCGCAGATGGTGACCGTCCGGGTGTCGGCCGCCTGGGACTTGTGAATATGCCATACAAAATCTTTTTTTCCCAACTGCTGGTAAAGCTGGATGTGGTCCGGAATTTCACGTGAGGGGGTATAGAGCAAATAGCGCGGTGACATGAAGGGGACCAGCTGATCAATGGTTTGCTTTTCTGTCTTGTCGCCGGCGGCTGTCATGATCCGTTCTTTTTTCTGCTCGATTGTGCGAATGGCTTTGCGTGATACCAGCTCTCCCTTTTCCAATACATTGAGGGCCTTTAGAAAAAGGCTGCGCAACAACGAAGCGGTCCATTCGTTCCAGGCCTTGGGGCCCGTCGCCATGGCGTCAGCCACACTCAGCAGATAGAGCTTTTTCAGTCGTGCAACGCTGCCCACTTTTCTAGCCACCAGGATGGCCGTCTCTTCGTCGTTGATGTCCCGTCGTGAGGCGATTTTAAACAGGAGCAAGTGCTCTTGGACCAGGAACGTCACCGTGTCGATATCGGCCTTGGCCATGCCTTTTTCCGCCAGGATCTGCCGCGCCATCCGGGCCCCGCGTTCAGAGTGTCCGCCGGTGGGTTCGGCTTTGCCGATATCGTGAAGCAGGGCCGCCCAAAACAGCGTCTTTTTTCTGCGCACTTCCAGATAGATCTGCCGGAACAGCGCATCGCTCTCTTTGTCCGAACCGATGGTTTTGAGGAGATCGACACACAGCAGCAGGTGTCTTGCCACCGGGTAGAGATGGTACTGATCGAATTGAATTCGATTGACCACCCCCTTGAATCCCGGAATGAAGTTTTCCAGGAAATTGGTGTCGAGCATGGCGTTGAGAGGGGCGAAACGGTCCGAAGGACGGGCCAATACCTTCTCAAAAAGGGGCACCACGGTTTTAGAATTACGAAACCCGGGTTGGCTGACCAAATGTCCGAAGTCTTTGACCAGTCGACGGGCCTCAACATTCAGGGGGGCTTTTTGAGCGGCCGACTCCAAAAAGATCTTGATCAATAGCTCAGGCTCTTTGAGGATGGCTTCGGGGGAAGTGAAATTGAGCATGCCTCTGTTAAACTTCAACCCGTCAATATCTGTCTCTTTGAGAGACTTGTTTTTACGCTTCATCCGTTTCTTTTGATCCAACTCGTAGATGAAGGTATCGTAGCACTGTTTGACAAATTCCATGTGGCCATGGAGTTCTCCCATGAGCACTTCAACCGGCAGGTGCCCGTTGACACCGTCCACCTTCATGACTTCCGCCAGACGGGTCTGGTTCTCCAGATGGAGCTGATCGGATTTACGATTCATCATACGATGGAGGTGGTTTCGCACATGCCATATGTATTGGAGGGATATTATCAGGGATTGGTATTCACTGTTGGATAGAAATCCAAAGTACTCCAAATCCCTGGTTTGTTTGATGCCGGCCTGGATTTTGGCGATCCAGAGCATGGTGTGATAATCCCGCAGTCCGCCACGGCCCTCTTTTAGATTGGGCTCCAGCAGATAGGAAGAGTCTCCAAATTTGGTATGTCGATCGCGGTTGGTTTCGGTCAGCAGCGCAACGAATTTTGACGGTTTTGGGTTGATCAGTTTGATGCGCAACTGTTCCATCATCTTGTGGTAAAGCGGCGATACGCCGCAAATGAAACGACCATCGATCAATGAGGTCAGCACCTCATGGTCCTGGCGTGCCATCTTCAAGCACTCTTTGATCGAGCGTGTGGCATGACCGACCTCAAGTCCCATATCCCAAAGGGGGTAGACGATTTCGCGAACCAGTGCTTCGGCTTCCGGGGGCACCTTTTTTTCAAACAGAAAGAGCAGGTCGATATCCGAATAGACACATTGCTCCGAACGGCCATAACCGCCCAGTGCCACCAGCGCATAAGGATTTTTCATGATGCCCATTTGCGGCCCCACAGAGCTCTGGGCAAAGCTCGATAAAAAATATTCATCCACCACCGCAGCGTGGTCGGCCAAGAATTTGCTGGTCGCCATGGCGTCAAAACGCGCGAACAACTCTTCTCTTTGGATTTCAAAGACAGTGATCGGTGTGTTGGTTTCAACACTGGGTTGTGTTGTGATCATAGTTTGGCGATTCCTTTTACCCTATCCCCACTTGCTCAAATGCCGTTGGTTATGGCTGTAGTTTGGGTGAGCAATAGCCATGCCAATGGGGCCAAGTGGGTGTTAATCGTGTATATACATGTTATTAGGCATTCTTGCGAATTTATCAAATACTATTTTAAAAAGACATATATGTAATAAATAGATTCTATAAATAACATTTTTGAAATTAATTAGATCTGCCCTGGGATTATAAGCGGCACTCTTTGTTTCCATTGGGGCCATGCGGGTTGTGACAAATCAGATTGATTGGGTGGAACGTTGATAGCCACCCCCGTTAAACGGGGATGGCTTTGTTGGGGTTGGGAGGAACACTATTTCGACTCAATTACTCCTGTTTTGCCACAGCGCCGATCGCGGCGGATGCGGTGGCAGAAGAGGAGGGGGTGCCAATCAAGGAGGTGCCATGGGTGGACATGCCGAAGTCGGGATAGGCAATACCGGCATGCTCGGTGTGGTCGAGGCCTTCAATCTCTTCCTCGGGCGATACCCGCAGGCCGATGGTCATGGAGATCAATTTAAACATGATGAAGGCGGCGAAAAAGGTCCATACAAAGCATGCGCCGATACCCGCGAGTTGGACCATGATAATCTTGGTGGTGGCGCCACCGATATTGAAAAGACCTGCGGCCAGGGTGCCCCAGGCGCCGCACACGCCGTGGACGGAGATCGCGCCGACGGGATCATCAATTTTAAGTCTGTCGAAAAACAGGACCGACATCACCACCAGTACACCGGCAACGGCTCCAATGGCGATGGCGCTGCCCGGGGTGACGTTGGCGCAGCCGGCAGTGATGCCCACCAGGCCGGCCAGGGCGCCGTTGAGGCTCATGCCGACTTCGGGCTTGCCGAATTTGATCCAGGAGGTGAGCAGGGCCAGTGTGGCACCTGCTGCGGCTGCCAGGTTGGTGTTGACAAAGATCATGGCGATGCTTTTGTCGGCGGTGGTGGTGGATCCGGGATTGAATCCGAACCAACCCAGCCACAGGATGAAGACCCCCAGGGCGGCCAGGGGCATGTTGTGCCCCATGATGGCGCGTGGTTTGCCGTCTTTGCCATATTTCCCCATGCGCGGGCCCAATACGATGGCGCCGGCCAATGCCGCCCAACCCCCCACGGAGTGAACCACTGTTGAACCTGCGAAATCGATGAATCCCAAACCTTCCAGCCAGCCGCTGCCATTGAACAGGCTGCCCCAGGCCCAACTGCCGAAAATGGGGTAGATGACGGCGCTGATGGCCACACTATAGGCCAGGTAGCCTATAAATTTGGTGCGTTCCGCCATGGCGCCGGATACGATGGTGGCGGCTGTGGCGGCAAAGACGACCTGGAACATCCAGAATGCCAGTACCCAGGGATCGCCGTCCGGGGTGAAGTCGCTTAAAAAGAAACCGGTGGTACCGAACCAGCCGGTCTTGGACGCGCCGAACATCAGGGCAAAACCGATGGCCCAGTAGCCTATGGAGCCCAGGGAGAAGTCCATAAGGTTTTTCATCAATATGTTAACGGCATTTTTGGCGCGGGTAAAACCGGCCTCCACCATGGCAAAGCCGGCCTGCATAAAGAAGACCAAAGCGGCGGCAACGAGTGTCCACAAGTAGTTGGCATGGGTTTGGACCAGGTCGATGGCCTCTTTGTTGGACATAGCGGTGGGGGCGGGATCTTCGGCCCAGGCAAAAGCCGCGCTTGTCAGCAGTATCATCATTCCATAAAAAAAGATTTTAATCGGTTTCATCGGTCTGGGTTCTCCTTTTAGATTTAGCGGCATTCCGCATGCTATTTGTTAAACGGCGTCCTGTCCGGATTCACCGGTACGAATACGTACAGCTTGTTCAACGGGCATCACAAATATTTTACCGTCACCGACCTTGCTGGTGTTGGCGTTCTCGCTGATGGCCGCCACGGCTTTGTCCGCCAGTTCTTCCGGTACAACCAGATCGATTTTTACTTTGGGGACAAAATCGACTTGGTATTCAGTGCCCCGGTAGATCTCTTTGTGTCCGCGTTGTCGGCCAAACCCTTTGACTTCGATGATGGTCATGCCGGAGATGCCCAGTTTGTTGAGGGCGTCCTTGACCTCATCCAGGCGGAAGGGTTTAATGATGGCTTCAATTTTTTTCATTTCCAGCTCCTCGGATAAAGTTGATTCTCGGTTCGATTACGTTCGCTGGTGTCTATGATGAGCAAGGGGTATGCCATTAATGAATTTGGTTATTAATATTCTGTTATAATAGGCAAATTTAAATTATGGTAAAAAATGTAGATGTGAATATATATTACAAAAATGTATATATATACTTATAAAGTAACATATATGTAGTATAGTGCCATGGCGGGATGAGATCACCAAGCGGGCGAAAGTCTCACTTTATTAAGGCCACTATATGTTTTCCAAATGGGTATTCCAGCACCTTGTCACATGAGCCCTTAGCCCTTTGAACCGGCCATCATCGATGTGAGCAGGTAACCCCTTAAGGTTCAGGCGGTGGCCCATGGCCCTGAGGATGAGGTAAGCCCTTCTCAAGCCGAAGGCGGTTTGGTGGCCGATAATGTTGTGGTGGGACAGGGTTTGAAGTTGACGGACATTATCGGTCCATTGGGTGATTTCAGGGTTTTGGTGGGCGTGGCGAAGCATCAGATACTGAACTAAAAATTCGATATCCATGATACCGCCGCGGCCCTGTTTGATATCGAACGCGTCCGTCCTGTCGGTTGGGGATTGGGTTTGACGGAGCCGTTCCCGCATGGAGGTGACATCGTCCTGTAATTTACGGTGGTCACGGGCAAGGGACAACACCTCCTTGCGAACTTGGGTGAACTGCTGTTGGAGGGCACTGTCTCCGGTAATGGCCCGGGCCCGGATCAAGGCTTGGTGTTCCCACGTCCAGGCATCGTTGAGTTGGTAGTTCATGAACCCGTCAATGTGGCTTACCAACATCCCCGAATCCCCACTGGGGCGCAGCCGCATATCTGTTTCGTATAAAATACCGGCCGGCGTGTGTGCCGACAGGAAATGCAGCACCCGTTGGCCCAGGCGTGCAAAAAATTGGGCATTGTCAATGGGGCGCGGTCCCCCTTGGGTCTGGCCGGGCGCGGCCGCATGCAGGAAAACCAGATCCAGGTCGGAGCGGTATCCCAATTCCAGCCCTCCCAGTTTGCCGTAGGCGATGACGGCGAATCCTCGTTTACACTGCCGGTGGTTCAAGCGGCAGGTCGGTGCCCCATGTTTTGCCACAAGATGGCGCCATGAAAGGTCCACCACCTCATTTAGCACCACTTCGGCGATATCGGAAAGCCTGTCGCTGACCTTCATCAGGGGCAATACATTGGTGATATCCGATGCGGCAACTCTCAATGTATTGGTTTGCTTGAAGATACGCATGGTTTCTAGCTGGTGCTCAAGATCCTCTTCGGGGATGCCGCTCAATAGCGTGCAAAGTTCTTCAACGAGCTCCTCTCTTTTGGGAGGGCTGTAGAGGGTGCGCGGGTCCAACAGTTCATCCAGCAACACCGGATGGCGGCCCAGCAACTGAGCTATCCAGGGACTGGATTCGAAGAGCATTGCAAGGTTGTCGATAACCACCGGGTATTCGCAAAGCAGCGAAAGGTAGGCCGTGCGGCGGCAAATCGATTTGATCAGATCGAACAGGCGCTCGAGCACCAACTCGGGATGGGCAGTGCTGCCGGCCGCTGTTATTAAAAGGGGCAGGATCTTGGTGAGCCGATCCAGGCCCATGGCGCTCATGGGACGCAGGGTGGCATCGCTTCTCAAATCGTTGATCAGTTTTAACGTTTTGTCGGGTTGTACAAAGTTGAGGGCCTCCAACGCTGAGTGCGCTTGGGTCTCTTCAGAAACCCCCTGCCAGATGGCCCTTAAGACATTGTTCAGCTCCTCTTTTTCCGGGGATGCGGCCGGTTGGCTGGATCCACCGCCTTCCAGCAATGCGCCGAAGTGGTGCTGTACGTGTTGGCGGTGCTGATTCAGGGCATTGTGAAAGCTTGTCCAATCATCAAACGCCATGGCCAAGGCCAATACGCGCCGTTCCTCCTGGGTTTTGGGCAGGCTGTGGCGTTGCTGATCCATATAGGCCTGTATGCGGTTTTCCGTCCGCCTCAAAAAGAGATAGGCAGAGGTCAGATCGTGTTCGGCTTGGGGTGGAATATAATGATGTTCCACCAGTTTTTGGAGGATGGTCAGAATAGGGCGGGCCTGCAATTCAGGTTGGACGCCCCCCCGAAGCAACTGAAACATCTGTCCGAAAAATTCAATCTCGCGGATTCCGCCAGGGCCCAACTTGATATTGTCTTGAAGGCCTTTGCTCTGAACCTCCAATGCGATGCGCTTTTTCATGTCGCGCAAGGACTCAAAAGTATTGTAGTCAAAGTATCGGCGAAAGACGAAGGGTTTGAGTTCCTCGATCAGCCGCTGCCCGGCGGCAATATCGCCGGCCACTGCCCGGGCTTTAATCATTGCGTAGCGTTCCCACTCCCGTCCATGGGTTTGATAATAGTCTACCATGCGGTTAAAACTCAGCACCAGGGGGCCGGATTCGCCAAAAGGACGCAAAAGCGTGTCCACCCGAAAAACAAATCCCTCGGCGGTATTGGCGCCGATGGTTTTGATCAGGTCCCGGCATAAGCGGAGGAAAAACGCCTCATTGGAAGTGGATTTTATCCCGTTGATGGTTCGGCCCTCTTCGGGGTAAGTGAAGATCAGATCGATATCCGATGAAAAGTTCAGCTCGTGGGCACCCAGCTTGCCCATGCCCAGCACGACCAGATGTTGCAGATTGCGTTGATCGTCCACCGGGGTTCCCCACTCCAGGCATTGGCGTTGAAAGAGAAAGGCCAAGGCTTGTTGTATACACAGGTCAGCCAAAGCGGTAAGGTCTTCTAAAGTGGTTGCAAGATCGGCCAATCCGGCCAAATCACGCACGGCAATCCGCAACATCTCGCGCTGACGGAAAAGCCGCAGCAATTTTTCAAATTCCGTTCGCCCCACGGTGGCCCGGAATTTTTTAAACTCGGCCGTTGTCTCTTTCCCGCTGTTGGTCAGAAAGAAATTCTGGAATCGTTGGTTGCGATCCCCGGCCCCATAATCTTGGGTTAAATCTCCGCATTCTATGAGGTCCATGGCGACCTCAGGCCTGCGCATGGCGGTTTGTGTGACAAAGCGGCTTAAGGCAATCCCGGTTTTAAGAGCATCCGTGGCATGACCTTCGGGCGGAAGATTCATACCCTTGTCGATTGCGACAGTTTGGAATTCTTGCCACTGAGCAGTCGCCGCATCGATGACACTCATAGGTAGGTTGGGCATAGAGGCCTCAATAATGTTTTGTTTTCCTACTGATTGGGTTAGCCGGAAAGAATTAGTTCCCGGCAGTTGGAATCCATAGTATATATCAAGTTTCGAGCCCATGTCATCAACTGATATTATATCAATATCTTTTAAGTGGTTATTGGAAACCGCTTTGCACAATTAGATTTTCCATTGCCGGGGCCTGGACACCGACCGGCCAGTTTGCGGTGTTCCTGGATTTGTCTATACTTGGCACTAAATTTTACAATTTTGTAATTAAATTGATATTTGTATTTCATTTTTGTAAGATTTTTCTTCACATTTTCCTTCTCAAATATCGTTTTTCCTGCTATTAAGGCAAGTTCATCTGTTGAAAGTGGATGGCACATTAGTTGCTGTTTTTTAACTTTGGGCCATGCCGTTTCATCGGCAATATGATTGAATGGGCGCCCATTCTGCAGATCCTTGGGGTGGTCATTGCCACTGCAAAAGGCAAGAATAACGCGCGAATTTTCAAGGAGCACAACAATACCATGTGTCGTTTGTTTGCTATTTCAAGTGAGGAGCCGTTGTCCCCCATGGTGGCCATGGATGCAATGGATGCCATGCGCGAGGGCCATGACGGATCGGGTGTGGGGTTGTTTTTGAGAGACCTGTCCGGGCCTTTTGAAGATATGCGGGATGCCCCTATTTTATCCGGTATCTTTACCAAAGCGGGGTTGCGAAGGCTGGATGAAATTTTGATGGATATCGGTTTTCGCACCAAGTACAAAATCTCCATCAAGGTCCCCAAAACACCACCCAAAGGAACCCCCAAACGGGATATCTACCTGATTCGGGCCTATGAATACCCCGATGAGTGGGAAACCTGGACCCAGGAAGAACGCTACCTCGGGTTGGTGGAGACCCGGCTGAAGTTGCGGGCCTTGGGGGAGGAAGAAAGGGACATGATCGTTTTTTCCTTCTGGCCCGATGTGATCATGATCAAGGAGATCGGTGATCCTTTGTCGGTGGCTGAATATCTCGATCTGGACCGCAAAGAGCTTTTTGCCAGGGTGATCCTGGCACAGGGGCGGCAGAATACGAACTACGCCATCAATCTCTATGCGTGCCACCCCTTTTTCATTCAGGGATATACCACCATGACCAATGGTGAAAACACTGCATTTATACCCATAAAAGAGTATCTTCAATCCAGAGGTGTTGCCGGCTATATCGGTTACAATTCAGATTCGGAGGTATTCACCCATATACTGCACTACACCCTCACCCAGTTGGAGTTGGGCCTTGGGGCTTACAAGCATGTGATTACCCCGCTGCAGAATGATGCTCTGCATGATCACCCCGATGGCGGATTCCTGAAGCAACTAAAACAATCATGTCGTAGATTGATCATCGACGGTCCCAATTGTGTGATCGGCTGTTTGCCGGATCATTCGTTGTTCATGGCCCAGGACCGTAAAAAATTAAGACCCGGTGTGGTGGGCGGACGACCCGGGCGCTGGGCTTTTTCCTCTGAAATCTGTGGTATTGACGCGGCCATCCCCGATCGCGATAAGAGTAAGGATTTTCAACCCATGCATTTGGACACCGCCATTGTCGGACCCAATCGCCAGGAGATCGAGATATGCTCCCAGACAGACCCATTACCCCTTCAACCCTAAGCGTTAAAGACCTGCTGTGGCAGATCGAGTGGCGCAAAGACCGATGTACCCTATGCGGACGATGTACGGCGGTGTGTCCGGTCAATGCCATCGAACTGGGGGTTTTTCGCAAACGTGCCATGACCCCTTCATTGGACCCGGCCAAGCCGTCATCCAATGTCTATACCGTCTATCAAGGCATCCGCCAGAAGACAGATCCGGCCTACGCATGTGTGGGCTGCGCCATGTGTAACATGGTTTGCCCCAATGACGCCATTATTCCGCTGCACGGGGATGAAGCCGATAAGGTCCGCTACCACGTCAACCGCGGCGGCCAGCCGCGCAAACGGGGCGGCCGGCGCAATGTCTCCGGCGGACTTCTGGACCAGATCAAATTTATCCGAATTTCCATGCTCACCGATCCGGCCCTGGATGCCGGCCGTCATGAGTTTGAGCTGCGCACCCTGCTGGGGCGTGTGTTGCCGCCCGAGGACAATCTGAAATTTTACAGGGAAAACGGATGGATGCCGCCGGTGCGCGAGATTTATCCCCTGCTCATCGGATCCATGTCCTTTGGTGCGCTCTCCCCCAATATGTGGGAAGGGCTGCAGTTGGGTGTCGCTTACCTCAATGAAGAGTTGGGCATGCCGGTGCGCATGTGTACCGGTGAGGGGGGCTGCCCGCCGCGCCTGCTGCGCAGCCGTTTTCTGAAATACACCATCTTGCAGATCGCCAGTGGTTATTTCGGATGGGATGAAATTATACATGCACTGCCGGAGATGAAAGAGGACCCCTGTGCCATTGAGATCAAATACGGCCAGGGCGCCAAGCCCGGAGACGGCGGCCTGCTTATGTGGCACAAGGTCAACAAGCTGATTGCGGCCATTCGAGGTGTGCCCACAAGGGTGAGCCTGCCCAGTCCGCCGACCCACCAGACCCAGTACTCCATAGAGGAGTCCGTGGCCAAAATGATCCAATCCATGTCCATGGCGTGGGGATTTCGAGTACCGGTTTATCCCAAGATATCCGGCAGCTCTACGGCTATGGCCGTGTTGAACAATCTGACGCGCAACCCCTATGCCGCGGGCCTGGCCATTGACGGTGAGGACGGCGGTACCGGCGCGGCCTACAATGTTTCCATGGACCACATGGGCCATCCCATTGCTACCAATATCCGGGATGCGTATCAAAATCTGGTCATATTGGGCAAACAGAATGAACTGCCCCTGTTCGCCGGTGGCGGCGTGGGTAAAAACGGCAACCTGGCCGCCAATGCGGCCGCCTTGATCATGCTGGGCGCCAGCGGGGTTCAGATCGGCAAATATATCATGCAGGCTGCAGCCGGCTGTCTGGGTTCGGAAACCGACCGCTGCAATATCTGCAACATCGGCCTGTGCCCCAAAGGGATCACCTCTCAGGATCCACGGCTATATCGACGCCTGGATGTAGATATGGTGGCCGAGCGGGTGGTGGATGCCTATTTGAGTTTTGATACGGAGTTGAAAAAGATTATGGCGCCCCTTGGCCGATCCACTGCACTGCCCATCGGCATGTCCGATGCCCTGGGCATCGGTGACTATCATGCGGCGGAGCGCTTAGATATAAAATATGTGGTTTGATTTTGGGGATACCTAATGAGCAGCAAGCAGGAATATTTTGAGATTTCCGGAAAAGTGGACGGCCATCGAATTGAATCGCGGGTACTGGAAGAGCAGATCCAATCTGCCGTCGCCGAGGGGCACACCCGATTGCATGTGAATGCCTATGGCCAGCATGGCATCGGCGGACGCTTATGGACGGCCGGCGACCAGAAGGTACATATCAAAATCACCGGGCCGGTGGGACAGCGCACCGGTTCCTTGGGATTCGCAAATACCCGCATCGAAATTATGGGGGCC
>CAJIBC010000730.1_pt1 | contig 15957 bp, 14 predicted proteins | sample 9199231 | NCBI WGS metagenome assembly CAJIBC01 (sample SAMEA7708282, study PRJEB35096) | sediment metagenome | biome: marine neritic benthic zone biome [ENVO:01000025]; feature: sediment [ENVO:00002007]; material: shallow marine sediment [ENVO:03000034] sea grass bed [ENVO_01000059] ...
ACCGCTTTTTTCTTGGGGGCCGCTTTTTTCTTGGGAGCCGCTTTTTTCTTTGCCGGAGCATCGGCCACCTGAGTACTAAGCTTCTCTAATTTTTCTGCCAGACTGGCCAGTGATTTGGCCACTGTCTTAAGCTGAGTCTGAACTTTTTTCATGTAAATACCTCCTTAATGTTTAATATTGTTACAAAAACCAACTAATATCTTCAGCCCTAATATAACATCTTACGCTTGTCAACAACTTCTTAATAAAAAAGGAGAAAATTCTTTGCTCCAATCCTTCCAGGGATTTCCTAAAACCATCTCTACCCGCGCCAATCAAGGAAGTAGAAGCATATCATAGCATTGCTTACGATACGTCCCTTCTTCTTCGAATGCGCCTATTTCTTAAATATCAGTCAATTACAAGACTTAAGGGACCTCTTCCAAAGAACTAATCACTTCGATCCAACTTATAGACTGGCAGCACAAAATTAGCCTTTTGCCATTTTGTTATGCAACCATCAAGCAAAGTGGGAATACTGCACCGTCACATTCCGCCTATCAAATTGAGAGTGGATCGTACGTTAATGCCCCACTACTGCAATAGAGTTCACACTGACGTTGCATATAAAAGATGGCAATAAAGGTGCAAGTCTTGTCAACATTGGATACACTGCATGTTAGAGAGGTATCATAGGAGTTAACCGGCTGTGGAATATAGGACCGGGTCTATTGTATGCCATCTTTTTTACCCCCATCTTATATTATTAGGGGGAAAGCCTTTAGGACGCAAGATCCCCCGTTGCCAAGGACTCGCAGTAGTTTACTACGGCTTCGCCCTTGGTCGCCTTGGCCCTGGAACCCTAAAGGCTTTTGCAACATTAGGGTTTAAGTAGAGTGCTTGATGCTGCGCATGCAACCGCAGTAAATCAATAGCTACCTGGTGCCTGAACGAAAACGCCCCTCTCCTGGTGAGAGGGGCGTATGATGGCCAACAGCCTTCACTCCCACCCGGCTCTCCCCCGTCAAGGTGGAGGGAATAAGGGTTTAAGTTCAACCATTACGTGGGCCGGGACGCCGATGCAAGCCTTGACAAAGGATATTAAAACCCATAGGTCAACATACTAGTAGCAAGGCTTATCCGACGCGTGCGCGGCGCCCTTCAAAATCAAATACTGGATTCATTATGGACCTAAAACAGCTTTTTCCCCATATTTCTCCAACACATCAAACCGACGTCAAAGATCTCAAACAAGAAACCGATTACGCGAAAGTTTTGAATCCTGCTCAATTGGCAGCTGTAACCCATGACACAGGTCCGTTATTAGTGATTGCGGGGGCCGGCAGTGGAAAAACCCGTACATTAACTTATCGTGTGGCACGCCTGATAGAAAATGGCGTAGCCCCGAGTACGATCCTATTGCTCTCTTTCACCCGCAAAGCCTCCCAGGAGATGCTAAAACGCGCCGCCCAATTGTCAGATCCCAGGTGCCATCAGGTCTCCGGCGGTACTTTTCACTCATTTGCCAATACCGTTCTTAGACGCTATGCCGCAAAAATCGGCTTCGAAAATGGCTTTTCCATCATCGATAGATCAGATTCCGAAGATCTTATTGCCTTGATCCGTAAGGAGCTGGGTGTCACCTCCGATGAAAGAAAGTTGCCGCGCAAATCCACCCTTGCCAACATATTCAGCCGCTCGATTAACAAAGCGATTTCTCTGGAAGAGGTGATTGATGAAGATTACCCCCATTTCGGTTTTCAGATGGAGACCATCACCAGGATCTGGGAGCTTTACCAACATCGCAAGCGGGAGCATTACTTTTGTGACTATGATGATCTTTTGGTGTATTTGCACCAATTGCTCATTGAAAACCAGGATATTCGACAACACCTGGCTTCCCACTATCAGTATATCATGGTAGATGAATACCAAGACACGAACCTTATTCAAGCAGACATCATCTCTTTGCTGGCCGGTCCTGAAAATAACATCATGGTTGTGGGGGATGATTCACAAAGTATTTACGCATTTCGAGGCGCCAATTTTAAAAATATCATCACTTTTCCAAAACGATTCCCCAACACAACAATCATTAAGCTTGAAGAAAATTATCGCAGCCTCCAACCCATTTTGGACCTTACCAATGCCATGATCGAACAGGCCGCTGAAAAATATTCCAAGACCCTATATACCCAGAAAGGCGGGGGTGCTTTGCCCAACCTGGTGGCATGTCTAAGTGAAAACGCGCAATCGCGGTACGTCGCCAATCATATTGTCCACCTGGCCGACAAAGGCATACCGCTCAGTGATATCGCCGTGCTCTTTCGCGCCAGCTTTCACTCCTTCGACCTGGAATTGGAATTGGCGCGAAATTCCATCCCCTTTATTAAATACGGTGGCTTCAAATTTACCGACTCCGCCCACATTAAAGATGTTCTCGCCCATCTTAGAATACTGTGTGCGCCAAAAGACAGAATTAGTTGGTATCGTATTTTACAGCTCTTAAATAAAATAGGACCCAAAACAGCCCAAAAAATCTATGACGCCGTGGCCGAACAAAAGATCGGCGCATCCGGGCTATTGGCCATGCCCTTGAAAATAAATCCCTCTTCCGGCATTGACCGTCTAAAAGCGCTCATTGCAGCTGTGCAGGACGACACTGTGTCGATTCAACAAAAAGGTGAGTTGACACTGCAATACTATCTCCCCATCCTCAAAAATCGCTTCGATGATCATCCTCGCCGCCTAAGGGATTTACAGCAATTATTGACAATCATGGAACGCTACGACCATTTGGAAGATTTTTTTACAGACATGGCCCTGGAGCCTCCCAACACCAGTGTTGAAGGACAATTAATGATCGCCGAAAGTACGCAACGGCTGAATTTATCCACTATCCACTCTGCCAAGGGCCTGGAGTGGCATACTGTGATCGTTATTTGGGCACTCGACGGCCGATTTCCGTCCCATCGTTCCATTGAAAACCAGGACTCCCTTGAGGAAGAATTACGCCTGATGTACGTCGCCACCACTCGCGCCAGAGAAAATCTGATTATCACCTACCCATGCCAGGTATATGACCGCACCACCCAGACCGTCCTGTACGAGCCGTCCCGATTCCTGGAAGGTATTTCGGAGGAGATGTATCAAAAGATCTATTTTAATCCCACAGCGTAAGGGTCGTGGGGAAAATAATTCGCTTTTGCACATTCTTTTTAGACGTGTTAATGTCCTAATAATTGTAACCATGCCTACCGACAAAGGATTCGAAATAGTCTGTGAGCGGTGAATACGTCATATTAATCATCGGCTATACCTTTGGGTTCTACATGGCCTGGAATATCGGGGCCAATGATGTCGCCAACTCCATGGCATCGGCGGTGGGTGCCAAAGCCATTACTATTCGCCAGGCCATTTTCATTGCTTCTATCTTGAATGTGATCGGCGCGACGTTTATCGGATCCCATGTCACCAACACCATACGAAAGGGAATCGTTTCAACGCAGATATTGGGGGATCCCCAATTGGCCCTCATCGGTGCCCTGGCGGCATTGTTGGCGGCAGCGCTGTGGGTCTCTTTTGCTACGTGGAAGTCGCTTCCGGTATCGACGACCCACTCTATCGTTGGTGCCATGATCGGTTTTGGCATCATGGCCGGCGGATTCGATGTCATCAATTGGGGTAAACTCGGGGCCGTGGTGTTGAGTTGGGTCATCTCTCCGGTATTCAGCCTGGTGATTGCCTTTGTTCTATTCAAGATTATCGTCAGGCTGATATTGTCTAAAGCCGACGCCATTGCTGCAGCGTTTCGATGGTCGGCTGCATTTATCGGCAGCGCCTGTTTTGTGGTGGTGCTCTCTTTTCTATTCAAAACACCATTGGGCAAAAAGCTTTCCGTGGGAACACCCGCAGCCCTGGTCATCGCCATTGTTTTAGCGTATTTTTTCGGCACTTTGGGAAAGATGCTGATTAAGCGGTACGTAATGGACAAAACAGGCAAAGGCGTGGAAGAGATCTTTAGACGCATCCAAATTGGAACGTCCTGTTATGTGGCCTTAGCCCAGGGGGCAAATGATGTGGCCAACGCCATCGGACCTTTGGCCGTCATCTATTTTCTGGTCAAAACAGGCGCCGTCGGGGACAAGGTGCCGGTACCCATCTTCCTGCTGCTCTTTGGTGGCGTTGGCATTGCTTGCGGTATTTGGATGGCGGGCTACCGCGTCATGACCACCATCGGCACGAAAATCACGACATTGACCAATACACGCGGTTTCTGCGTCGATTTTTCCGCGGCCACCACAGTACTCATCGCCTCTAAAATGGGGTTGCCTGTATCGACTACCCATGCAGCAGTAGGCGGTGTCATGGGGGTCGGCCTGGCACGCGGCATGGAAGCCGTCAACTTTAGAATAGTTCTGCAAATCATGCTATATTGGGTGCTCACCGTACCGGCGGCGGCCATCACCAGCATGTTGCTATTTTGGATCATACGATTGTTCTATTAAGGAGGTACCATGCGATTGCCATTTTTATCCATGTTCATGACCTCACCATTTGCCGGCATCCAGGAACATGCTGAGAAGGTACAAGAGTGTGCATGGGCGTTCCAACAAGCCATAGAGTGCTATGTATCCAAACAATGTCAAACCTTTGATGAACTGCGCAAAGAAGTGACCCTTTTGGAGAGTCAGGCAGATGCCATCAAACGCCGCATTCGCGGCCATCTTCCCATCGGCACCCTGATGCCCGTCAGCAAATTCCAGTTGTTTAGATATCTGCGCGAGCAGGACGGTGTTTTGGATGCTGTTGAGGACACGCTGGATTGGATCTCCTTTCGCCAGGACCCAGGGATTCCCCCTGCCTTGGAAAAGGAGTTTTTTCTGCTGATTGATGCGGTCATCGACCCCATCGAAGAATTAAGCAAAATGGTCCGGGAGGCCCGCAAATATTTTCAGTCCTACAATGAAGATCAACGTATCAAGGTCAAAGATATCATTCGAAACTTGCGGCGCCAGGAACATGAAGCCGATAAAGTGGAGGACGCCTTAAAAGGAAAATTGTTTAATATGGATATTGATGCCGTCTCGATTTACCACCTAATACGTCTAGTGGAAATCGTCGGATCCGTAGCAGACCATGCAGAAAATGCCGGAGACATGATGCGCGCCATGTTGGCAAAATAGACCCCACAGTTGCAACAATGGGGTAGAACCATATGCTATGCCTATGTAGCTATAGGGTTTGGTGATGTGGGGCCGTATTTGTAATCGCATTGGTGCCAGTTTGCCGTCAAATATTATGGCAAACGAATCGTTCTGGGGCTAGAAAAAAGCGTAAAGGAGAAAGATGACGAATATCACAAACGCCACTGCAAATGACACATATGCCTTCCAGTCGGTTAACTTATCCGCCATCCCATGATGCCCCACTTTTCCAAGACGCGCTTTACAATATGGACACACACTCGCCTCTAACGGCACGTAGGTATAACATGCGTGGCATTTTTTGGAGACATAGCCCGGCCCCTGATCCTTCGGGGATGAATCAGCCATAGCATACCCTTTCTCTCGATGATCCAATCATATAGGGATCACTGTTGGAGCAAATCTTCATTGATCTCTATCTCACTCTTGGATTTCAAATCCGCCAGCCAACCTTGATAGGTGGATTGCCGCTTCTGCTCTGTCAGACGGTTTACAATATTCTCCTTCTCTTTGCCGTAGCCCTTATCATCCGGTGCTTGCCGCTCTTTAAGACGGATCACAAACCACCCTTGACGTGCCTCTATAACCTCTTGCGCCAAAGGATTCTCCACGGTTAAGGCGAATGCTTTTTGATTGATCTGCTGCTCATTGCCGATTTGAGGAATGTTACCGTTGCGCTGAAAAAATACTGTTTCCTTGGGGGTGATGTCGTACTCCACGCTCACATCACTAAATTCTTTGCCTTCTTTTACACTCGCTAAAAATGATTCAGCATCTGCTTTGGCCCGCATTTTCTGTTGATCCCTGACCGTATCCGCTTTCACCCTGGCAGCCACTTGATCAAATTCAGGTACGACAGGTTCGACCCTTTCTACAACTTGCAAAATATAGTAGCCATTGCCGAAATCCTGAATTTCACTGATGGCCATTTTTTCCAGGCCAAAGGCGGCCTTTCCGAATTGCCGCACCTGGATGATCCCCTCTTTTGTGGGGCCCATGGCGGTAAAGAAATCGGTCTCCCGCACGCTTACCTGATGCGCCTTTCCGGCTTCTGCCAAATCATCTCCATCAAAGACCGAATCATACAGAGCTTCGGCCTTTTCCAACGCCACCGCCTTGGCCTTTTCATCAGTCAGTTTGGCGTGAATCTCATTTGTAGCCTCCTGAAGACTTCGGGTGGCTGCCGCCTCGATTTGATCCACCTTTATGATATGCCATCCAAAACTTGTACGCACCGGCTCACTGATCTCATCCTGGGCCATGGCAAAGGCTTTATCTGAGAAGGGTTTCACCATCCGGTCACGTGTAAACCATCCCAAGTCCCCCCCCTGGTCCTTAGACGGCCCCTGAGAATATTGCTTGGCCAAGTCGGAAAAGTCTTTACCCGTTTTGGCCATTTCATAAATCTTCATGGCCTGGGCTTTCTGGCTTTCGCTGGTGGCCTCATCAGCTTCTTCACCGGCCTTAAATAGAATATGGCGAGCTTTGACACGTTTTTCAGTTTTAAACTCGGCAGGATGGCTATTGAAATAGTCCAAGATCTGCTCATCCGTTATCAAAACATCAGATTTATATGCATCCGGATTAAAGTGGAGGTAGCGTGCTTTGACCTTGGGATCGGTACGGTAATTGTCTTTGTGTTCGCCAAAAAAAGCCTTAACCTGCTCATCGGTGGGCACAACATCCTTATACCGATCAGGAGAAAAGAGTGCATATTCAATGCTGACTTTTGCATTGGACCAATTGTACCACTCCATAGCCTCATCATCCGAAACGGTTACACCACTCAAAACAACAGCACGCAATTTATTGAGCAATAACTCTTCGGATCGATCCATTCTAAAGCCCTCGTCACTTAAATTATTCTGGGCCAAAACCTGGAGGTAGCGGTTTTTATTAAACGCCCCATTGACCTGGAACGCCGGTATGCTGTAAATTGCTTGGGCCAACTCTTGCTCCCCGACGTCAACCTGCAATCGCTCAGCTTCCTGCCGCTGCAGAATCCGTTCAATGAGTTGATTCAACGCCATCTCATCGGGCTTTAGCATTTTCAACAAATCATCATTGAATTGGCTGCCGTAAATGCGACGATAGTTGTCCAGCAGTCGATAGTATGCCTGACGGTAAACGCCTAAAGTGATCACCTCTCCGTTCACTTCGGCCACCCGAGTGGCTCTCTGTGAACGCATGCTGCCCACGCCCCAAAATACAAATACCACCACAATGGCAAACAGGATGACCTTGATCATCCAACTGCCGGCATGTTTGCGCATTAAATTGAGCATACTGCTTCCTCTCTTTTATCTTTACTGTCCAGTTCAATCTGCAACGGGTCAATGTCACCCGATAAATTCTATAAACTGGTGATGTTAGGCTTTATCCATAGGGTTGTCAATAAATTACAAGCCATTTACGCCGGAATATTTGCCACCGGCTATGTATGAAATCAATTGATTCTGCATGTGTTTGAACACGTTGGCAGTACCACGCAATTAGAATACAACATCGGCATCTTAAACAAAAACTAAAAATTAGATTGACAGTCATAAAACGATTTGCTACCTACCGCTTTTACGTTTGGGGCTGTAGCTCAGCTGGGAGAGCGCATGACTGGCAGTCATGAGGTCAGGGGTTCGATCCCCCTCAGCTCCACCACATTGAAAATCAAACCCAGGGCCTTCCTTTTGGAGGGCCCGTTCTGTTTTATGTCACACTGTTTCTTAGGATCTCTTTCGGGTTTCGTTTAAGCGCCGCAAGAGGCCCATTGTGAGGTGGCTTGCCCCGCGTGAGCAACGTATTTTAGTGCCACTTACGTGCAGCAGGACTATCTGAGCCCAGCGAGTTTTTTGAAAATCATGGGGTCAGCGGTTCGGTATGCTTTAACGCCACCAGCGTGGCGCCCCATCCGCCGGCATCCCCGGAAGCACTCTTATACTGCTTGACCAGTGGATTTTTAGCCAATATGGCATGAACCCTCGCCTTTTGGACACCTTTTCCTTTGCCGTGGATAATGCGCACATTCATAATGCCCTTTTCAAGGCACGCCCGAAGATACTCCGGCACCAGTAAAGGGAGCTCTTTAGGGTTGAAGGTATGCAAATCCAATGTACCGTCTATGGGAACAACAACCGGCTCCATAATTGGTCCTTTCCATATTCCATCGTGGGCAACTGAGGCCTCGGTTTAAGGTTGGTCACCCATGCGATGAGTGCTATAGAAACAGCATGAATCATCTTTTATTTGCTATGGCGCTTCCTGTTTTAGCGTATCTCCTGGGCTCCATCCCCTTCGGCCTGCTAATCGTTCGCCGGCTGGCCAAGGCGGACATCCGTCACATCGGCAGCGGCAACATCGGCGCCACCAATGTCAGGCGTGCGGTGGGCACCAAATGGGCCGCCGCCACACTGGTATGCGATCTATCTAAAGGCATCCTACCCGCATTGGCGGCTGTGTTGCTGAGTACAACCACCTGCCAATGGCTGCCGGCCATTACTGCTGTGGCCGCCGTCTGCGGCCATATCTATCCGGTCTATTTTCAATTCAGACCCGGCGGCAAAGGGGTCGCCACAACCTTGGGATCTTTTCTGATCATCTCCCCTTGGGCTTGTATGATCAGCCTACTGATTTTTGTTCCAACAGTTTTTGTGGCAAGGCGGGTTTCAGTGGGATCACTTGCCGGCACTTTCATCCTGGCGCCGGCAACCTGGTTTACCACCCATGACCCGGCCCTTACCGCCGCCGCCATCCTCATCATGGTACTGGTCCTATATCGCCATAGCGACAACCTTCAGCGTCTCGCCCGGGGGGTGGAACCGACCATCGGAAGCCAATCATGACCCAGGTTTCAATGGTATTAAATTTTAAAGATCCGTGTGCAGAATAAGGCAATGACACCGCATAGGATCAACAGGCTTTCAACTTTAAATTCCATTGGCATGCCTGGCAACATGTGGCCTTGGGAGTGGGCGTAAATAACACCCCATAATAGCAGCGATGGAATGACCAGCAGGAAACTCAGAGGTGTCATCACACCGGTTAAGCCCGCCAGCACCAGCAAAGCCATACCCAACACCAGACAAAACTGTAATAGCTTAAAGGCACGCTTTTGGCCGATCAAGATGGGAAGGGTCTCTTTTCCGACAATACGATCGCCTTGCATATCCAGAATATCGAAAAAGGCCGTCCGGCAAAAGACAAGGCTGGTCGCCCATATAAATGCAATCAAACCGGAAATGGGCCGACCGGTTTTCGCAGCCAACGCCGGTAGGACAGCTGTCACCACCCCCCATGCCAATGCAATCAGAATGGTTTTAGATCCCGGAAACGACCGAAAAGAACGAAACGTGAGTTCTCCAGCAGTCATATGGGGAACCATGCGCCAATTATAGGTCAAGCCCAGAAAACTCATAAAGAGCAACACCCAAAAAGGCAACACTCCCATTTGATATGCCGCCACAAGCCCCAAGGCGCCGGCGATGAGGGTCATCGCTGTCAATGAGACCTTATACCGACTGTAAAAATGTTCGCGTTCCGGATCATTGTAGCGGCTCTCGGCCCGGCCGGTAAGATTATTCAGGATGTGCATGGAGATGACATAGAGAATGGCCACGGCGATGGAGGGGTGGATCGTAGGCAAGCCCTGCAGGCGAATGGCCGCATAGGCCACGGCCCCGGCGCCCAATGCGACATACAGGTTGGTCAGTAGAACAAACCGCTCCAGTCTCATCCAAATGGACCGCCAGCCCTTGCCCCGCTTGATGGGTATCTGCTGGATCGACCGTAACACCCGCTTGATCACCCAGCTAGGTGTTGATGCCCCCGCGGTGATGGCAATGTTCTGCATCCGGGACAGGGCATCAATATCCAACTCGTCCTCGGTTTCCAAATGATAGGCTTTTTTCCCAACGGCATTGACAATGGCGGCCAATCTTTGGGTGTTACCACTCTCTTTGCCGCCCACGACAACCACCGCATCGGCTTCCCTTGCAATATGGCGTACCTCGGCTTGCCGTTTCTCGGTGGAGTCGCAAATCGTATTGTAAATTTTGTAGTGTGGCCGGTGTTGGGCAGCCCATTTTTTAATCTGGTTATACTCTCTGAGATTCTGGGTCGTCTGAGCCACAATAATTGCCTGCTCATATGCAGGCGCCTTGGCAAGTGCCTCCAATGAGGAGAGCACCTGCCCTTGATCGCCCGCATACCCCTGTAAACCCACCACCTCCGGATGATCTTCATCGCCAACGATGATGACGGTGTATCCTTTGCGGGCATGGCTTTTGATTATGGACTGCACCTTGACCACCCGCGGACACGTCGCATTGATGACTTGAAAACCGGCCTTTTTGAGTCCATCCCGTGTCCCGGGTGGTATGCCATGGGCGCGCACCAATACGGTCCCGGTCCCTTGGGCCGGGATCTCATTGAGCACGGTGACCCTTTTTTCAGCAAATAGGGCTAAAACCTGGGGGTTATGGATCAGGGGGCCATAGGTGTAAATCGGTTTGGGATATTTGGCAGGTGCGTCCAGAGCCAGTTCGACGGCCCTTCTCACGCCCATGCAGAACCCGGCCGTTTTGGCGATGGTAATCTTCATGATTTTACAGACAGCTTGAATTGGTTATGGCTTTAACAAAATCCTGTGTTCGACCAGAGCCAGCGTATGAATGCTGGCTTGAACAAACTTTTGTTCACCGTAAATATTCACCAAGCGAAGTCCGCCGTCTTCCGGTTCAATTTTATCCACAGACTTCATGAACAGCTGCTCCGCATCTCCATGGACAATGTAGGCATCGGCTTCACACATAGGATTTCCCTCAATAGCGTCATTAACAATTGTTTAAAATTAAGATCAAAATTTAAATGGCCGGCCAGCTAACCGACCCTCACAGGAGATATTCGGTTATCGTAATGATACGTCATATTAGACCATATCAAGATCATAGACCACTTAAATCATTTTTCAACCGTTGGTCCACCAGTTCATCCACCAAATGGGGCAGCGGATCGTTGGTGATACCGATAACCTCCACATTATCCTGGCTCAGCGGCAGCAAATATTTGTGTGCGGGACTGCCCGCCACCGCCGCCGCGATCTTGGGCGTCACCTCCCCCATCATGGCATTGCTCATTACGATCCCCAGGGCGCCTGCGATGGCATCGACGTATCCAACGGTGTGGACAATGGCATTTTCACCCGTTGCCCCTCGATTGGCCTTGGCTTTCAACATCTGGGAAGTGGCAATGGCATTGGTCCCCAGGGCCAAAATTTCAACAGATTCCCCAAAGACCACCTTGAGTTTTTTGATGATGGCGCTTCCGATGCCACCGCCCTGGCCATCTATGACGCAAATCTTTTTCCGCATAATGTTACAGTTTCGATAGCTTTTTATTTAATTTTCTCTGTCGTTTGGTCAGGCGCCGGGAGGGGCCTTTTTTCTTTGTGGAGGGATGCCATCCAACATCTTCTCCATGATCATCGGTTCCCTTGAGATCCATATATTGAGCCATCATGAGACGGTCTTCAAATTCGGGAGATCCAATCACAGCCGCCCCCATGGATTCACAATATCGAACAATATCGTTATCCGAGGTCACCACCAGCATCTTCTCTTTTTCCCGGGTGGCCATCCTCTTGATGACAGTGTCCGCTGACTCGCCGGGTGCTGAATAGCACAATTTGATGCCCCTTTGGTTGTCCCGGCGGGGCATCCCTGCGGGGGCGTCAGTGCCGTCAAAGACAACGGTCATTGCGTAGGATTTTATTTTTTTGTATGCGGATAGGGATTCCACCAATGCCTCGCGCCCGGATTGAAGGTCCTGCCGGTCTAAATCGCTGAATTTACGGGACTGGCGTATGAAATTGTATCCGTCGATGACGATGTGAATGCCCATAGCATGATAACAGTAACGGCTTAAAGACGAATCAGTCCTGAACCTTCACTGATGTTTACGCCAATGTGTTAAAGATTTCGAGCAACCTGTCAAGATCGTCGTTACTGTAAAACTCGATTTCCAGCTTGCCTTTCTTGCCCCGTCGCCGAATTTGCACTTTGGTTCCAAAACGACGGGATAGGTTGTCGGCGACGCTGATAAGATGCCGGTCTTCGGAGGTACTCTTTTTTTGCTGAACCACCTCGTTAGCGCTACGCAACCGCTTAACAAGATCTTCGGTCTGCCGCACTGAAAGCGATTTTCGGATGATAGCCCGCCAGGCCGCATTTTGATGGGCTGAGTTATCAGCGCCCAATAGAGCGCGGGCGTGCCCCATACTGAGTTCGCCGTGGGTGATGCTCTCTTTGATTTGATCCGGCAGCTGTCGCAGTCGCAAAAAATTGGCCACCGCTGAACGGCTCTTACCCACTCTGGAGGATGCCTGTTCCTGGGTCAGACCGAATTCGGTGATAAGACGGTGATAGGCTTCAGCCTCTTCAATGGGATTGAGGTTCTCGCGTTGAATATTTTCAACAATGGCTATCTCCAGCATTTCTGTATTGGAGACATCTTTTAACAGTACGGGAATACTTTGCAATCCTGCCATCTTGGCGGCCCGAAGACGACGCTCTCCTGCAACCAGCTCATATCCCACATCCTGTTTACGCACCAAAAGGGGTTGCAGCACACCCTGTGCGCGAATGGATTCACTCAACTGGTCCAACTCCTCCGACGCAAAATGAGAGCGGGGTTGATACCGGTTGGGTTGGATAAGGTCGATGTCGCACTCAAATAACGATTTGTCGGTTGCCCCATCACCCACGCTGTCGGGGGGTGCCACACTTGGGATAAGGGCATCAAGCCCTCTGCCCAAGGCAAGTTTCTTCCTTTTCTGGGTCCCCGATGATTTGGAGCGTCGCGAAGTGCTCATGGTCTATTCCTGTTTTGGCCGCATGGGTTATGCTTTTGATAGGGTTTAATTGGCATTGGCGTGTTCCATCAGCTCTTGCGCCAGTGCAAGATAACTCTGGGAACCTATGGAGGCTGCATCGTAAAGCAGGATCGGCTTCCCGAAACTGGGCGACTCTCCCAAACGCACGTTTCTGGGAATAATCGTATTAAAAACAAGTTCTTTAAAATGAGCCTCGGCATCCTCCGCAACTTGATGGGACAAATTTGTCCGCTTGTCAAACATGGTCAATAAAATACCGGCAATATGCAAATTGGTATTCAAGCCCTGTTTGATGAGATTGAAAGTCCGGATGAGCTGGCTTAACCCCTCCAGTGCGTAAAATTCGCATTGCAAGGGAATGAGCAGGGCCGTGGATGCGGTCATCGCATTGACGGTGAGCAGGCTGAGCGATGGCGGGCAATCGATTAAAATAAAATCGAATCGCTCTTCAATGGGCGTAATAAGCCGCTTGAGAGCTCTTTCCCGATCCGGATGGTCCAACATCTCGATGTCAAAACCAATCAGTTCCACACGCGAAGGCAGGACCTTCAGGGGCTCTATTTCGGAATCGACGATCAAACTCTCGGCCGAGGCTTCGCCGAGCATCCCGTGATAAAGGGTCTGGTGAAGCTGAGCCTTATCGATACCGATACCGGTGGTGGCGTTGGCCTGGGGGTCACAGTCAATTAATAGGGTTCTCTGCTCATGTATCGCCAAAGCCGCCGCTAAATTCACGGCTGTAGTGGTTTTACCCACGCCTCCCTTTTGGTTGGCTATGCATAGGATTTGTGCCATCGGGTGGGGACACTATCATAAAAGATGGTGTTTGAAAAGCCGTTAAGAGTGTGCCATGATGTTGAAGATGATATATAAAATGGACAAACACAGGTTATACAGATTTTTGGTTCTTGGGCTTACCTCACTCTTTCTTTGGGTATGGCATGCACCGGCACTTGCTATCTCCATCAAAGAGGAAGAGAAACTGGCCAAAGAATTTATGAAATACATTGTCCGGCAATATGAGCTAATCAACGATCCGACAATTGTGGGCTACGTTGAAAGTGTGGGGCAGAAAATTCTGGCGGTAATACCGCCCCAACCCTTTCAGTATCACTTCTATGTTGTTAAAGAAGAGGTCTACAACGCTTTTGCGATACCCGCCGGACACATATTCATCAACAGCGGTTTGTTGGCCGCCATGGAAACTGAAGATGAGTTGGCCGGCATTTTAGGACACGAAATTGCCCACGTGGTAAACCGCCACATCTCCAAACGCATTGAACGCTCAAAAAAAATCGACTTTGCCACCATGGCCGGGATGGTGGCCGGGATATTTTTAGGCGCAACAACAGGCGACGCTTCAGCCATGCAGGCATTGACCATCGGATCGGCCGCGGCTGGGCAATCCGTATCATTGGCGTATAGCCGCGAGGATGAGGCCCAGTCCGACCAATCTGGTTTGGAATACATTCGCAAGGCTGGCTATGACCCCCAAGGGCTGCTTTCGGTGCTTAAAAAAATTCGCAGCAAACAGTGGTTTGGCAGCCAGCAGATCCCCACTTACATGGTAACCCATCCCGCCCTTGAGGACAGACTCGTCTGGGTGGATGTATGGGCAAATCTAAACCGTAAAGACCACCCCAAAGCAAAACGGCCGTCGCCCAAACCGGCCACCGTATTCAAAAAAATCAATATCCGTTTGAAAGCACTGCATGGGGATTCATCGGCCGCACTGCAGGAGTTCCAAAATGCCCTGCAAAAAAATCCCAATGACAATGATATGCTTTACGGTTATGGTCTGGTACTGGCACGTGTGGGAAAAAAGGCCGAGGCGGTAAAGTACATCAAAAAGGCACAAGCTCACAATGCCCTGGATCCCTTCATATTAACGGATTTGGGACGGATTTACTACACCGACGGCCGCTATAAAGAGGCATCCAGCACCCTTGAAGGTGCCCTATCCATCTCTTCCGACAATCCGGAAGGGCTTTACTATTTAGGGCGCTCCCAAATGGAATTGGAGCACTTGCCCGAGGCCGCTGAAACATTCAAATCACTTATCGACAGATACAAAGGCTATAAAGAAGCGTATTATTCCTTGGGCGAGACTTACGGACGGCTGAACAATATGCCGGATGCCCATTATTATTTGGGCATTTTCTACTATAAAAAAGGGGAGCACCGGACAGCATACTTTCATCTCGCCAGAGCGAAAGGCATGGTGAAGGATCCCACCAAGATGGAAACCATTGAAAAAGCACTGAAAGTGATTGGCCCGTTACCCAAAGCCCCCCCCAGTTGAAAAAGCCTGAGGGTCTCAGATCCTGCGTTGTCAAGGACTTAACCACGGCTTCGCCCTTTCCGCCTTGACTCTGAGACCCTCAGGCTTTTTCAACGGTCCCATTAGTGTTTTAGCGAATTGCCTTCGTTTTAGATTGACGCTAATGCTATTGGTGGGAATCTTTATACCGCAAGTGTGGGCTTTCATAATAGATCCGAACTTTTTATCCACTGGTGGGTAACCATGTTTTTGTGTTCTAGATAAGCCTTGGTTTCTTCAGTCGAAACGTTCAAAGCCTTTGAAAGTAGCTTTTTGCAAAGAGACGTTTGCTTTTCATGGGTCAGCATTTCTGCGAGGTTAATATAAAATCGAACCAGCAGGTGAGGCACCTCGCATTGTTTTAGAGAACGGTTTTTTAGACTTATCTCGATGCACTCTTTCACCCCGCGCTCGTTTGTGTCGACAACCTGCTCGAAAAATATAGCTTTTCCGCCTTCATGTTCCTGGGTTGCCAATTTCTGGTTGCGCATGTTTATCCGGTAGCTGGAGGGCATACTTTCAGCAAAAGCAAACCGACCGCCCAACGCTGAATATTTCATCCAGCTGAC